>JAEEGH010031129.1_pt1 | contig 10329 bp, 5 predicted proteins | sample 9134181 | NCBI WGS metagenome assembly JAEEGH01 (sample SAMN16246544, study PRJNA631951) | gut metagenome | biome: gut microbiome; feature: rumen; material: DP-attached | host: Bos | place: Iran: Karaj | collected 2018-10 | reverse complement strand
CAGCCAGGCGCTGTACATCAACGGGTCTGGGGAGATGCACTTCTCGATGCCTGAGTGGCTTGTCAGTAGTGGTACGCGCGAGCCGCAGTTGGTCGGCGCCGAGGTGACGGGCAACCCCGTCTGGCTGGCCGTCAAGTGCATGCCCTACCTCAAGACCTACGAGAACCCCTCGACCCTCTACCTGGCCAACCAGTTCTACATGAACAGCAAAGGCCGCGATATCCTTAAAGACCTGAAGAACCTGAAGGACTTTAACGACCTTAAGGGCACTTCCAGCCGTCTGCGGATGAACGAGGCCGTGAAACAGACCCTGCTGCAGGCCACGCCGTGGGTGCAAGATGCCCAGAGCGAAGAGGAGCAGATGGCTGCGGTGGCCAACTATTTCGACCGCGAACGTCTCGATGCCGAGTTGAAGAAAGTTTCCGACGAACTGGCCGGCCGCCAGAACACCGATGGCGGCTGGAGCTGGATGCCCGAGGGCAAGAGCAGCCTGTGGGTGACGCAGAATGTGCTGAAAAAGTTGAAAGTGGAAGGTGGAAAATGGAAGTCGGAGACCGACCGTGCGCTTGCCTATATTGATAGAGAGCAGCAGCGCTACTACGACCGCTACGTCAAGCCTTACCTGAAGAAAGGCTACAAGTGGGAACCCACCGACATCGACTACCTCTACACCCGCTCGTTCTACGGCAAGGCCAATACCGAGGCTTATAAGTTCTACTACGACAACGCCCTCAAGCACTACAAAGGCTATGAGAACCTCTACACGCAGGCCCAGTTGGCCCTCATCTTCCACCGTCACGGCGACCGCAAGGCGGCCCTCGACCTGCTGCGCCGCCTGAAAGAGAAGTCGCTCCAGAGCGACGAGATGGGTCTCTACTGGCGCGACAACCGGAGCAGCTGGTGGTGGTACCAGCGCCCCATCGAGACGCAGGCCCTCCTCATACAGGCCTTTGCCGAGATAACCCCCGACGACCGCCAGACCATCGGGCAGATGCAGCAGTGGCTCCTCAAGCAGAAGCAGACCACCCGTTGGGGCAACGACCGCGCCACCACCGAAGCCATTGAGGCACTGATGGTGAATGAAGAATTAAGAATGAAGAATGAAGAACCTGCTGCCGCAGTACAGTTGACGGTTTTCGGCGAGCCGATGACCACCGGGGCCACCGGCCTCGAAGGCTACCGCACACAGCGCTGGACCGGTACCGCCCTCGACACGCTTCGCTCCTTTGGCAACAGCGATATCGTCGTCCGTAAGTATGACGACGGAATTGCTTGGGGCTCGGTCTACTACCAGTTCACCGACGACATGGACCGCATACCTTCATCGGACATGGGCATCAAGATAAGTCGGAGGTATGAGGTCGGAAGTCAGACCTCCGAGCTCCGAACTCCGACCTCGTTGAAGGTTGGAGACAAGATAAAGGTGCGCATCGATATCCAGTGTGACCGTGCGATGGAATACCTTGAGCTCATCGACGGGCGCCCGTCGTGCGTCGAGCCCCTCAGCACCCGTGCCGGATGGCGCTGGAACGACGGCCTGAGTTACTACATCACCGTCAACCAGACCGACACGCGCTGCTACATCGAACGGCTGGAGAAAGGCAAGTACTGGTTCGAGTACGAGGTCTATGTCACCAACCCTGGCCAGTTCTTGACGGGTCCGGTCACCATGCAGTGCATGTACGCCCCCGAGTTCCGTGCCACCGCCCCGGCACAGACCCTCACGGTGGTTCGGTAGCAGTTTTCTACCGCTTTTCTTCTCACGTTCATCTCACGTTCTTCTCGATTTCGAGAAGAACGTGAGATGAACGTAGTGTAAATGACAGAAAAACAGAGTGTCTTGGAACGTTGAAAAAGTGGTGATAAAAAAAACTTGCATTTTACTATTATTCTTTATACCTTTGTGGCGGTATAAAGTAATATCCATTTTTGTGTAATCTATTAATCTATAAAACGATACGATATGTATAAGATTGAAAGGCATCCTATACTCGACATTCCGCAGCGCGAGAAGGTGGAGTTTTTGTTCGAAGGCAAACCGGTGTGTGGCTACAAGGGCTACACCATCGCCAAAGCCCTCCATGAGGCAGGCTATCCCGTGCATAGCCATTCCCTTGCTGGCCGCAACCGCTCGCTGGAGTGCGGCATCGGCAAGTGCGGCGCCTGCGAGATGCTGGTCGACGGCAAGGTGCGCCGCATCTGCATCACTCCTGTCGACGGGGTCAAGGAGGTGCGCCTCATCGCCCACGAGGCCGACCTGCCAGGCGTCACCTTCGACGCCCCTGTCAAGCAGCAGACCGACAATGCCCTTACAATCTACAAGACCACTGTGGCCATCATCGGTGCCGGTCCGGCGGGCCTGGCCTGCCGCGAGCAGCTCAACGCCTTCGGTATCGACAATTTGGTGATTGACAACAATGCCCGTATCGGTGGCCAGTTCAACATGCAGACCCACCAGTTCTTCTTCTTCGAGAAGGAGAAGAAGTACGGCGGCATGCGCGGATTCGACATCGCCAAGACGCTGGCCGGAAACAATCAGGAAGGCATCCTGCTGAACAACACCGTGTGGGACCTGCTCGAGGGACCGCGCATCGCCATCAAGAACATCATTTCGGGCGATATGGCCTATGTCGACGCCCAGTTCCTCGTGGTGGCCACGGGTGCCGTGCCCTTCATGCCGGCCTTCGAGAACGACGACGTGCCGGGTGTCTATACCGCCGCCGTGTTCCAGAAGATGATGAACCAAGAGCACACCTTGCTGGGCAAGCGGGTGCTCACCGTGGGTGCCGGCAACATCGGATACCTCACCTCCTACCAGGGCATGCAGGCCGGTGCCACCATCAAGGCCATCATCGAGGCCATGCCCCGCGAGGGAGGCTTCCCTGTGCAGGCCAACCGTGTGCGCCGTCTCGGCATCCCCATCATGACGGGCTACACGCTGGTGCGCGCCATCCCCAATGAGGACAGGACGGGCATCGTGGGGGCCGTTATCGCCAAGTGCGAGAACTTCAAGGCCATCCCCGGCACCGAGCAGGTGGTGGACGACATCGACATCATCAATATCTGCACCGGTCTGGTGCCCGACAACCAGCTGCTCACCAAGGGCAAGGAACTCTTCGGCCACCACGTCTACGGGGTGGGCGACGCCGTGCGTATCGGCGAGGGTACCAGCGCTGTGCTGCGCGGCAAGCAGTCGGCCTACGAGATTGCCCAGGAACTGGGCATCCGCTTCAACTACGACGAGTACCTCGACATCTCGCGCCAGTATATCGACTCGCAGCAGCATCCCATCCGTCTGCTCGAAAAGCCCAACCTGCCCAGCGCCGAGCGCATGGCCATGAAGCCGTTTGTGCAGCTCGACTGCCTCTACGGCTTCGCCTGCAACCCCTGCACCTTCAGTTGTCCGCAGGGCGCCATCAGCAAGCCCACCACCAGCAGCACGCCGACGGTCGACTACAACAAGTGTATCGGCTGCATGGCCTGCGTCAACCACTGCCCGGGTCTGGCCATCTTCGGCTACGACCTCTCGAAGAACATTTGCTTCCTTCCCATCGAATACGAGGTGGCCGACGGCGCCGAGGTCTATCTGGTGGACAACAACGGCCGCAAGATTGGCAAGGGCAAGGTGGAGAAGGTGCTCAAGAAAGACAACAAGACCAATGTGGCCCGCGTCTTTGTGGCCCAGGTCGACGGCCAGATGACCGATGTCAAAGGCTTCATCGCCAAGGACCGCTATCCGGAGCCGCTCAGCCACTCAGCCACTCAGTCACCCAGCCACTCGGAGCCTACCTATATCTGCCACTGTGAGGATATCACCGACGAACAGTTGCTCGCCGTGGTGGGCGACCGCAAGTATATCTCGGTCGACGAGCTGAAGCACATCACCCGCATGGGTATGGGCCCCTGCCGCGGCAAGCGCTGCATCGCCCGTGCCCGTGGCGTGCTGCGTGCCCATGGCATCGAGCTCACCGGCGACGCCACGCCGCGTGCCCCGCTGAGCAACCAGGTGACCCTGGGCGACGTGTATACCGAGGGCCGCAAGGAGGTCTATGTCTTCCCGAAGGGCAACGACGTGCAGCACGAGGAGGTGAAGGTTTTCATCGCCGGCGGCGGCATCGCGGGCAGCGGCCTCTTCCGCTACTTCTCGGAGGCGGGCCTGAAACCCGTGATGGTCAACTGGAGCCGTGGTGCCTCGTGGCGCAACATCGGCGGCGGCCGTCCGGCCTTCTCCAACCCCGACATCGCCGACATCGCGCAGCACAGTCATGAGATATTCAAGAGCATCCAGGCGGTGCACAATATCAACTACAAGCCCACACACTACGTGAACCTGGTGCACGATGAGGCTACCTACAAGGCCCTCGACGCCAGCCGTGCCTGGAGCGACGCCTATATGATCGACCGCAAGGACTTCAAGAAGGAGATATCGCCGCTGTGGGACGACAGCCGCGACACCTACAGCCACGCCCTCATCACGCGCGACTGTTGGCAGGCCACGCCGGGTCGCGTCATCGACTACATCCGCGGCATCGGTGTCTCGCTCGGCGGCCGCTACTACGAGGACACCGAGCTGCTCAGCGTGTGGCGCAAGGGCGACAAGGTGGTGGCACTGGTGCGCAACCACGAAGGCAAGTATATCGAGTACACCTGCGACCACTTCGTTAACGCCATGGGTTGGGGGGCCGAGAAGTTCACCGACATGCTGGGCATCGACACAGGCCTCTATCCCGTGAAACACCAGGCTTTCATCACGCGCCGTCTGCCCATGATGGGACCCAACGGCGGCCCGCTGGATATGATTATCGACCGTCGCCACTATAAGGGCTTCAGCGCCGTCTACGGACAGCAGTTTGAGCACACGGGTCAGATTATCGGCTGCGCCAGCCCCGACACCGACGCCTACGAGACGCGCCAGAACATCAAGTACAACAGCAAGGAGTTCCTGGAGATTGTCAGCCAGGTCTTCGCCGAGTGGTTGCCCAACCTGAAGGATGTCAGCTTCCTGGCCTGCTGGGCCGGCCGCTACACGGAGCCGCGCTACATCGTCGACCCCGAGGTGGGTCTGCTCACCGGCTTGCGCGGCCACGGCTTCATGCTGGGACAGTACCTGGCCAAGCTCTATGTTGACAAGTACCTCGGCCGTGAGGTGCCGGGCTACATGAAGGAGCTCGCCCTCAGCGGCCACGGCTTGAGTGAAAACGCTTTCAAGTAATTGGCCAGTTATATTGCCATAGACCTCAAGTCGTTCTACGCCTCGGTAGAATGTGTCGAGAGGGGGCTCAACCCCCTCTCGACCAATCTTGTAGTGGCCGATGTGTCGCGCACCGAGAAGACTATCTGTCTGGCGGTGTCGCCGTCGCTGAAGGCCTACGGCATCGGAGGAAGGGCACGTCTGTTCGAAGTGGTGCAACGCTTGCGCGAGGTGAACCGTGACAGGCTCTATCATTCGCCCGAGGGCATCTTCCGCGGCAAGTCGGTCGACGACAACGTACTCAAGGCGCATCCTGAGTATGAGGTGGACTATATCGCCGCACCGCCGCGCATGGCTTTCTACCTTGACTACAGCGCCCGCATCTATCAGGTATACCTGCGCTATATTGCACCCGAAGACATCCATGTCTACTCCATCGACGAGGTGTTCATGGATGTCACCCACTACCTCGCCACCTACCGCTGCACGGCCCATGAGCTGGCGCGGAGGATGATAGGCGACGTGCTGCGCGAGACGGGTATCACCGCCACCGCCGGCATAGGCACCAACCTCTATCTCTGCAAGGTGGCTATGGATATTGTGGCCAAGCACCTGCCGGCCGACAAGGACGGAGTGCGCATAGCGGAGTTGGACGAGATGGAGTACCGCCGCCAGCTGTGGAGCCACACCCCGCTGACCGACTTCTGGCGCGTGGGGCGCGGCATCTCTGCCAAGTTGCAAGCCAACGGCATGATGACCATGGGCGACGTGGCCCGCCGGTCGCTGACCGACGAGGCGCTTCTGTATAAACTTTTCGGCGTCAACGCCGAACTGCTTATCGACCATGCCTGGGGCTGGGAACCCTGTACGATGAAGGAAATCAAGTCCTACCGTCCGGCCACCCACTCGCTTTCCTCCAGCCAGGTATTGCAGGAACCGTATAGCTTCAAGAAAGCCCGTGTGGTAGTACGGGAGATGGCCGACGCGGTGGCGCTCGGATTGGTCGACAAGGGATTGGTGGCCGACCAGTTTACCCTGATGGTCAACTATGACCGTGAGAGCCATACGGAAGGGGAGAAGGTGCGCGACTGGTACGGACGCGTGGTTCCCAAACCGGTCCACGCCACTGCCACCCTGCCGCAGCCCAGTTCGTCGGCTCGCCTCATCACACGGGCGATAATGGAACTATATGACTCAATGGTCGATTCCTCATTGCTGGTACGTCGTATCACTATCGGTACTTATAATGTTACCCCGGCGGCACAACAGAACACGTCTGACGTCCAGCTCGACCTCTTCTCCGACCCCGAGGTCGTAGAAGCGCAGCGAAAGAAGAAGCAGGAGACGCTGGCACGGGAGCAGCGGATGCAAAAGGCTACCTTGGCCATTAAAAGGAAGTTCGGCAAGAATGCCATCCTGCGGGGTACCGACTTCGAAGAGGGCGCTACCGCCCGCGACCGCAACCGACAGATAGGAGGACACAAGGCGTAGGTAAGAGTTATGAGTTAAGAGTTAAGAGTTATGAGTTACGACGACATTATAGATTTGCCGCATCACCAGTCGACGACACGGCCCCACATGTCGCTTTACGACCGTGCGGCCCAGTTCGCTCCCTTTGCCGCGCTGCACGGCCACTCGGCCGTTATCAGCAATACTGCCGACCGGCATATCGCCGATGTCAATGCACCGCAGTTTGAGGACGACTATCTACTCAGCTTATTGTCCGAACAGGAATATGAAGATTGACAATAATATGGATACGAAACAAGAGAAATATGAGCGGCTGCTGCCGCAGGTGAAGGCCCTCTGCGAGGGTGAAGAGGACATGATTGCCAAGATGGCCAATGTCAGCGCGCTGCTGCACCAGGAGTTTGGATTCTGGTGGACGGGCTTCTACCGGGTGTGTCCGGAAGTCGGAGAGCGGAAGTCGGAGCCGGTGGCCCCGACAGCGACTTCTGCCCTCCACCCTCCGACTTCCGCCCTCATCCTAGGACCCTTCCAAGGGCCGCTGGCCTGCGTGCATATCGGCTATGGCAAGGGAGTCTGTGGCACGGCATGGAAGGAACGCCGCACGGTGGTGGTGCCCGACGTGGAGGAATTCCCGGGGCATATCGCCTGCTCAAGTGAGAGCCGCAGCGAGATAGTGGTGCCTATGTTCTGTGGAGATGAGGTCGTCGCCGTACTCGACATTGACAGCCGCGAGCTGGGAACCTTCGACGAGGTGGATGCCCTCTACTTGGAGCAGATGGTGGAGTTGATGTAAAGCTGGTAATGTGAAATCCTGGCCCCTATATATTGCTGTTGCGGCGTTGTTTCTGGCGCTTGTCAGCGGGTCGCTGACGACGACGGGCATGTTCATGGACGGCCTTATCTACAGCAATGTGGCAGCTAATATGGCTGAAGGTGTCGGCTCTTTCTGGCAGCCCACCTACACTGCCACACACCACCCCGACTTCTACCAGCATCCACCGCTGGCGCTGGGCTTGTTGGCGTTGTTCTACAAGGTGTTGGGCACACATATCTGGGTCACCAAGCTCTATATGGTGCTCACCATGCTTTTGTGCGCATGGCTTACCGTCAAGTTGTGGATGCGTCTCGGTGGCAAGCGCGAGAACGGTTGGATGCCGCTGCTGCTATGGACGCTCATTCCCATCGTCACCCACTTTGCCTTCCAGGGTATGCTGGAAAACACTATGGTGCTGTTCGACCTGGGCGCGATACTGCTATTGTTGCGGCCCGACAGAAAGGCGTGGAACGCACTGTTGGCGGGATTGCTGCTGGCGGCGGCCTTCTTGACAAAAGGCTATACAGGACTGTTCCCGCTGGCGCTTCCTTTATTGCTTTGGTTCTTCAAGAGACTTTCCACTTTCCACTTTGCACTTTCCACTTCCAGCATGGTGTCGGGTGTGTTACTTCCGCTTGCGGTAATTGCACTTGCGGTACCGGAGTCAAGAGGATATTTCGAAAACTACATGCAGCTGCAAGTGTTGGCTGGATGGTCGCAAGGTGAAGTGCATCGCTGGCAGATTATTGTTGATTTCCTTCGTAATACGGCAATCGTGATTGGTATGGTGCTGTTGGTCGTTATTGTCAACAAAGGGGTGGGGCAGAAGCCGACGCGTGAGTATTGGGCTATGTGGGCATTGGTGGCCTGTGCAGTGCTGCCGATGATGGTCAGCACCCGCCAGCGCGAGTTCTACCTGCTGACGGCCATGCCCATCGTGGCAGTGCTGCTGGCCCTGCTGATAGAAGAGCCCGTTGCCCGTTGGATAAAGCCCTCGAAGGTGTTGCAATATATCGCCTTGGCGTTGCTGCTGGGGGCAGTTGTTCTCAATGCTGTCCGTTTTGGTACCGAAGGACGTGACGCACAGCTGCAACGTGACTTGGAAGTCATTGCACCCCATTTGGAGCGTGGCGAGATGGTGACAGTGCCCACGCCGCTGTATTTCAACTACAGCTTGCAGGGCTACTACTACCGCGAATGCCGTGTGAGCCTCGGCGACCAGGAGCGTTGCCGCCACCTGCTCACCACTGACGCTAACCCCGCCGACAGCACCTACCGTGAGGTTCCCCTGCCGACAGCGCAGTATCACCTCTACGAGCTACAGGCAGAATAATTATGCCAATTAAAATAATGTTCGTATCTTTGCAGTCGGAAGATATGTTGAAGAACAAATTCTCACACAACACAATAAATACCGACATGTTGCGTTATGAATACAGAACTAAATGATATGCCAACGCTACGTTTATTGTTTCTCAAGACCATCACTTGGATGTTCTTGCAACTATTGATTTTCCAAAGATAGCAGTTCTAAAGATACAGGCCTTTACCGCATTGTTAAAGGAAGGGCTATAGAAGTTATTTTTTGTTTTTGTCGTTTGAAAAAAATGTAGTACCTTTGCAGAATAATGCAAAGTCTATATACTATTGATAATAAATTGATACATATATGAATATTTCTTTTGATTGGCTTAAAGAGTATGTGGATATTGAGGATATGACTCCTCAGGAACTGGACGACCTGCTGACTTTCTCCGGCTTGGAGGTGGACAGCATGGAGAAGGTGGAGACCATCAAGGGCGGTCTGGAGCATGTGGTGATTGCACAGGTGCTGACCTGCGAACCGCACCCCGACAGCGACCACCTGCACCTCACCACCGTCGACGTGGGCGGCGAGCGTCCGCTGAACATCGTCTGCGGCGCCCCCAACGTGGCCGCTGGACAGAAGGTGGTGTGCGCCCAGATTGGCACCAAGATCTACACCTCGGACACCGAATACTACGAGATCAAGAAAGGCAAGCTGCGCGGCGCCGTCAGCGAGGGTATGCTCTGCGCTGCCGACGAACTGCAGCTCGGCACCGACCACGCAGGCATCATGGTGCTGCCCGACGACGCTCCCGTGGGAATGCCCGCCAAGGAGTACTTCCACGTGAAGGACGACTGCTTGCTCGAGGTGGCCATCACCGCCAACCGTATGGACGCCATCTCGCATATCGGCGTGGCCCGCGACGTGGTGGCTGTCCGCAATACCCGTGAGGGTAAGCAGCTGAAGATTAAATGGCCGGAGGTTGCTTCCGACCTCACCCCCAAAGCGGCCGGTGAGCCTATCAAGGTGACCGTTGAGGAGCCCGACCTCTGCCCGCGCTATACCGGCATCACGCTGCGCAATGTGAAGGTAGGGGAGAGCCCCGAGTGGCTGCAGAACCGCCTGCGTACCGTGGGTCTGCGCCCCATCAACAACGTGGTCGACGTGACCAACTTCGTCATGATGGAAGTGGGCCAGCCGTTGCACGCCTTTGACGCCGACCAGATTGCCGGCGGCCACGTCATCGTGAAGCGTCTGCCGCAGGGCACCAAGTTCGTCACCCTCGACGGCGTGGAGCGCACCCTCGACGCCCGCGACCTGATGATCTGCAATGAGCAGGAAGGCATGTGCATTGCCGGTGTCTTCGGCGGCCTGAAGAGCGGCACCACGATGGAGACCAAGAACGTCTTCCTCGAGAGCGCTTTCTTCAACCCCGTGAGCATCCGCAAGACCAGCCAGCGCCACACGCTGAAGACCGACGCCAGCTACCGCTACGAGCGCACCTGCGACCCCAACATCACCGAGTGGGCCCTGCGCCGTGCCGTGAAG
>JAEEGH010031126.1_pt1 | contig 10329 bp, 6 predicted proteins | sample 9134181 | NCBI WGS metagenome assembly JAEEGH01 (sample SAMN16246544, study PRJNA631951) | gut metagenome | biome: gut microbiome; feature: rumen; material: DP-attached | host: Bos | place: Iran: Karaj | collected 2018-10 | reverse complement strand
CAATGATTTTAATGTACATAGAATCATTTCTGAACTTGAAATTGTTTTAAAAACAAAAATATTTCCAGGAGAGACGCTTCTTTTTTTTGACGAAATTCAAGCTTGCCCTAAAGCTATTACTTCACTCAAGTATTTTTGCGAAAACATTAATGAGCTTCATTTGATTTGTGCAGGCTCTCTTTTAGGTGTAGCTGTTAAACAAGAGCAGGTTTCATTTCCTGTTGGCAAAGTGAACCGCTTGCAGCTTTATCCGATGAACTTCAAGGAATTTGTTATTGCTAATGGACACGAAGACCTTATTAATGTTTTTGAAAACTGGCCTGCTGACCGTGTTATTCCAGATTTGTATTCCATTCCTTTCAAAAAACTTCTTAAAGAATACTACATTGTTGGCGGAATGCCGGAAGCAGTAAAAGCATGGATATCAACCCATAATATAGAAGAAGTTGAACAAGTTCAAAATGAAATATTGCGTGACTATGCAGATGATTTCTCAAAACATGCGCCACTTTCAGAACTCCCGAAAATCAGATGGATTTGGGATTCTGTACCAGTTCAACTTGCAAAAGAAAACAACAAATTTGTTTTTTCACATGTAAAAGCAGGAAAGCGCTCTGCAGAACTAGAGGACGCACTGCAATGGCTGAGTGATGCAGGTCTGATTACACCTGTCTGGCTTGTAGAAAAACCTGAACTGCCCTTATCTGCCTTTGCGGATAAAACCTATTTTAAAGTCTATATGTCCGATATCGGGCTCTTGCGGGCAAAATCAAAAATTTCTTCAAAAACAATTCTTGAAGAGAATGATTTGTACGCACGCTATAAAGGTGCTTTTGCCGAAAACTATGTGCAGACAGAATTAAAATCACAGGACATTGAGGCGTTTTTCTGGCGTTCAGGCAACAGCGCAGAAGTTGATTTTATCTTTGAAAAAGAAAACGAGCTTATTCCTGTTGAAGTAAAAGCCGCCGACAACACACAGGCAAAAAGCTTCAAACAGTTCTGCAAAAAATATACGCCCAAAACCGGTTTTAAGCTTTCCGAAAAAAATATAGCTGAAAATATCTGCGAAGAAACAAAAACTTTCAGCATTCCGCTTTATTTAACATGGAATATCTTACGGTATTTTAGCTAATTACCTCATAGCTAAAAATTGAGGTTCAGGAATTCTTCAAGGTTTCTTACAGAATAATTCTGACCATATTCTGGAAAGGCAGCGTCTTTGTTTGTGCCGTCTTCAGCCAAGATTGATGCAGAACCTTCTCTTCTGATTAACACAGACTTGCAGCCAAAACGCCTTGCGACTTCTACATCGCGGCGGTCATCACCGACCATAAGAATTTCTTCAGGCTTGGCGTTGAAATGACGCGCGATATCTTCAAGTCCTTTTGGGTTGGGCTTTTTAAAGCCGCACGAAAGAGATGAAACATATAAGTCAAAATAAGGCAGAAGCGGAGCAACATAATTCTTATGAAGCTCATCAGGCATACCTGTGGCAACGTCTGTAAGAGCCGCGATTTTCAAACCCTTTTTGCGAAGCTGTTTCAAAGCAGGAATTGAATCTTCATAGATTATGGGTTCAAGTTTCAGAGATTCAAAAAAAGTATCAATAACCGTCTTGAGCGGAACATCTGTATTCCAGCCGGAAGTTATGTCAGCGAAAATCTTTTCTGGCGCAATCTCTACCTCACGCGGCTTTATGCGCGGATTATAGCTTTTGTATATTTCTATTGAAGCATCTATCTGCTCTTCAGAAAGCCCAAGCGAGAGTTTTCTGTTCACATAGTCAAAGCTGTCTTTGTAATAAGAAACCCAGCTCAAATGCATTCCCTTGTATTCCATGAGCGTGCAGCCCAAATCAAAAACAATAATCTTAATTTTCTGCATACCATTATAATAAATGGAATAAACGAAGTATTCAAGCTACGCAATAATGTGAAATTAAACCAACATTTTATAGAACATATCGCATTGCTGGTGTATAATCAGGTTATCGTATAAAGGAACGCATCAAAAATGTTTATAAACAAGCTGAACCAACTCTATAAGCCTCAACGCAAGCTATACTACATTGAAGCCGAAGATACTGCCTTGCAAGCTTTTTACAATGGCAACGTGCCGCAAGAAATCGGATGCTACGAAAACAGCTTTGGAACTTATGACAAGCCGGGCGTTTTTTTTATAAGCGCGCTAAACAAGCCGGTAATCGGAATTGAATACAGAATTGATGACAAAAGAATCAGCTACCCTGAAAAGCTAAAATCCTGCGGGCTCGGCGAATCGTTCTTCTATTCTATAGAAATTGAAAACGAGTTTGAAATAAACCTTGATTCGGTGCATAAACTTTTTGAAGGCATTGCCAAAGATGATGACGCGCACCGCCTGTACAGCGACTTAATCATAAAACAGCAGTCTGATGTAATTTCAGTTTTCTCAAGCGAAAGTGGAAAAAAAATCAGAATACTCTATGAAGGAAAAATCAGCAGAAGCCGCACAAAATACATTATTAAGGACGATTTCGAAAAATTTGAGAAAAGCGCGCTTTACCATGCTGCTTTTTTTGACCCGATTACGAATCACAATAACTGGAACCATCTTGTGCCGTTTCTTGAGATTCCGACAGATGCCGGAATTCAAGATTATGCATTCGTGCATTTTGACGTGAAAGGATTCCGTGTAATAAATGAAGTTTACGGCCACATTGCGGCAAACAAAGTGCTGACAAACATCGTAAAAGCAATGGACGAGATTGATTTTGTCTATGCAAGCGCGCGCTGCCACAACGACAACTTTGCGATGATGATAAAAGATATGCCAGAAGAAGAGACAATCGCGAAGCTTGAACAATTCTTTGAGAACTTGTCTTATCTGGAAGAAGACCCGAACTATAAGATTTATTACCGCTGCGGTTTTGTGCCGATGAAGCTTGCAATGCTTGCCGGAAACCGGGTGGCAGATGCCGGAAAAATGGCGCAAAGCATGGGCAACAGCCTTGACAAGACAGACATCGTTATTTACACAGACAAAATGCACGAAGACATTCTCTGGGGCAATTACATCAAGGCTTATATTGATACGGCAATAAAAAATGATGAATTCGTCGTTTACCTTCAGCCGAAATTCGACATTCAGACTGAAAAAATCAAAGGTGCTGAGGCACTCATCAGATGGAACTATAAAAACAAGGAATTTCTCTCGCCTGCACGGTTCATTCCGTTTTTTGAAAAAGACGGAAATATCGGCAAGATTGATGACATTGTGCTTAAAAAAGTCTGCGAATGTTTTGCAAAATGGAAAAATCAAGGCAAGCCGCTCTACCCGATTTCGGTCAACCTTTCGCGCAGCCAGCTTTATGACAAAAACCTTATCAGACATCTTGTTGAAATTGTAGATTCTTTCGGCACAAAGCATGAACTTATTGATTTTGAGCTGACAGAAAGCGCAACTTACGACGACATGTCCTATATGATTGAAGTGCTCGAAAATCTGCGGAACAAAGGCTTTAAGATTTCTATGGACGATTTTGGGACGGGCTATTCATCGCTTTCGCTGCTTACGCAGATGCCGCTTGACACGCTGAAAATTGACAAGAGCTTTGTCGACAAGGTTGGCACAGCAGCCGAAACTGAAAACGAAAAGGATATTGCCGTTCTAAGGCACATAATCTCACTTGCAAAAGAGCTGCATTTTACATGTCTTGCAGAAGGCGCAGAACAAAAATGCCAGGTTGAAAAACTCCGCTCGCTCGGCTGTGAAGTGATTCAAGGCTATTATTACAGCAAGCCTGTTCCGATTGAAGACTACGAACAAAAGTATTTATAGAACATCTCAAAACACTTAAAAGCCGTTTTCAATATGCATAAATCTTAGATACGCAAAAAAACTTGAGTGGAAAGCATTTCATTTTTTGACTGCGTCCTTGTATTCTTTTGGTGTAAGCCCGACAATTTTGTGAAAACACCTGTCGAGATGACTTTGATCGCAAAAACCAGTGTCATAAGTCACCTCGCTGACGCTTTTTTCTTCTTCAAGCAATTTCTGTGCTTTCCGCACTTTACACTGAATCTGAAACTGATGCGGTGTAAGCCCGAATGCTTTTTTGAACTGGCGTATCAGATGATACGGACTTATATTTGAATCCTGAGACATTTCTTCTATTAAATAGATATTTTCAGGGCGGTCAAGAATTGAATCTTTAAGCTCTGCAAGATAACCGTCGCGCAATTCTGCTTCTTCAGGCACACGTATACAGATTACAGCCATTGAATAGCCAGTTTCATCAGCAGGCTTAATCTCATGAAGCACATCCGGCGGAATTGAGAATTCATCACCCTGAGCATAGATTCTGCTTGTGCCGTCCATGATTATGCAGACTTTCCCGGATTCAACACAGCAAAGCATGATATGCCCGGTATGAGTATGCGGCGGATAAGATTTGTGCCAGTTTTTATAATGGATACATTCTATCTCATCATTTTTCTTATGATAAGAAATCTCGTTTATCATATAAAGCTTATCCTGTGGCTTATGCCAGATGAGAATACATTTATCACAGCTATCAGCCAAAGTCAAGGAAAAGGCGCTGCCAGTGCAAGACTGAACAGCGCAATTATTCAGGCAGTTTGAATCATACTGTCAAAAGAAGAACCAGACAAAACCGTTGTAGACTGCAATAAATGCTTTCAGTATGATTTTTAAAGGTACAAAAAACAATCCGGCTACTTCATCTTTGTTTTTAGCAGCAAAGAAGATTAAGCTTGCAACAAGCACATACAAAGCCAAAATAAGTGACATGACAATTAATACAGACATATCCACTGTTTCACCTCTCTAAGTTAAGTTGATATGCCTATTTTAAAATACCCCCTGTAGCAGGAATTGCGACACCCTATGTAGTTTTTTGTTTTTTAATCGAATTTTAAGAAACGGGCTGATTTGTGTGAGCTAATCTTTATATGTTTGAGTTTTTTCTGCTGCCTGTGCCGAGCCGAAAGAATCAGCGGTTGAATATTGCAGCGGCTTTGAAATTGGAAATTCAGCAACATTATCCGTCCAAAGCTCGCACTGACTGATAACGGTTTTTAATGCGGCTTCCTGACCTTCAGGTGGATATTTGTATTTCTTCAGAAGTTTCTTAACAATCATTCGCATTTTTGCACGGGCTGACTCTTTTTTCTGCCAGTCGATTGTCTTGTTTTTACGCAGGGTTTCAGTCAGTTCCCGGGTAAGGGCAACAAGTTCTTCATCGGTATAAAAATCTTTTACAGCTTCCGGTTTTGTAAGTGCATCATAAAAGGCAAGTTCTTCGTCTGTGAGGCCCAGTTTGTTTCCTTCTTCACTTGCATGGAGCATTTCTTTCGCGAGCTTCAAAAGTTCCTGAATTACTTCTTCATTGGTGAGCATTCCGTTCAGGTAACGGTTCAAAGTCTGCTGAATGAGTTCGCTGAAGGCTTCTGATTTTACAAGGTTTGTGCGCTTGTAAACTTTTACCTGTTCTTCGATAAGTTTTTTGAGCATTTCTACGGCGAGGTTTTTCTCTTTCATCTTTGAAATATTTTCGAGGAAGGTTGGGTCAAAGAGATTTACTTTTTCGCCGACATCAGAGAAAAGATTTATTACGCCATCAGACTTAACAGACTGTTTGAGAAGTTCGTTTATACGGTCGTTGATCTCTTTGAGGGAGAACTTTTTGCCAGATGGATTATACAAAATACGCATTACAAGAACGCGGACAGATTCAAAGAAAGCTGCTTCAAGGCGCATATGCTCTTTTACCATTGAAGAACAAAGCGAAAGTGCCTGCTTGAGCATAAGTGCTTCTTTTATAAATGCCTGTTTCTGCTCTTCTTTATCTGGAGCTACAATAAAGTTTACGGCCCCGCTGATTGTCATACCGCGCTGTAAGTCTGAACCTTCGTAAAATGGAGTGTAATCATAGCCAAAGAAAAGATTACGACAGATTTCGAGTTTTTCCTGGAACTTAGGAAAGGCGCGTTTTGCAACATCCATTTCGCCGTAGTTCTGGCGGTCGCGGACGGTGTAATCGTTCATTGCCTGTTTGAGGGCACTTGCAATTCCAACATAATCAACAACAAGACCACCTTCCTTATCTTTGAAGACACGGTTTACGCGGGCAATTGCCTGCATAAGATTGTAGCTTTCCATCGGTTTGTAAACGTACATGGTTGCAAGAGACGGAACGTCAAAACCTGTAAGCCACATATCGACAACGATAGCGATTTTAAGAGGACTGTCATCATCTTTGAAGCGGGTTGCGAGTTCCTGCTTGCGGTGTTTGTTGCCAATGATTGCACGCCATTCTTCAGGATCCTTGTTGCTTTCGGTCATCACAACGGCAATGCGGGCATCGTCACCAGGGACTGTAATCTGCTTTGAGCCGACTGTGACCTGTGAAGTTGTTCCCGCCCAGGATGGCCGTAGTTCCAGAATACGATTAAAAATCTTCATTGCAATGGAACGGTTATAGGCAACAATCATTGCTTTTCCGGTATACAAATACTGGCGTTCATTTTCGTAGTGATTCAAAATATCATCAACAAGAGAATTGATTGTTTTTTCGTGGCCAAGGATTTCTTCCATCTTGCCGAGCTCGTGTTTACTCTTTTCTATAACTTCTTCATCAGCATTATTTGCAAGAGCTGAGTATTCTGCATCAATTTGGGCAAGAACCTTGCCGTCAAGCTTAAGTTTGATAACACGGCTTTCGTAATAAACAGGACGGGTTGCTCCATCTTCAACTGCCTGAGTCATATCATAAACATCAATGTAGTCACCGAAGACTTCGATAGTGCTGCGGTCTTCGCGTGAAATAGGAGTTCCGGTAAAGCCGATATAGCTTGCGTTCGGAAGACTGTCGCGGATTATTCGGGCGGTACCGATTGTGCGGTGAGCAATAAGATTGCCTTCTTCGTCACGGCTTGTTTTGATTTTCTCTGTAAGTCCGTACTGTCCGCGGTGAGCTTCATCTGCCATTACGATGATATTCTTGCGGTCGCTGAGCGGTTCATCACTTTCCTCGAACTTCTGCATTGTTGTAAAGATAATTCCATTTGCCTTACGTCCTTCAAGAAGCTGTTTCAAATGCTCACGACTTTCTGCCTGAACAGGTTCCTGACGTAAGAAATCTTTACAATTACAGAACTGCCCATAAAGCTGATTATCCAGATCATTGCGGTCTGTAATAACAACGATTGTCGGCGAATCAATTGCCTGCTGCAAAAGATGTGCATAGAAAACCATAGAAAGTGATTTACCGGAACCCTGAGTATGCCAGAAGACACCGATTTTACCATCGCCGGCAACCGCAAGCTTTGTACGTTCCACAGCCTTGCGAACAGCAAAATACTGATGATAGCCCGCAAGAATCTTATAGGAGTTAATTCCATCATTATTAAAGCAGATAAAGTTTTTGATGATATCCAGCAGGCGGGCTTTCTGAAAAATGCCTTCAAAGAAAGTTGTAAAATCTGCAAAGGCCTTAGATTCCAGATTGCCGTCTTTTGTCTTCCATTCCATAAAGCGGTCTTCACCACTTGTGATGGTTCCCGCCTTACTCGTAAGCTGGTCGCTCATTACGCAAATACAGTTGTAAATAAACATGGAAGGAATCTCATGTATGTAATTGCGGATCTGTGTGTACGCTTCGCTAGCATCAGTCTGTTCACGGCTAGGAGATTTCAATTCAAAAAGACAAACTGGAAGTCCGTTTAAGAAAAGCAAAATATCCGGGCGTTTGTTTGAGTTTTCTATAAATGTCCATTGATTTGCAACAATGTAAGAGTTTTTATCGCCAGGCTTTCCGGCATTTTCAAAGTCTGCAATGTAGATGATGTCAGATTTAGTTTCGCCATTTTGATGATAACTTACTTCAATGCCGTTCTGCAGGTAATCCATAAAAAGAGCATTTTTCTTTTTTAGTTCAGCATTTTCAAAATGTCGGAGTTTAAGAAGAGCCTCGTCAATTGCAGCAGGAGCAGCCTTTGGGTTCAGTCTGCGGACAGAATCTTCAAGAACAGAATCATAAAGCGGAGAATGCCAGTCGCGGTCAATGTCCGGGCCGTAAACATGTTCCCATCCCATATTCTGGAACAATTCAACCAAGGCATTTTCATAGGCTTCTTCGTTGTAATCGGCAGACATATAATCAAAACTCCTTAATGGCTAATTATACATCCAAAATGCTAACTTAACAATTTCTCCAGAGCAAAATACGTTTTTCACATTCAATTGCTTTAATCTGTGCAGGTTGAATAATTTCACTAATAACAAGCCTTTCCTCTATCATACCAGCGCAAGATCTCCACGAACCTGATCAACACTCTGATGCAATAAAGAAGCTGCTTTAGAAATAGTAATCAGTTCATTACTCAGCGCATTGTAAACCAAGCGTACAAAACGGTTTGATTCTTCGTTGGGGTAAAGGGAGGCTTCAATTCTTTCTTTGAATGCCGGCATTTTATTCTTTTGAATACAGAAGGTTCTGTATCGCTGTTCTGAAATTACACCACTTTCCTTTGCCTTGTACATCATAGCATCGCAGGAAATACCATATTGAAGCTGAATAGAACGCAATTCCTGATAAGAAATATCGTGACGAGTTCTACCAAAAATACTCTTAAAAACAGATTCCAGAATAAGCATTTCATTTGCAAAAAGATTACATAAAACTTCTTCGTCTTTATCAGAAACTGATGAATCGAAAGGAAGAATAATATGTCCAAGTTCGTGTAAAGCAGTAAAGCGCTTTCGTTCAGACGGAAAATTCTTGTTCAGAACAATTACAGGATATTTATCATTGACCATAGAACTTAATCCATCAAAAGAATCTGGAGCATCAATTTCCATTACTTTAACACCATGGTTTTCAAGCAAATCAATAACATTTACAATTCCATCATTACCAATCTTCCATAAATCGCGTAAATCAAGAGCCGCTTTTTTTACCTGAGCAGGAGTTGAAATCTTAGTCTTGAAAGGTGAAGCAAACACTACCGCTACATTGCAGATTTCTTCGATAGTAATATAACGCTCAACAAGATCAGAGATATTTTCCTTAATGATGTTTTCCTGTTTAGCACCAAGTTTACTTTTTAGCTTGCGAAATTTTACGGAATCAATATGAACAGTAAAGGGCTTAAAAAAATAATCAACCGGTTGTTCCAGTGCTTTAGAAAGAGAAATGATAACCGAACTGTTAGGACTAAGCTGGCATTTTTCGTATTTAGAAATCGACATCTTAGAAAGGTTGTTTCCCATAGCAGAAACCAGTTCATCCATGGAATACCCTTTCATAACACGAGCATTCTTAAGCCGCTGTGCAAAAATTTCATTTTGAGTCATATAGTTCTCCTTGTTTACAAATGTAGCGTAATTTTAATAAAATGTAAACCAAAAGAACATCTTATTTTACTTTTGAAGAAAAAGTACAGATTGGCTCGAAAAAAAGTCAAAATTCAGAGAATATTCGCCTAATTTATGGAGAATTTGCGTTGATTTTGCATGATTTGTGCAAAATGATTGATTTTCTTTTGTACGAGAAGAAATAGCATCCCATATAAAGTTGCCCACTGACGGAACTGCCTTGCAATCTTGGACTTTATACGGTAGCCCAGAGAGATAATCATATCGAGGTTGTAATATTCAACCTCTCGTTCTACATTAAGACTCCCTTCTGTTTGAACTGTTCGGATTTTCCGAACAGTTGCGCTTGTTTCACAACAAGACTTCTAACGGACTATGTACATTCTTCCGCTAGAAGTTACATTAAAGATATATTGCAAATATCACTTGTAATAAATGACAAAGACATCTGTAGCTACACTTTCTGCGGTGAAAAAAATTCTTGCTCAAAAGCTTAGATTATTTTATGATTATTCTAGAATTGCAGTTTTTATAAGGAGATTACAAATATGCTAGAAAAAATTGAATTTCAGAATTTTAAATCCTATAAAGATTTACAACCACTTGAACTTAATAGATTAACACTTTTTTCTGGATTGAATAGTGCAGGAAAAAGTACAATAGCGCAAATACTTCTAATATTAAGTCAATCTATGACATTTATTAATAATACAGGTAGATCGTTTATTCCTTATTTAAAATTAAATACAGATTTATTGGAAATGGGGAAACCAGAAGAAATCCTTAATGATAAAAATAAACCCTTATACATTGCTTTGTACTTTTCAAATGAGAGAAATATTTCTTTTACTTTTTCTATTTCGAGAACAATAGATGAAATTGAAGAAACAAATAGTTTAAGACTTGTAGAATTAGTTTATTCAGATTTTAGAAGAAATAAATCTTTTA
>JAEEGH010031125.1_pt1 | contig 10330 bp, 8 predicted proteins | sample 9134181 | NCBI WGS metagenome assembly JAEEGH01 (sample SAMN16246544, study PRJNA631951) | gut metagenome | biome: gut microbiome; feature: rumen; material: DP-attached | host: Bos | place: Iran: Karaj | collected 2018-10 | reverse complement strand
GTTTTCGGTGCTATGCAGATTATCATGTCGAACGTTCTGCGGCTGTCTATTTCAAAAATCGAGCGCAAGGCTCTCTACACTCACGAAACTGATTTGCTTTCACGCTTTATAGAAAGGCTGCGTTTCTCTTACTCTGTCGATGATTTCATAGAGGCGATTAAAGCGATTCTTGAGGATGAGGCAGACTGCTCAGTCCTTTACATAGACCGCGCTACAAATTACGTTATTTACAACAGTCCTGACCGCATAGCAAGCGCGGAATCAACGACCGAAAAGCTTGAGATAAACTATTCTAAAGGATGGAAAGACGGCGTTTACTTTTTGAACAACGAGTTCGGTGTTACGTCCAATTTGCGCGATTCTCGCGGTTTCTTCCTTGTTAGCGGTGACAAGCATCTTTATGTTTTCTGCCGTTACACGCATCTTTTTGATCGCGCTGTTTATACTCGTCTGGTTGATGAGTTCAATCACTTTGAGAACCGTTCTAAGACAATCCGTGAGCTTAGTGAAATTGCTTCTCTTTCCCAAGAGTGGGAGCAGCTCGCGGCAACGCAGCGTTCGTTCCTGCCTCAGCAGATGCCTGATATCCCGCACCTTGATATAGCGGCTTACTTCCGCCCGCTCGTTAACGTTTCCGGTGACTACTACACCGTTCTTCCAATGGACAAGCACAAGACGCTGGTCATGCTTGGTGACGTTTCCGGTAAGGGACTTGCCGCCGCCCTTGTTATGGGTTTGGTTATGAACACCGTAAAGATTATCGAGAACAAAGAAGACCTTGCCGGTGTCGTCCGCGCGGTTGATACTGCTATCAAGGGAATGCACCTTCAGGATAAGTACACCGTTCTTTTCATCGGTATCATCGACACCGAGAAAATGACGATTCGCTACATAAACGCTTCTATGTCCGACCCTATCATCGTTACAAGGGCGCCGGACGGCTACACGATAAAGCCGCTTACTTCGAACTGTTCGGTTGTCGGTATCATCGAGCTTGACGACATAACGGTTGCCGAGCGCAAGCTTTTCCGTGACGACCTTATCCTTATGGCATCCGACGGTGTTTCTGAGGTTATGGATAATGACGGTGTGGAGCTTGGAGATACCGAGCTTTATATTTCCACAATCAAGAACAGTGCGTACAAGTCCGCACGGCATATCATCAACGATATAGCAGATTTGGTGTTGACCTACAACGGCAACAAGAAACTCCGCGACGACGTTACGATGCTCGCTGTAAAGGTAGAGGGCTGAGATGATTTATTTAGTATTGAATTTTGTTCTTTGTGCTGTCCTTGTTTGGTTCTCTTCGTTCGAAGACGTAAGAAACGACGACGAGCGCGTAAAACCGATAATTAATTTCGTTCTGATTCTGGCTGTAATAGCGTTCTTCACGGCGGCAAGCATTCTTGTCTCCTTGTTCGCCAACAAGCAGCTTATCACTATTCTGGTAAAACTGACGCTGAGCTTAGTCGCATGGCTTTCAATATCCATGTCCTTTTACCTTATTTCTTTCCCGAAAATCAGGAACGGTGTTGTCTCCCGGATTTTTAAGTTTCTGCTTTTAATCGGCGGTCTGTACGTAATTTTCTGGAAGGTACAGTCTGTTGAGATTTCCGTTACGAATGGCGTTAAGTTCGTCAGCGACCAGTTCCCGTATTTCGATTTTACCTGGGTAGAAGTTTTCTTTTTCACGTTCGTTCTGATTGTACCGGCTTTGGCAGAGCTTTCTGTTCTGTTCAGGGTTCAGGGCGAGAAAAACAAGCTTTTCAAACAGAAACTGCTGCTTCTGCTTGTTGCGCTGCCCGCTTCTGTCATCCTGATTGTCCTGCTTTGTCAGACTGCGACCAGCTGGGTTCCGGCGTTCTCGCTTTTGTTTACTTTCGGTGTCGCGGCGTTCGTGTTCCTGATGTATAAAATCGTCTCTATGACGATTCTTGTTGATATCCGCATAGTTGCGTCGTCAACGATGGACTTTATCTTCAACTACATCGTAATCAGTATTATTGCTGGTATTTTGTTCGCCGTCCTGCAGCCGCTCCGCTTCTCGAACGTTTTCCTGTTCGTCCTTGTTTACGGCGTGCTGACGGGCTTGCTCCTTACGTTGGGTTACCAGGGAACGAAATACATTAGGAAACTCCGCAACACCCGCGACGTTAACTACTCGAACCACTTTGAGGAAGAGCTTTCAAAGCTTGACTACACCGAGTCCCCGGACGTTCTTAACGAGGCTCTGCACAAGATCTTCTCGGACAACGTTCATACGTCGCACCTTGATCTGCTCATCGAGTCGAACGAGAACACGCTGGACACGATGTACAGTTCGCGCGGAAAGAAGATAAGCGTTCCTCTTTCGAACCAGCTTTTCGACACTGCGCTCAACGCGAAAATCAACGTTATTTTCAAGAGCCACATTGATACAAAGCACGCTCTTGCTCCGGCTAAACAGGAGCTTACAGATTTCTTCTACGAGACGCAGAGCGAGGTTCTTATCATCCTGAACGAAGGCCGCCACATTTTCGCCGCAATCGTTCTTGGCGAGAAACGCCTTGGTAACGCCTACACGGACTACGACTTCTCGGTATTCACGAACCTGTATTCATACTTCTTCGTTATCGGTTACTATATCAAGAACATCGCGAACGAGTCCGTCGTCGGTACAGTTAACCGCGAGATCCAGATGTCTGGTCAGATTATCCAGTCAATTCAGGAGAACATGGACTTCATCAAGAACCCCAAGGCGGATGTCGGCTATATTTCAATCGCCGCGCACAACCTTGGTGGTGAGTACGTTGACTTCATCCGCCTTACCGACGACAGGCACATGGTTATCCTTGGTGATATCAGCGGCAAGGGTATCAACGCAAGTATGTCATCTGTCATCCTTAAGTCGGTCGTCCGCACCTTCCTTGCCGAGACGCATGACTTCAAGCAGCTTATCCAGAAAGTCAACGTGTTCATCCGCAACAACCTGCCGAAAGGTACGTTCCTTGCGGGCGTGTTCATGCTCATCGACTTCTCGGACAACACGCTGTACTACATCAACTGCGGTATTCCTGCAATGTTCATGTACACAAAGGCGTACAACAACGTTATCGAGGTACAGGGCGAGGGCCGCGTCCTTGGTTTCGTAAAGAACGTCGCAAGCCTTGTTAAAGTACGTAAGGTTAAGCTGAACCCTGGTGATATGATTCTTACTTGTACCGATGGTCTTCTTGAAGGAAAGTCAATCCGCGGTGAGAAATTCGGAAAAGACCGCGTTCAGCGTTCTATCATGGACAACCTTTCGTTCCCGTCAGACAAGATGGGACAGTTCCTGTTCCAGGAGCTTTCTGATTTCACGTCAAAAGAGCTTGAGGACGACGTTTCTGTCGTCGCAATCAAGTACTTGGACAAATAGGTGGTAATTAAATGGATGCATTGATTATCGAAGAGAAAAAAGGCGCGAACTACATATTGCTTGAGATAAGCGGCGTCATAAACTCATATACATTCGCAGAATTCCGTTCAAAGGTTTACACATATATCCGGCAGAGCAATGTCGTACTTGATTTAAGCGAGGTTACGGGTATAGATTCGTCCGGTCTTGGCGTTCTTATGGGCGCTTTCAACGACGGCGAGGAATCCGGCTTTACGCTTTACCTTATGCGCCCCTCAACGGCGGCTCACGAGGCTCTTGACTCAACAGGCTTTACCGACACATTCAATATAATTCATTCTGTTACAGAGGTCGTCTAATTTATGAAAACAGTTACTATCCGTTCTCTTTCTGCCTTTATTATGCTGGCATTTTGTGTATGCACGGCTTCGTGCGCCAAGAAAGCCCCGGTAGAGGAGGAACCTGGCTTGACACCAGAGGAACAGAAAATAGTTGATGCTCTTGATGCTTTTACTGCGATGCCGCATCCTGCGGAGTACGCGGAAGAAATTGAGTCCATAAAAGTCGCCATAGACGCAAACAAGCTCGATTTTTACAAGGAGCTTGAGGCGGTTATTACAGCCGACACGGAAGGCTACCTTTTCCTTATAGACCGGACACACGTTGTCGCCACGGATTATGAGCCGGAAGGACTTATTACGCTTGTAAAGAACGACTCTTATCCGGTGAACAAGTCCGGTATGCAATTGAGGGCTTCCGTGGAGGCAGAGCTACGCATCATGGCAGATGCTGCAAAGGCGGAAGGGCTTACGCTTCTTGTAAGCTCGGCATACCGTACATACGACTACCAGAAAATGCTCTATGAGCGCAACGTAAAGCAGATGGGAAAAGAAGCCGCCGACAGGGAGTCCGCACCGCCGGGAACAAGCCAGCATCACTTGGGAACCGCGATTGACTTTGGTTCAATCGAGGACAGCTATGCGGAGACAAAACCCGGAAAGTGGCTCGCCGCTCATGCCGCCGAATACGGATTCAGCCTTTCTTTCCCGGAAGGATACGAGCCTGTGACCGGCTACCGCTGGGAGTGCTGGCACTACCGTTACATCGGAAAACCAGCCGTCGCGCTGCAGCAGAAATGGTTCCACGATGTTCAGCAGTACATGATGGAGTTCGTTCACTGCTACAAGAATCTGTAGAATCCAAAAATAATATATAAGAGAATATGGCGGTAACCGACGGTCAAACAACGTGGACGTTGTTTGACCGTCGGTCGCGCTTTTCGTACCTCGCCGTCTGCCGCGGCTCGTCCCTTCGTTACGCAAGGCTTCACTCCGGGACTGCTTTGCAGGTACTACAATCGCTAACCGGGACGTGCTTAGCACATCTTTTCGTGTGCTTCTTTGAGCCTTTCCGGTATCTGTATATGCTGCGGACATTTAGTTGCGCACAAACCGCAGCCTACGCACTTGTCCGCGCCTTTTCCTTCTTTTATCATCTTAAGGTAGTCCGCTACGACAGTCTTCGGAACGCCTTCCTCGAACGCGCCCCTCATCGATGAGTCGTTGTATCCCCAGAAAATGTCAGGTATGCTGACACCCTGCGGACACGGCATACAGTAGTTGCAGTGCGTACACGGAACTCTGATGCGGCTTTCGAACCATTCTTTAGCCTGTTTTACGACGGCGAGCTGTTTTTGCGGCAGCGAGTTCGGGAATGCCGTGGAAGCAGTGGCGCAGTTTACAAGAACTTGCGTCATGTCGTTCATGCCGGAAAGCGCCGTTACAACTTCCTGGCTTTCCCACACGAAGCGTAAGCCCCATTCTGCCGGCAGACGCGGGGTTTCCGCTGCCGCAAAAATGTCGCGAACGCCTTTCGGCGGGTTCGCGAGCAGACCTCCGCGAAGAGGTTCCATAACTATAACGCCAATTTCATGCTTGGCGGCGTAGGCAAGCGCCTGTTTTCCCGGGTTGGAGGTCTGCTGCTCGCCGTCGTCGTCAAGGTAGTTATACTGAACCTGACAGAATTCCCAGCCAGCGTATTCATCTATCATCTTTTTAAAGACATCCAGCGAGTCGTGGAACGAAAAGCCGATATGCTTTATTTTTCCAAGTTTCTTTGCGCGCTCCAAAAAACTTGTGGCATGAAGTTTTTTCATGTTCTCCCAAGAGGACGCGTTCATTGCGTGAAGCAAGTAAAAGTCGATGTGGTCTGTTTTAAGGCGGCGAAGCTGCTCGTCAAGAATGCGGTCAAAATCAGCTTCTTCTTTTATCTCCCAAACAGGGCATTTGTCAGCGATATACACTTTGTCGCGAAGATTTTCTTCTTGGAGTATGCTGCCAAGAACTTCTTCGCTCGTGCCGTGATGGTAGGGCCATGCGGTGTCGTAGTAGTTTACGCCTTCGTTGTACGCGGCTTTAATCAGTTCGCGTGTCTTTTCTTTGTCGATGTCTTCTGTGCCTGGCACGAGCGGAAATCTCATGCAGCCGAAACCTAATGCGGAAATTTTGCAGTCGTCTATTAATGGGAAATGTCTGTAATTCATAACGCGATTATAGCACGATACGACAGAAATGTGGTCGAAATTAGCTTATGCAAACTTTTTTTTTACGAGGCATTGCTTTCGCTGGCCCCCTGTGTTGGAAGTAGGTTCCTCGCTGCGCTCGTCAATACTTCCAACACAGGGAACCCGCCAGCTACGCAATGCCTCGTAAAGATGACAAAAAAGCATAATTTCACCGCAACACTGTCCGCAGCTACAATTGCGGTATGTCAAAAAACAACATTTCCACATTTCTGTCGCATCGTGTACGTGTGTGTTGTCGTGACAGCGCCTTTGAGGTATACTTAACGCGTTGTGAAAAACAAACGGAGGAAAAAATGGTAGCAATTATAATCGGACTTATTCTTATTGCGTTTACGGTTGCGGCTGCGCTTCCGTGTTTCCTTAACTGGGGCCCGGAAATTATCATGTTCCTTAAAGGATGTGCGCCTGTACTTTCTGCCCTTATCGGCATACTTGCAGTTTTTATTGGAATTGCGGATATAAAAGACAAAAAAGAAGCTGAAAAAGAAGAAAAAGCCTCACGTCAGTATGAGGAAGAGCATAAAGAAAACGGCAATGCTCAGTAAAGAACATTGCCGCCTCTTGTCAGTGCCTTTGGTTTAATACGATATGCTGAACAGAACGCCGGGTTGAGGAGCTGACCCGCCGAGTGCATATGGGTTTAGTTTTGCAGTTTCTACAGTTGTCTGTATTTTTGCCTGATAATCTTTAATGAGCGTATCAACCTGCGAATCGGAAAGCGTAATGTTTTCGGAAAGTTCATTCTGAGGCAGCTTTTTCATTGACACAAGTTGATCTATAAGGTGATTCAGTATTTGAACTTTGCTTATATTTACTCCGTGCTGGCCTTTGCTTGCAGGAATTCCAGAAATATGCTTGAACTGTGAATATTTTACAAGTCCAGGCTGTACGGGTACGTAAATTTTTCCAGATGCGCCGTTGTTTGGCAGCACATTGCTGTAGGAATATGCGTTCATTGAGCTGATTCCAGAAATCATGGTATCCTCCGGACTTTTTAATTTAACGGCTGTCATATCGGGCAGCCGCCTATTTTAAATGTCGGAGATATAATTTCAAAGTTTACAAATAAATTTAATTATTTAATAATATTTTTCTAATAGTATTGGCGTTTCCAAATTGCGTAGAGCGTTTCAAGCGATGATGTCTGCCCGCTCGTTTTTGTGGTGTTAACAATATCAGTTAGATACGGGATTATTACTTTTTCTTTCAGGCTGCCCCAGCGCTCCGGCAGAATGTGGCTGTTCGCGTAAAGGCTGTCTTTTGGCGGCAAATTGCCAAGAAGAAGCGGATAGTATATCGGGAAATAAAGCTCGTTGACGTTTCGGACCGAAGAAAAGCCGCCTGCAATTCCAAAATCCTTTATAGTCAAATTCATTTTGCGTGACCATTCGAGCATTGATTTTTGGTTCTGTTCCTGCATGAACCAAATTATGAACTGCTGCGCGTCTTTAAGCTTTTTCGAGTCTTTGTACATTCCCATGTAAAGTATTGTGTCTTCAATGGGGATTATGCCGTCAGCTGTCAGCCAGCGGAAGTCAAGCCCGGAAAGGCTGTCATCATCCATCTTGAAAAGAGATGCGCTCGTATTGTATGCGAAAGTGCAGTGACCTTCTGTAATCCACTTCGTTTCCGTCGTGTAAAGATACTTGTATTTGTAATCCTGTTCAGCCGTTGTCGATGTGTTTTTTTCTTCCGTCCAGCTTTTAAGGTATTGTATCGAATCTTTCAGGTTTTCATCATTCCACGTAAAGTTGTCGGCTTCCATCGTGAAATTCGTCTTATACAGTTTTGCCACGACGTACAAAAACTCGGAATCCCAGCCGGGAGCAAAACCCATTGAAGTATATGCGCCCGATTTGTTCTGTTTGTTAAACTCCGCGCTTATGTCGCGTATCTGGTCGGTTGTTATTACGTAAGGATCGGGGATAAGGTTGTCGTTCGTTTCCGAAAAAATTACGAGCGGAAGATTGAAGCTGATTGGCAGAAGATACTGCTTTCCTGACAAGAAGCCGGAATCGAGCAGCTGCGGATAAAACTGCTGGCGGTTTATGTGAAGGTCAGAAAAAAGATAGTCGAGCGGCAAAAAGTATTTTTCGACCTGTGCTTCCGTAAATCCGCCACCGACGATTATGTCCGGTTTTTGTTCATCGTGTGTCGGCGGCAAAGACTGGGCTATGTTTTCCCTGTAGCGTATGATTACTTTAAGGTTTGAGCTTGTGGAGTTGAACAGCTCGGCGTATTCGGCGAATTCAGGACGGTCGGTCCACAGAAGAACCGTTCCGTCTGACTTAGAGCAAGAGAATATTGTTAATATCGCCACGAGCAATAAAGCAAGGACGTTATGCTTTTTCCGCAAGTTCATGCGCTACAGTGTAAACAGCTTCATATACTACGTCAATATCGCGCTTGTCCAGACTGGAGAACGCTATGCGCAAATGAGAGCTGTCTATGGCGATTGTTCCGATTCCCTGCTCTTTAAGAAGCTTTTGCCTAAGCTCCTCCGCGTTCACGCCGTAGCAGGTGAAGCTCATAAAGTATCCGGAGTTGAACGGCATTGGAACAAGAACTGTGTCGTCCGTATACTTGTTGAGTGTGTTCCTTACGCGGCGATAGCGGCCTTCCAGTATGTTTCTGAAACGCTTTTTGTCCGCACCCAGGTTCGGGCTTGTAAAAGCTTTGAGCAGTATTGACTGAGCAGGCGTGTTGCTGCAAGAAACAGAAGAGCGGATAATGCCCATCAACTTTTTCTGGAGCGCTTCATACTGGGGTTCTGTTATGCCTTTTCCGGCAAAAGTAAGGAAGCCGCAGCGGAAGCCCCATACGTAATCTTCTTTTGTAGGACCGTCAATCTTTATGGCGGCAATATTTTCGTGCAGGTCTGCTACGGCGGCGAACAGAGACTCTTTAGCAGCGTTCTGCTCGTAGTTCAGCCCGAAATACGCGTCATCACAGCAGACAAGGAGCTTTGTTCCCTTTTCCGCGAAGCTTTTGAGTATTGCGCATATTTCTTTCATCTCGGCTTCTGTAGGCGTGTAGCCCGACGGGTTCTGCGGAAAGTTAAGGAGCATCCGCACTTTTCCCTTCGCGTCCGCTTCTTCCTGAATGCACTGCTTGAACGCGTCAAGGTTGAAGCCACCTTCGAAAGCATTGCCGACAAACATTGGGAACTGCTTTAGTTTTGCGTTCCGGCGGGTTTCAACTATAAGAGAGTAGTTGTCCCAGCACGGATCGCCTGTAACAAGGCAGTCACCTTCAGAAAGGAAAAGATCGCATATATAGGAAATTCCGGCAGTAAGACCCGGAACTACGACGGGCAACGAGAAACTTTTTGCCTCCAATGAGGGATTTTTTGCTATTATTTTTTCTTTCCACAGCTGTCTTAACTCCGGTATACCGGCAGTCGGTGCGTAGGAAACTGTTTCTTCCGGTGAAAGGTGCGGTAATTGCGCCTGAATTTCTGGAAGGACGACAGGATGTTTGTCGTTTACTGTAGTGCCTATCGTGGCATTTGCCCTCCAGCCGTGTATGCGAGCCTCTCCGCCCTGTGATATAATTCCGCGTGGGAAGAACATTCTTTCGCCCATATCGGAAAAAAGTGAGGCAAAGCTAGTGCCTTTTAATGTATCGTTTAATTCTTGCGCTAATACGTTTAACATGATAGTGTTATACTACCTGAAAGGCTTTGATGTCAATCAGGAAATGCATAAACATACAAAAAATGTATTGATTTTTGCAAATTCATACAGTTTATAAAATGAGTCCACGAAAAATCATGGTTTCATAGGGGTGGTATGGTGTCTGATACTAATGATGCATTCGAAAAATGCCGGGCTATAATTGATTCTTGCCGGGCAGAAATTTCCAAACGTGTTGTAGGTCAGCAGCAAGTTGTTGACGGAATACTGATGGGACTTATCACAGGAGGTCATATCCTTCTGGAAGGTGTTCCTGGTCTTGCGAAGACGCTGGCTGTTAAAACTTTTTCCGATATTTCCGGTCTTGATTTTAAGCGCATTCAGTTTACTCCGGATCTTCTTCCGGCTGATGTTACGGGAACGCTCCTGTATCAGCAGAACACGGGAACTTTTTCAGTCAGGAAGGGTCCTGTTTTCGCAAACCTTGTCCTTGCAGACGAAATAAACCGCGCGCCTGCGAAGGTTCAGTCGGCTCTTTTGGAGGCAATGGCTGAAAAGCAGGTTACGATAGGCGAAAAAACGTACGACTTACCGGAGCCGTTCCTTGTCCTTGCGACACAGAACCCGATCGAGCAGGAAGGTACGTACAGTTTGCCTGAGGCGGAACTTGACAGGTTCATGCTGAAGGTTCTCGTTCCGTACCCGACGCCAGAAAGCGAGATTTCTATCGTT
>JAEEGH010031122.1_pt1 | contig 10331 bp, 6 predicted proteins | sample 9134181 | NCBI WGS metagenome assembly JAEEGH01 (sample SAMN16246544, study PRJNA631951) | gut metagenome | biome: gut microbiome; feature: rumen; material: DP-attached | host: Bos | place: Iran: Karaj | collected 2018-10 | reverse complement strand
TCAAGGAGATGCTGCTCGCCACCGACTTTCTGACCTTTTATAAGGGGCTGAATCATGTATACAACGGGCTGCTGTTTGACGGCGGCCATACCGGCATCGGCGCCACAGCGGTCATGATGGACAATATGGAGCTGACGAAACAGCTCACCAGAGAGATTCTGGAGCTGGACTACGGCAGGTCCTGCTACGAGTTCAACATCGGCAAGAACGAGCGCAAGGCAGAGTGTGAGGAAGCCCGTGAAGCCCTGTACAACGGGGACTACTATGCGGAGCAGGGCGACACCGCCATCATCCGCTTTGACCACTTCATCGTGGACAACGACGGCTGGAAGGCCTTCTATGCCGGGACGGGCGAGCGGCCGCTGGTGACGAAGGACGACGAGGATGAAGATACCTTTGAAACGATCGGCGCTGTCCTCTCGGGTCTGGAGCGCGCCGCGCAGAACCCGGAGATCAAAAACGTCATCATTGACGTCAGCTGCAACGGCGGCGGCGACGACACCGCCCTGCTCGCCATCGAGTGGCTGCTGACCGGTGTCGGCTACGTCCGCGACAAGGACTCGCTCAACTCTCAGTTCAACACCAAATACCAGCTCTTCGACATGAACTTTGACGGCGTCTTCGACGACAGCGATGTCAGCCCCTACACCGGCTACAACATCGGCGTCCTGACCAGCAAATGCTCCTTCTCCTGCGGCAACAACTTCCCCTGGTTCATGCACGAGCACGGCGCCATGATCCTGGGCGAGCAGAGCAGCGGCGGCGCCTGCGCGATCCGCTTCTCCAGCACCGGCGGTATGGACCTTCAGGCCTCATCCGCTGCCGACTGCGGCGTCAACGATGAGGGCGGCACCATCGACAACGGCTGCCCCGTGGATGCCGAGCTGCTGGGCGAGGGCGAGAACCCCACCACGGGCTTCTACGACCTGGACACCCTCAGCGCGCTGATGAACGAATTCTTCAGCGAAGCTCTGGACCAGGCCGCCTGATGCCAGAATCCCCCGAGGTCAGCCGGAATGCCTGATTGGGAGTGCCCGACTTCAGATTCCTGCCGCGTATCTTGTGTTTCATGAACCGGGTCCCGGTTTTCCGACTGACACAAATCCATTTGTTTCCCATAAAAATTAATATATAAAGGAGAATGTAAAAATGGGACTTTTTGACGGCAACAAAAAAACATGCGACCTCTGCGGAGAAAAAATGGGCCTTCTGGGCGGAATCTTTACCTCTGAAGATCTCGCCGACGGCAAAACCATCTGCGGAAGCTGCCGCGGAAAGTGCACACCGGGCGAGCTGCGGTTCAGCGCCATGACCCTGGACGACGTGAAGGCCAACATCGCCGTCGCCGTGGCCAACAAGAAGAAGGGTGCCGCGGAATTCAAGGCCACCCAGAAGATCAAGAAGGGCGCGTATCGCGGCGACGAGTTCGTGGATATCGACGCAGGCCACGGCTGGTTCATGAACGCCGAAGAGAAGGACGGCTGGGTGTACAGCCTGGACGACGTGTATTACTTCAACCTGGATCTGGATTACGCGCCGCTGGAAGAGGGCCAGGGCTTTGAAGTGAGAACGGAAGATTATCCCGAGCTGCCCAAAATCCCCCAGGGCGTGCGGGTCACCGACGCCAAGCTGGTCATCTGGCTGACGGACAACGAGCTCGCCGTCAACAAGGTGGAGATCAGCGCTGCCGGATTCTCCCCCGATGAGGGCGACATCCGCGGTGCCTATGCCGCCGCGCATGACTTCTTCCTGGCGCTGAAGGATTACCGCGCGTCCAAGGTCCCCGCCGGAAAGCACTGATCATCGGATCCAATCGCACAGACTATTCCCCGGAAGCAGCACAGGCTGCTTCCGGGGAAGCTCAGTATTCAGAAACAAAACGCGGAAGGAGCGATCAGCAGCTTTCTGCCGGCCGCCCTAACCCGATCAGGGAGAGAAAGAGATGAAGAAGAACAGAGAAACCACGGGAGAGACAAGGCTGATCAGCTACGGACGCCTGGTATTCGAGGCCATACCCGAAATCGTCAGCTTTCAGATCTTTTCCAGCCTCGTGCTGGGCGTGCTGGCCTGGGCGGTCAGGTGGCTCATCACCTTCGTGGCCGAGTCCGGCGGCGCGGCCCTCACCACGGCCAATCTCAGGGACCTGCTGCTCAGCTGGCGGGGGCCTGTGATCCTGGTGCTGGGCGCGGTGCTGGTGGCGGTCTTCGCCGTGCTCGAGATTTTCGCCAGCCTGCACCTGTATGACGACATCCTGCGGGGACGGAATGTGCGCCTGCGCAGCGAGGTCGGCCGGGGCTTCGTCTCTCTGCGCCGCTTTGCCAATCCCTTCGGCCTGCTCATTCTGCTGTACATCTTCATCGCGGTGCCGCTGTGCGGATTCGGCTTTTCGATCAGCCTGACCGAGGGCTTTTACATCCCCAACTTCATCATGGAAGTGGTGCGCACCAACAAGCTGTTCAACACGGCCTACTGGGTCGTGATCGCGGCGCTGGCGCTTGTGGGCCTCGGCGGCATCTTCACCCTGCACGGCGTGGTGATCGACGGCAGGAAGCCTCTGCAGGCCTTCAAGGACTCTTTCCGGCTCTGGAAGGAGAACTGGAAGAACTTCGTGCCGGTCATGCTGCTGACCCTGGTCGTGATCGTGGCGCTGATCGCGGGCTTTACGATGCTGAACGACTTCTGGATGCAGAAGCTCGAGGCCAAGGGCGCCATGTTCCCTGCGGGCCATGTGGTGGACTATCGCGCGGTGTTTGACGGCACCGGGACCGATCTGGACGGCGAGATGATGGTTTACCGCAGCCTCTGCGCGCTGGTCGTTCTGGGCGGCAGCTTCCTGACCTACCTGCTGACCCTGATCGGCGCCTCGTATCTCATGCTGCGCCTGACGCGCTGCTATCTCGAGTATACCAGGGACGATCTGGTCAAATGGCCTTCCCGCTCCGAACGGCGGGGGTATCTGGCAAAGCTGGTGCTGCTGATCCTGATCCTGGTGCTGATCGTCGTGGGTGCCGTGGTTATCGGCATCGCTTTTGACGACATCTTCCACAGAGACGAGCCTGTGCGCGTCGTGGCGCACCGGACCGGCGGCGTCATGGCCCCGGAGAACTCGATCGAGGGGCTGGAGCTGGCCATCGATCATCACTGCTATGCGGCCGAGACCGACACCCAGCGGACAAAGGACGGCTATTACATCATCAACCACGACGACGACTTCAAGCGCCTGACCGGGGTGAAGAAAAAGCCCGGCGATATGACGCTGGAGGAGATCCGCCAGCTCGTCATCACCGACCCCGTCACCGGCGCGACATCGCCCGTACCGGAGCTGGACGGGATGCTGGACGTCGTCAAGGACCGCATCCTCCTGTTCCTGGAGCTCAAGGGCGCCACCGCCGACAAACAGATGGTGGACGACGTGGTGAAGATGATCCGCGAGAAGGACTGCGTGGACGATGTGGTGCTGATCTCGCTGAAGTACGACATCATCGACTATGCCGAGACCCAGTATCCGGAGTTCAAGACCGGCGTGCTGATGTTCGGCGGCCTGGGCGACGTCTCGCGCATCCACAGCGACCTGCTGATCCTGGAAGAGGAGATGGCCACCCCCATCCGTATCGACACCATCCACGACAGCGGCAAGGAGGTCTATGTCTGGACCATCAACACCGAGAAAGGCATGTACAAGTTCCTTGACAGCAGCTGCGACGGCATCATCACCGACCAGATCGAGATGGCCGAGCGCGTGCAGGAAACGCTGGACAACCGCACGGATATGAAGCTGCTGCAGGACAGACTCGCGGATATCTGGGAGTGACCGCGCCTCCTGCCCGCAGCATCGACCACCGCCTCCCGCAGGGAGGAGAAAGGACAACACAATGAAGAAACTTCTCAGCATCCTCCTTGCACTGGCCATGCTTATGTCCCTCGGCATCAGCGCCTTTGCGGAGGAAAAGCACGAGATCACCAGCGCAGCGTATCCTCTCTACATGGGCGAGATGCAGATGGGCGTTGACCTGCCGCTCTACTTCCTGGACGGCGTGAACGACCTGCCATACATCGATTTTAAGGATTTTCAGGAGAATCTGCTTGAAAATGTGTTTGACAATTATGCCATGGGCATCGACGTTCAGTTCACGACAGAGGAAGACGGCCCCATCCTGGTGTGTCGGCGGCTCGACGACACATATCACATCCTCATGACCATCGATTTTGACGAGAATACCATCGAGTTCGCGGACTACAATCTGTTCTGCCAGAGGGCCGGTTCTTCCACGATCCTGGATTCGGTGACGCTCAACGTTGTGGATGAGGCCGGCAATCCTGTCCTGCTGGAAAAGGTGGATACGGATTCCTACACGCGCTTTGGCGACGAGCTGACCTTCCGGCTGGGGGATTACGGCATCGACCTTGTGTATCAGGACGGCCTGTACCTTGTCCCGCTGCAGACCATGTCCGACATTCTCGTCCCCGGCACCAACTGGGGAAATCTGTTCTTCAACGGCCAGTCCGTAATTATCACCACGAATGTAAACGAGTGCGCCGACCTGTACTACGCGGCACCCACCGGCGTGCGCAGCGAGGAACTGACGGCGTTCGGATACAACGAGCTGTGCATGATGCTGGACTACTTCTACGGCTTCAAGGATACCCATAGGATCGAGAGTTTTGACAAACTGCTCCACGACGTCACCTTCGAAGAGATTCTGAAAGATCCCGACCCGGAACAGGCCGATCTCGCAATCTATCGCCTGATCACCGATTTCCTTGACGACAACCACAGCAAGTTCCTGGCCTTTTCCTATCTGACCGGCCCGATCGAATATAAGGCCTACGGGAAAGCGGGAAACAAGATTTTTGACCATCTTGATACCTATCAAAACGCCAGGGCGGCATTCTATCCGGACGGGATTCCGGGTTATGAGGAAATCGGCAACACGGCCTACATCACCTTCGACCATTTTGCATGCTATGCCCAGAGCGGAGAAGAATACTACGGCGTGGAGAACCCGCTGGACTTTGGAGACGACGATACCATCGGTCTGATTATCAAGGCCCACGCGCAGATCTTCCGCGAGGACAGCCCGATTGAAAACGTGGTGCTCGATCTGAGCGCGAATATCGGCGGCATGGACGATGCGGCGGTGTTTGTGATCTCCTGGTTCCTGGGAGAGACAAACATCAGTATGGTTGACAACATGACCGGTGCGATGTGCTCCTCCACCTACCGGGCGGACGTGAACCGCGACGGCGTTTTCGACGAGAAGGACACCGTGGCGGATAAAAACCTGTTTTGCCTGACCTCTCCCGTGTGCTTCTCCTGCGGCAATCTCGTGCCGTGTGCATTCAAAGAGTCTGGCAAGGTCACGCTGCTGGGCCGCACCACCGGCGGCGGAAGCTGCGGCGTACTGTATTCTTCCTCCGCCTGGGGCACCTCCTTCCAGATTTCCGCCAACACCCGCCTGTCCTTCCTGAAGAACGGCGCGTTCTACGACATCGACCGCGGCGCGGACCCGGACTACCTGATCTCGCGGCCCGAGAAGTACTATGACCGCGCAGCACTGACCGATTTCATCAACGGTATTTACTGATTGAGAGACCAAAAAGGAGAAGTGAAGCAGAATGAAGAAACTACTCAGCATCCTCCTTGTCCTGGCAATGGTCATCTCCCTCGGCGCGACCGCCTTTGCCGAAGAGGAGAAGAAAGACGACCCGGATCTGGAAACCTATCTGAACGAGCTGGCAGAAAAGGGCGAGGTCACCGAAGAGGACCTGACCAATCTGTTCAACATGCTGGGCAATGCCATCTCCAGAGAGCTCAGCGGGTATTCCGAGGTCACGGCAAAGGACATGAACTGGGTCCTCTGCGATGAGAACGATACCCGTACGCAGCCGGTCTACTTTATCGGCGACTCGGACGTGCCCTACATGTCACTTGAGCAGGTGGCGGAGCTGTACCCCTATCTGATGAAGACCTATGTCCACAAGGGACACGAGGAAATCGAATTCGGGCTGCGCTATACCCGGGAGGGCAATATCGGCACCCTGACGCGGACGGACGGCGACCCGTACACCATGACCGTCGACTGTGACGCCGACACGATCACCTTTTTCGATTTCGACGCCTTTCAACGCCTGGAGGCGGACCGTGTGCTGATCGACGTCCTGGAGGCGGACAGCGCCAATTCGGAAGAAGAAAACTCTCTCTTCCTCCGCGCCCCGGGCTCGTACGAGCGCTACGGTGATCCCGTGGTCCTGGATGCCGGCGCCTACGGCATCGACCTGGCGGCCGACGAGAACGGCATCTATGTGCCGATGCAGACCTTCAGCGATTTCCTGCTGTCTCTGCATTACATCAACCTGCTGTACAACGGCGACGCCGTCTTCTTCGTAAAATACGGCGACCTCGGCGAAGGCCTGATCGGGGAGCGCAAGCCGATGGGCGAACTGTACTATCAGGCCGAAAAACGGCAGATCAGCGAAAAAATGGGGCAGTTCAGCTACAACGAACTCTGCCTGGCCTTCGACAACCTCTACGGTCTGAAGGAAGCCCACGGCATCGCCTGCTTTGACGATCTGGCCCAGCAGGCCGGCGCGAAACAGGCCCTGATGGGTCCGGACCCCAATGCGGCGGACGAGGCCCTGTACAAGATCATCTTCATGCACCTGGACGACCAGCACAGCACCTTCGGATCCGAATCGGCCTGGAGCCGTGACGGACTGGCCAAAGAACTGCTCGACACCGTCAGCGTCGGACGCGCCATGCGCGACAGCATCATCAAGGGCAAGACGTATCAAGCCGCCCGTGCGGAGGCTTTCCCCGACGGAGTACCGGCCTATCAGGAGATCGGCAACACGGCCTACATCACCTTTGACCACTTCCTGCCCATTCCGGACGGTGTGGATTATTATGTAACCCCGCCCACGGCAGAGAACACGGACACCATCGGCATCATGATCTACGCCTACTCGCAGATCACGCGCGAGAACAGCCCCGTAGAAAACGTGGTGCTGGACCTCTCCAATAACGGCGGCGGCGATGCGGACACCGCGATCTTTGTCATCGCCACGTTCCTGGGCAATGGCTACGGGAGTCTGAAGAACACCATGACCGGCGCGCTTGCCACCGCCGTCTACAATGTGGACGTAAACCTGGACGGCAAGTTTGACGAGAACGACCGCGGCCTGACGGACAAGAAGCTCTTCTGCCTGACCACCTCGAACAGCTTCTCCTGCGGCAACTTCGTACCCAGCGTGTTCAAGAATTCCGAACAGGTGACGCTGCTGGGCAGGACCTCGGGCGGCGGAAGCTGCGTCGTGCTGCCGCTGTCCACCGCCTACGGCACCCTCTTCCGCATCTCCGGCCCCACCCGCCTGGCCTTCACCAAGAACGGCTCGTTCTATGACATCGACCAGGGCGCGGAGCCCGACTTTACCCTTGCCTTCCCCGAGACCTTCTACGACCGAGAGGCCCTGACAGACTACATCAACAGCCTGCATTGAGCGAAAAGCAAACACCGGGGGCGGCCCTGCACAACCGCCCCCGGCAAAACCCGAACATGATGTGCAGAACCTTCCATTCGACAGTGACCCGGGCGCGGCTCGGTATGAATACATGACAGAGAAAGACGAGGACAGACAATGAAGAAACTGCTCAGCATTCTCCTGATTCTGGCAATGGTCCTGTCCCTTGGCGCTACGGCTTTCGCGGAGGAACAGCATGAGATCACCGGCGCCGAGTTTCCCCTCTATTTCGGGCAGATAGACGTGGGAGAGAAGATAAAACTGTATTTCATGGACGGCGCAGAAGACCTGCCCTATATGGATGTGGGTGACTGGCTGCCTCTGATGAATCTCACACTCGGCGACAGCAAGATGGGGGTCAGCTTTAGCATGGAGACTGACGGTCCTGTTGTGACCTTTACGCGCCATAACAGCAGGGAAGGGGCCATGGATAACGGCGTCCCCATGACCGTTGATTTTGAGAAGGACATGATAGAATTCCAGGATTACAATCTTTTCTGCATGAGAGCGCAGTCTTCCACGATCCTGGACACGGTCACCATGGAGGTCTTCAATGACGCCGGGGAACCGGCCCTGCTGGAAAAGGTAGACTCCGGCACCTTTACGCGCTACGGCGACGCCCTGACATTCCCGCTGAAGGATTACGGCATCAACCTGATCATGCAGGACGGCCTGTACCTGATCCCGCTGCAGACCCTGTCCGACATTCTGATGTCCAGCACCGTGCTGGGATGCTTTTTCTTTAACGGGCAGAGCGTGAATCTGACCACGGATATTTCTGCATGCGGCGATCTCTACTACGCCGCGCCCACCGGCGAGCGCAGCGAGGCGCTGGCAGAATACGGCTATAACGAGCTGTGCCTGATGCTGGACTATTTCTACGGCCTGAAGGACTCGCATCAGATCGACAGCTTTGCCCAGTTCTTCCATGACGTCGGCTTTGACGTCCATCTGAAGGGTTCGGAGGTAAAACAGGCGGACGGGGCGATCTATCGCCTGCTCACCGACTTCCTCCGTGACGGCCACAGCAGCTGGCACGCCTTTTCCTATCTGACCGGCCCGATCGATTATGAGGCAAAGGACGCTTCCATCATGAAAATCGGCGAGCATTATTCGCGCCAGTTGAATGCCAGGGAAAAGTTCTATCCCGACGGTATTCCCGGTTATGAAGAAGTCGGCAACACGGCCTACATCACGATTGACTCCTTTTCCAGACTGTTCCAGCCGAATGATTACTATGAGTTAGAGATAGACCCGGCGGAATATCCGGAGGTCGACACCATCCTGCTGATCATCAAGGCGCACGCGCAGATCTTCCGCGAGGACAGCCCCATTGAGAACGTGGTCCTCGATCTGAGTGCAAGCCTGGGCGGCGCTGACGATGCGTCGGCTTTCGTCGTTCCCTGGTTTCTGGGCGAAGGGGCTCCCGGCAAGGTTGACAACATGACCGGCGCGATGTGCACGACCACCTACCGGTCCGACGTCAATCTGGATCGGGTCTTCGATGAGAAAGACACGGTGGCGGACAAAAACCTCTTCTGCCTGATTTCTCCCGCCAGCTTCTCCAACGGCAACTATGTGCCCTGCGAGTTCAAGGCCTCCGGCAAGGTTACCCTGCTGGGGCGTACCTCCGGCGGCGGCGCCTGCACGGTACTGCCCGCCTCCACAGCCTGGGGCACGTCCTTCCAGATTTCCTCCAACAACGTCAGTTCCTTTTTGAAAAACGGATCTTTCTATGACATCGACCGCGGCGCGGACCCGGATTTCGTCCTGCCCACGCCCGAGCAGTACTATGACCGTGCAGCCCTGACCGACTATATCAACAGCATCTGCTGGAAAACCAATCCATAAAGCAGATCTCCGGGTCCATGCGTCCGGCCTTCACCAAGAACGGCTCGTTCTACGTTATCGACCAGGGCGCGGCACCGGAACTCCCGCTGCAGTTCCCAGAGAGCTTCTATGACCGCGCGGCCCGGACCGATACCATCAACAGTATCATGTAAGGCGGACCGTTCAGCATACACCCCGCGTATTCAAATCCCTATCCAAGGAGGAACGTACAAATGAGCGTCATATCCAATTTCAGAAAGCACCTGAAGGCGATTCCCGAGATCGCGAAATTCGTTATGCCGAGCACGAAGTATGAGGTCCTGCTGGACCTCAACGGCGACGGCAAGTGCGACTTTGCCTTTATCGACACCACGGGAGACGGGTTTCCCGATTCCTTCGCCCTCGACAGGACCGGCAGCGGAGAACTGAATCTGTATTACGTTGACACGGACGGCAACGGCCTCGCCGACACCACCCTGTACTATCCCGACGGTCAGGACACGCCCAGCTATACCAAAATCGGCAAGGAAAACGAGGCCCGCATCCATGAGTTCGTCGGGCAGATAATACGGGAGGGAATCACGGCGGCCCTGAAGGAGAGCGATCCCCAGCGCATCAAGGATACCCTGTACGGCATCAAGAACGACATCGACGAGAAGACAAAGGCCTACGGCAAGACCGGCACGCTCGCAAGGACGCGCGCAGCCATGAGGGCCGACGCCGAGATGGCAAAGCTGCTCTGCCCGTCCCCGAAGAACGAGCTGTTCTTCGACCTGAACGACGACGGCATCACCGACTTTGCCCTGATCGACAGCAACCGCACCGGCGACTTTGACACCTTCGCCATGGACCTTTACGGCGACGGCGAATTCGACATGTATCTGACCGACATGGACGCGAACGGCATTCCCGACCGCGTGCTCTATTACAAAACCGGTGATGATGAGCCCACCATGTTCGCGGCAGGCAGCGGGCTGGAAAAG
>JAEEGH010031121.1_pt1 | contig 10331 bp, 8 predicted proteins | sample 9134181 | NCBI WGS metagenome assembly JAEEGH01 (sample SAMN16246544, study PRJNA631951) | gut metagenome | biome: gut microbiome; feature: rumen; material: DP-attached | host: Bos | place: Iran: Karaj | collected 2018-10 | reverse complement strand
CTGTTGAATGGTTTGACGGGGACGGATATGATGGCACTCCTCTCCTGGAGACAGATCTTCCAGAGGATAAGATCACGGCCGAGCTGATCCGGAGGGGGTATTATCGGAGGAAGTAGGCCGGGGAACTGCTGCCCGGAAAGGCTGCTTGAAGATACTCGCACCTATTGTGTGGTGCGAGCACTGTATATACCAGATATAGTGCCGCCGTGAATTATATACAAAATAGTGCAAAAAGTACTTGCTTCGGAGAGGCAAAACGGTTATATTTTACTTAACGGAACCCACCAAGCCTCTATCTCCGGATATGCGTAACATGGTGGGTATTTTGTACCCAAAAACAGGAGGATGTAGCATGCTGAACCGCGGAAAATCAAAACCATTTCTGGAATATGAGTATCAATTAAAGTTGATGATGGATCGTGGCCTTATCGTTTCCGATCCTGACAACGCTATTGAGATATTAAAAAGAACGAACTATTACAGGTTGAGTGCGTATTCCTTAACGCTCCGGAAAAATGATTTATTTTACCCCGGCGTGAGCTTTAATAATATCTATGAGCTGTATAGCTTTGACCGCGGGCTTCGTGAGATCCTTCTGCAATATTGCTTTGTTGTTGAAATTACTTTCCGAAGCTATATTGCATATTTCTTCTCAAACAAGTACGGTCCCATTGGTTACTTGGATCCCAAAAACTTTGAAAGTATCACATATCACTGCAAGTTTTTACTCGATCTCGACAGAGAAATTAATCGCTCCAGCGATGTATTTATCGAACATCACCGGACAAATCGCGATAATGTATATCCGTTATGGGTTGCGATAGAAGAAACAACCTATGGGATGCTTTCCAAGTTTTTTAAAAATATGCTTGCAGAAGATCGAAACGAGTTTTCTCGACTGTATTTCGGCCGCGGCCGCGAGTATATAGAAAACTGGATTCAATGCTGTTCATATTGCAGAAATACCGCTGCCCACGGTGGTCGTTTTTATAACCGCGATCTTCGTTCCTGTCCCGTAAACCTTAATCGAAAAGTATATAGTGGCATACGGAACACATCTCCGTTCGCATTTTTGATTGCGATATCAAACCTTCTTCCAGATGATGACTATCGCGCTTCTTTTGTATCGGACTTAAAACGTCTGTTTCAAAAATATCCATTTGCATTAAACAGGCATCTCGGTTTTCCGGCTGGTAATTGGGAATCCGTGCTTCTCAAATAGTTGCACCGGTGCAACTTTCGTAAAAGGAGGATCCCATGCCCCGATCAAAATATCGCAAATCCTCGCGCGGCTTGTATGAAACAAACGTCTGGGACGGGACGTACACTGCTGCCGGGAAGAAGCACTATAAGCACCTGACAGATAAGACAATCGCCGGCCTTGAAGGGCAGATTGAATCCATTACTGCAGCGATCAAAGAGAACAACGCCGTGGTCCATTCCGATCAGTTCTTTCAGGCCTATGCCTATCAGTGGCTTGAAACGGCGAAGGCCGCGAAGGAAAAGAACACGCAGGCCATGTATCGGAACGTGATCAAGGTGCATCTTGCTTTTCTGGCGCTCACACCGATCTCGGAGATCCGGCACTCGCATTTTCAGCAGGCCATCAACAACCAGCTCGACCATCCCCGGACCTGTCAGAACATAGATATCACATTCAAGCAGGTCATAAAAGCCGCCATCCGTGACCGCCTGCTTCCGAAATCAGCCTATGAAGATATATGCGGCGATATTTCCCTTCCTCGATACCAAAAGAGCGAAAAACGCCCTCTGACAGACACAGAGAAGGAAGCCGTAAAGAAGGTGGAACTGGACGCGAAGAAAAATGCTTTCCTGAAGACGTTATATTATTGTGGGGTTCGGCGTGGGGAGGCTCTTGCCCTGTCCAGATTTGACTTCGATTTCAAAGAAAACAAGCTGTCTATCACGAAGTGCCTGATCTTTGTGGGTGGCATGCCCGAGATCAAGCCCTATCCGAAATCACATAACGGTATCCGGAAGATCCCGATCCCGTTGGAAATGGTTTCGTCTGTCCGGGAATTCGTGGAGTCCTCCGATGGTGGATGTCTCTTCAGAACAAAAGACCGCTCTATGATGACAGAATCCTCATTCAAAGCGATGTGGGGCAGCATCATCACAAGTCTGAACGTAGCGGTCGGCTATAACCCATGGGCGAAGAACAGAGGGGAGCCGCCGATCCGGGATCTGACTCCCCACGTCTTCCGGCACAATTACTGTACAGAGCTCTGCTACCGTGTACCGGAAATCTCAACGAAAATGATCGCCCGGCTGCTCGGGGACAATGAGAAGATGGTTTTGAATGTTTATTCTCATATTGTGGAAGAAAAGGAAAATGTTATGGATGTTGTCGCCGATGCGTTGGCGCTTTGATCCTTTTGAACGAGATTGAACGAGATTGAACGAGATTTGAATGGAGAAACATAGGCCCCTTTGTTGTTACTCAAGGGGTCTATGTTTTTTATTTTTTATCATTTCTTTGTTGAACGAAATTTGAACGAGAGAAATTTTTAAGCCCTTGTTGAACGAAATTTGAACGAAAAAATAGCCCAAATTTGCCCAAATTTGCCCATGTTTTGAAAAGCATAAAAAAGGCGGAAACCCTTGAAAATACTGGATTTCCGCGCCCTGGAGACGGTGGGAGTCGAACCCATGACCTCTTGAATGCCATTCAAGCGCTCTCCCAACTGAGCTACGCCCCCATATTCACTTTATCTATCGGACGTTGGGAGAGCGCTACGCGCTGTCTCCGCTTCGCTCCGGTCCGCCGCAAGAAACGGTCCACTGGACCGTTGCGGCCCCAACTGAGCTACGCCCCCATAACATCCACCATTATATCAAATCCCTATCAAATTACAAGAAAAATTTTCAACTCACTTCAGGAAGTCGGAAAGGACAGTCAGGAGATTGCGGTAAAACATGATCCTTTCGGGTCTTTTGGCGTTGAAGAGATCATGTCTGGCGCGTTCGTAATAGTACTCCGGTGTCGTTGTCTTCAGCCTTTTGACGAAGCTCTTCTGCCCTTCTAAGGAAACCAGATGGTCGTCGCCTGCTTCGAAGAGGACGACGGGCGTCTCGATGCGGCCGGCGAAACGGATCAGGACGCGGCTGGCGATCACGCTCGCGATCCCCCACTGGAGGGATGCTCCCGCGGTATGGTATTCCGGGCTGCGCTTACGCAAAGACACCAGATATTCAAACCGGGTCCTGGAGCCCTGGCTGCTGGTCAGGAAATCCGGGGACGGGTTATAGCGTTTCTGCCCCGGGCTGAGGGTCTTGCCTTTATGAAGGGCCCAGGCATAGAGCTGGTAAGCTACAATGTGGAAAAACGTATACCGGTCGTCTTTTAAGTGCATCATCGGGGAACAGAAGGCCGCGCCGCGAAATACGGACCTAAAGCGCTCCAGATACAGTGCGGCAACTGCGCCGCCCATGGAATGGGAAAGCAGGAGCAGCGGCAGCGTCGTCCTTCTTTTCACCACCCTCTCCACAAAGCAGTGCAAGTCCCTCACATAGGTGCGGAAGCTGTCAATATGAACGATCTCCGGATCCGCCAGCTTCCCTTCGGATAAGCCATGCCCTCTCTGCTCCAGAAAGAAAAAAGCGTACCCTGCTTCGTACAGCACCTCGCACAGTTCATGATACTTTCCGAAGAATTCCGCGAACCCATGCACCACCACTACGGCGCCCTTCGCGCCTTCCGGGATCCCGTAATAGGACTGGAGAGTGACGCCGTCAAAGCTTTGAAAGCGGACCTTTTTCACCGCACTCTTCCGCCACTCCTTACCCTCATTTTTCATAAATGGAAGAAAATCTCTTTCCCCCAGCAGCCGAACCTTATTCTCCTTCATCGAGTCTCCTTCTTGTTCATTTATTACAACACGCGGATCGGTTTGAACTTCAGATAATCGCCGGAAGCGAGGCTGTAGTTTACGCCGCGGACCATTCCCTTAAAGCTGTCGTCATGGCGTTCTGTGCCGTGGCAATGCGCATAGATGACCTGCTCCGCGTGGTGCTCCTCGGCGATCCTCGTAAAACAGCTTTCCTCCTCTCCGATGCTTGTCGGAGGGAAATGCAGGAGCATGATAAATTTCCGGAACCCTGCTTTCTCCGCCGCTTCAAAAGACGTAAGCAGCCGCTTTTCTTCCCGGTCGCGGAGCTTTTCAAACTGCTCGTATGTGCACAGGTTTTCGAAGGCGATCCCCTTTGTTCCCACCAGAGCATAGTCTTCATACGGGTAGAAATTATTCTGCAAAAAGAAGAGGTCTCCCGCGAACTCCCGGTTCAAACGATCCGTTTTTTTTGCGTCCCAAAACCTGTCATGGTTCCCGCGGAGAAGAACCTTTCTGCCCGGAAGGTTTTTGATATATTCAAGATCCGGGCGGGAGTTTTCCAGATCCGTTCCCCATGAATGATCTCCGAGGAGGATGAGCACATCGTCTTCGTTCAGTTTTCTTACATTTTTCAGAACCCGCTTTTCCCTGTTTTTCCATGCAGGACCGAAGACCGTCATATCCTTTTCCGGCCTGGAAAAACAAAGATGCAGATCCCCTATTGCATAGACTGCCATGACATCCCCATTATGCCACAGAAAACAGATGCATACAAACAAAAATAATGACATTTTCACCCATATCTGTTAAAATTTATTTTAGGTGTAGGAAAATGAAAAAAGAGAGATCACAGATCAAGCTGTTGCTGTGGATCGGCCTCGGTCTTCTGGCAGGCTTTTTACTTAACTTCATATTTGCTGCAAAGATCCTGCCTTCCGAGGTGACTGTTTCTCTTGATTGCGACCGGGAACCCGTGCAGGATTCCGTCTATGTCACACGGGAAGTTTCCAAACAATGGGACGAGGCGAATTATTATATCGGCGCAGAGTATGACTTTGTTGTGCATAACGACACCGATCTCGTCATCCGGGACTGGTCTTTGGACATCCCGCTGAGCCAGGTGACACTCCCCCTCTCCGAGGAAGACTATTGGAATGTGGACTGTGTGCAGGAGGGTGAAATTCTGCATATCTCCTCTTTGGATTACACTTCCGAAACCCAGCCCGGCTACACGCGGACGTTCGGAATGATCCTTAAGAGCCGCGAGCTCATGCCGCTCAATCCGGTCACACTCCGGTATCGGAAAGTGTACGATCCCTTCCGGCTGCCCTCGTTCCCGCTGCTGATCATGGCAGGCTTTGTCTGGTGCATGATCCTTGTCAAATGCCTCAGCGAGTATAACGCAAAGAGCAAAGCCAAGGCCCGTGCCGAGCAAGATCGGCAGATCATCCTGCAGTCCATGAGCACATTCGTGAACTTCATCGACGCCAAGGATCCATACACCAAAGGGCACTCCCAGCGCGTGGCCACGGTTTCCTCCGAGCTTGCGGCAAGGCTCGGGCTGAGTAAAGAGATCGTCTATCACGTATACTACGCAGGTCTTCTGCATGATTCCGGAAAGATCAGCATTCCGGACAATATCCTGAAAAAGGTCGGGATCCTGACCCCCGAAGAATACGCGATCATGAAAACACATTCCACGCACGGCGGTGAGATCCTAAAGGACTTCACCTCTGTTCCCGGAATACGGGAAGGCGCCCTCTATCATCATGAACGTTTTGACGGATCCGGTTATCCCTCCGGCCTGAAAGGAAAGGACATTCCGCTGTTCGGACGGATCATCTGCGTGGCGGATTCCTATGACGCGATGGCGCGTGACCGCTGCTATCGGAAGCACCTGCCCAAGGAGAAAATGTTGTCTGAGTTCCGGGAGAATTCCGGCACTCAGTTTGATCCCGAGATCGTCGCGATCATGATCGAAATGATCGAAACCGGCGATGCCGAGATCCTTACAACAGATATGTAAAAACTCAATAAAGGAGGATGTATTATGAGTTCTGCAAGAGCTAACCTGCCAATCTTCATTCTAGCCGCGGTCGAGATCGCGATCGGGATCATGCTGATCGTCAACCCGGTCGGCTTTCAGTTCCTGCTGATCCGCATCATCGGCATCGCTTTGATGGTTCTCGGCGTGATCTTTTTGATCCGTTTTATCACCGGAAGGAAAAATCCTCAGATCGTCGATGAAAACGGGAAAAGCGCCGGCGGCTCCAATCCGGCCACTTTGGTCATTGCGATCATCGCCATTGCATTCGGCATTGTCTGCACATTCTTCACCGGCTGGATCCTTGGCCTTTTCGCATTCTTCGCGATCGTTCTCGGAATTTTCCTCGTGGTCTTCGGCATCTTAAAGATCAAGAATTTCGTGGACCGTAAGAAAGCCCAGTTTGAGACCTCCCCGCTCTCCATCATCGGGGCGATCCTCTGCATCATCATCGGCATCCTGGTCGTCGTCAATCCGTTTGGCGCCGCGAACACGATCTGGATCATCGCCGGCGTTGCGCTGATCATCACCGCCGTTGTGGACGTCCTTTCGATGATCCTCGGAAACGGCAGCAAGCAGTTCAGAGATACGCAGAAATAGAATTGAGGGCGAAATATTTCTTATGCAACCCTGCGTTAAAATTCACAAAAAAGAAGCCTCGGGAAATCCCGGGGCTTCTTTTTGCCATTCTTTATTTCCTTAATTCACCAAACCATATATATAGATCTGCGGTTTGGACGGAGCATTCTGGAACGCCGTGACCAGCGACTGATCCGAGATCCCATAAATATACGCTGCCTGGAAAGCGGAGCATCCGCTGAAGGTATCCGAGGAGACCGAAGAGATGATCCCCCAGTTAACAAACTGTGAAAGCGAGGTGCAGTCGGCAAACGCCTTGCTTCCGATCCCCATTATGGAACCGTATATATCCACCTGCTGAAGCTTCTGACAGCCCTTAAAAGCCTTTTGCCCTACACTGGGTATTCCATCGATCCGCAGCGACGTTATCGTATTGCAGCCGGAAAAGGCGTTATCGGCGATCGAATAAACCGGATAGCCGCCAAGCATGGTCGGAATGTTCAGATTACTCGATGTGCCTTTATAGCCGACAATCTCTGCCCCATAGCCGTTATACGTCGATATCACGTTGTAAAGGAAGCCGTTTGCGTCTTCATATTCATCCGTGGGATCCGGGATCGGGACCGGCTCCGGTTCGGGTTCCGGTTTAGGATCCGGCTGCGGCTGAGGATCCGGTTGTGGCTCGGGTTCCGGCTCCGGTTCGGGCTCAGGCTCCGGTTCGGGCTCGGGCTCCGGTTCCGGTTCCGGCGTGTTTCCGATGAAATATGTCAGATCCGGTATGCCGGATCCGTAATACACATCCCAGCCGGAAGAACCGAGATCCTCGGCGCAGTTTTTCAGCCGGGTTTCGATCTTCGCGGGCGTGTCGGAGGGATATTTCAGTTTCAGCATCGCTGCCGATGCCGAGACATGCGGCGCCGCCATAGACGTTCCGTCCAAGGACTGATAGTCCTCTCCCGGAGTGCAGCTGACGATGCCGACTCCCGGAGCTGCCACATCCACGCTGTTTCCGTAATTGGAAAAATACGCCTTGTTGTCATAGCTGTCGATGGCGCTCACAACGATGGCATCCTTAATATGCGCCGGGCAGAATGTTGAGGTATCGCTGTTATTATTACCGGCAGCGGCAACGACCGTCGTGCCGGCCTTGATGGCATAACTGATGCATTCATCCAGATAGCTACTGTGGCCTCCGCCGAGGCTCAGATTGATCACTTTTGCGCCGTGATCCGATGCATAACGGACGCCAAGGCCAATGGCTGACATATACCCGTTTCCGCTGGCGTCGAGGACGCGCACCGGCATGATCTTCACATCCAGACCTTGCATCATGTCCACGATCGTTCCCGCCACATGCGTCCCATGATAATGTTCATCGGTCGGGTCGCTGTCATTGGATACATAATCGTATCCGCTCACAAGATGGCCGCTCAGGAAGGAATGAGCAGACACCCCGGTATCCACCACGGCGACCGTAATGCTGCCGCTCAATGTGGCGGCAAGCTTGTCTGCTCCCATGCGGTCAACGCCCCAGGAAAGGCTATCGCTCTGCCCTGTCTGCTGCAGCTGCCCGCGCACAAGTTCCTCCGCGCCGATAAATTGATCCGCTTCCACCCACAGGATGTCCGAGCGGTTTTGCAGATCCTCATACGCTGCTTTGGCTTTTGCCGCGGTTTTGAACTGAAGCACATATACATTCTCAGCGCTCTTCAGGACTGCCTCGGGTTCATATTCTACGAATTCCGAAACCCCATTCTTCGATTCCAGGAGAAGGCGCCCGGAGAAGAATTCATTCCCTTCCGCCAACGCCGATCCGCTCTTATTCACATGCGAGGTCAGGATGTCCATAAGGTCCGCGGAAAAGTCCTCAAAGGTTTCCGCCGTTTCCTGTACCGTCACGCGGCACTGCCACTTTCTCTTCCCGTTCTTCGCGGTCACGGTGACCGTTCCCGAAGAAACCGGTTCAAGGCGGATACTCTTACTCTTCGCCTTTTTCGTTTTCAGGACTCCCTTTTCCGAGAACGTCCATTTTGTCTTTCCGTTTTTCAGCGCGCCTGACAGCTGCAGCATAAGCTCTTCACTGCTCTCTATCGTCAGGTCCTGTGATGCCCCGCTATCCAGCTTCACCTTCGATAGCGGTTTCGCAGCGCCGTACGCAGGGATCGACACCGGCATGATCGAAGAAACCAGCATCGCCAGGATCAGGATAAGGACTTTTATTCTAATGTTTTTTTTCTTCATATCGGCCACCTTTTTTGTGCTGATCAGTTATCGTCTTTATCATACCACCGGAGCGGGCTGCCGGCAATCAGATTGCTTCCAAAAACGGTCTTTCTTTGACCTTCTCAAGGTGCGCTTCGAGCTTCTTTCGATCCTCCTCGGAAAACGGGTTATCAAGCACCTCGTCCATGTGCTCCACCGCGAAGCGGAAATGATCAAAGTTTCCGGGCGGGACAAGGATATCGAGGCCGAGTGACATGGAATAACGCATGCCGGCGAGCAGCATATCCGGTTCAGTATCAATGTCAAACGGCTTGCACCAGGACTTCGGATACTTGGAAGAATACCGTTCCTCCTCGCTCCATTCGCGTTCCACCATGGATTTGATCCCAAGGATCCCCATGCCCCTCTTTTTCGCTTCCCTGATCAGCCGTTCTCCCATGTTATGCCCCATGTGCATATGCCAGTTAAACGGGAACATCACCGTGTCAAAATCATAGTATTCCAGAGCCTTAAGCGCCGCTTCTTCCCCATGCGCCGTGATTCCGAGTTTTCTCGCCACGCCGCTTTTCTTTGCTTCCTCCAACACCTCCATGGCGCCGCCGGGCCCGAAGCAGGTTTCCACTTCTTCCAGCGTCGTCAACCCGTGGAGCTGGTATACATCAAAGTAGTCCGTATGCAGCAGCCGCAGCGACTCCTCAAGGTCCTTCTGCGCTTCTTCTTTCTCCCTCCGGTTTGTTTTGCACGCGAGGTACACGTCCTTGCGATGAGGCTGTAAGGAGTTTCCGAGCAGAAGCTGTGCATCCCCGTACACCGGCGCCACATCGAAATAATTGATCCCGTTTTCGATCGCCCATTCCACGCTCTCATCCGACGATCTCTGGCCGTCTCCGGGCATCACCGCCTTATCGAAATGCTGTGAAGAAACAACCCCGCCAAAGGCAACGTAGGAAACCTTATAACCGGTTTTCCCAAGTTCATGGTATCTCATTTTCTTCTCCTTTCTTCTTCCAAACAGTTCCGTTTCAACCCTTTCCGCAACCGATCTGCAAAAGAATGGGTCCGCGTTGACTGTCGAAATCTGGTTCCGAAAGGTTAATGAAAGAATAACATATATCTCAAAAAAGGACCATACTTGTTGTGTAAATGATACGGAGCGCTCCGTGCTTCGCACTATCGCGATCGCCACGAATACTCAAAAAAGGACCATACTTGCATTCGCAAGTACAGCCCTTTTTTTTCGTATCCGTTAGTCTGCGCTATGTCCGGACAGGCATTCAAGCAAGCTTGATGCCTGCCCGGCCGCATCGCAGATCTTTATCGCTTACATTCCCTTATCAGCCCACTCTTTTACGTTTTCAGGAGTGAATTTGAAGGGAGGTCCGAGGACGACCTGTGTAGCACCGTTGACATCGACGACTTCATATTCGCCAAGAGAACCAGCGGTGTATTTCTCGCCCGGGGTTCCGGTGATCTTGTCGTTTGCGAGTGCCATTGCGGTATAACCGGTGAGGTTGCCGAGCTCGATCATGTTCCAGAGATACATGTAGGGGCAGCTGTGAGCAGCGTCAGCGCCCATGTATTCCTGCATCTCGGACGGGAGGCCGAGGCGTGGCAGCTTGACGGAAGAACCCGGT
>JAEEGH010031120.1_pt1 | contig 10331 bp, 9 predicted proteins | sample 9134181 | NCBI WGS metagenome assembly JAEEGH01 (sample SAMN16246544, study PRJNA631951) | gut metagenome | biome: gut microbiome; feature: rumen; material: DP-attached | host: Bos | place: Iran: Karaj | collected 2018-10 | reverse complement strand
CTTGGTAAAGCGACTGGTATGATGCCAAAATCTGAACAAATTGCAGGCGAGTTTTACTCTGTTGGTTCTCGCATAAAGGTATTAATTAAGGAAATCGAGCGCAATGAGCGTGGCGCACAGCTCATTTTGAGCCGTGGCTGCCCACAATTCATTGAATACTTGTTCCGCCAAGAAGTTCCAGAAATCGAGAATGGCTCGGTTGAAATTAAGGCGATTGCACGCGAAGCTGGTCGCCGCACCAAGATTGCGGTTGCCGCTACGATGCCTGTCATCGACCCAGTTGGTACCTTCGTAGGTGGCCGCGGTGTTCGTGTCCAAGCCGTCATGAATGAGATTGGCGATCGCGAAAAGATTGATATCGTAAACTGGAGCGACAACAATTCCGAATATATCCGTGAGGCTTTGAGCCCAGCTGAAATTCAAAAGGTTGATATTGACGGCAAGCATGCTACCGTCTATGTTGCTAAGGATCAGCAATCAATCGCAATTGGTCGCGTCGGCCAAAATGTTCGCCTTGCTTCCGACTTGACTGGCTTTGAGATTGATGTCGAAGTCGCCAAGGCTCCAGAGAAAAAGAAGAAAAAGAATGTCGAGGATTCCCTTCTCTCCGCTATCGAAGATAGTGAAAATGAAGAATCCACCGAAGAATAATTTCATAAAAAAGAAGCCCGTTTGGGGCTTCTTTTTTTATTTACACTTAATTGAACCGATGCCGTTTTGATTTAGGACTTCCTGGGCCTCTATGTTTTGGCAAGCAGGGTCATCTTCAGCTGCCGTAACAAGAGTTCCATCGGTATGTTTGAGGATTTCTTTACAAAAATAAAACGCAACAAGAATAAAAACTAAGAAAAACATAGTGCGAAGAACTTTGCCGGCGCTATAGTTTGCTCTTTCATGCGAATCCATGCTTTTATTCTGACACTAAGGCTAAAAATGGTCAAGCTTACTTGACTTATTATGAAATCTGTGATATAGTACTTGAGCACCCTTTCAAGAGGGTAGCTTGCACCTTAGGAGGCGACCTCTATGCGCAAACTCTTAACCTTCATGACTAGCCTGGTATTTGCCACTGTCGTAATCATCCTGGTAGCCATCCTGGGGACCTGCATCGGCGTTAACCATCACAACTGGAAAGCGGCCGAACGGGCTATCCAGACAAATGTCACTTGTATTCTGGACGAAACCTCCGAGGAGTCGTACGAGCTGCTGCTCAACAACGACTGGGAGGGTTTCAAAGATTTCTATGGGCTGAAACCGACCTATTACACGGTTGGCGACGCCTGCTACGTATCCCTGGTAAGCGACCAGATGGAAGAAACTATCATGATCTATGCCGGCACTGTCAAGAACCCGCGTGTCAGCGCTATTGCAGTGCAAGGTTATGGAGAACATTGGGAAGGATTCGATATGAGCGAACCGTATTCGGTGCTCGTGACCATCTCTGGTCATCCGATTTACCTTACGGCCACCGGCGCAGCTTCGCTGTGCTACAATCTGACCCGCGTAACTTCCAAGTGAACGCTAGACCAACCTCTTCCTACTGGGGCGCCCGTAAAACGGCGCCCCTTTTCTATTTCTCTTCCAATTCGGCAAATTTCGCAGCCATAGTTGGGTTGCCGCGCGTAAGTCGCTTGATAGATAAATCTTCGGCCTTATTATTGGCTAAACGTAAGTTATTTTCGGAACTAAGGAGCGCTTCCTTAGTTTTTTGAAGGTGTGCAATGGTTTTATCAATTTCTTCAATGGCGGTGCTGAATTTTTTACTGGCTAATTCATAGTTGCGCGCAAAAGATTGCTTAAAATTCTCCATATTTTCTTCAAAGTGCGTAATATCAATATTCTGGTTGCGCACCACGGCAAGCTCCTGCTTATACTTGAGCGAATTGAGCGCAGCGTTACGCAAGAGCGTAATCATTGGAATGAAGAATTGTGGACGAATCACGTACATCTTGTCGTATTTGTAGCTAACATCGACAATACCAGTATTATAAAGCTCGGAGTCGGCCTCCAGGAGCGTCACAAGTACGGCATATTCACAGTTCTTCTCTTTGCGATCTTTATCGAGCTCCTTAAAGAAATCTTCGTTTTTGTGCTTGGTGGCAGTGGCCTCGTTTTCGTTCTTCATCTCAAACATAATAGAGATAATCTCGTTGCCATCGTCGTCATTTTCGCGATAAATATAGTCACCTTTACTGCCAGTATGGGCATCGTTGTCTTTTTCGAAATAGGCGTTTCTAAAGGCGGTGGCGCGCAGGCGATTGAATTCTGTCTGGCAATGTTGCTCGAGCGTTTCGCCCACCATCTTGGTGCTGAGCTTAGATTTGAGGTCTTTGAGGCGGTCGATTTCCTCATCTTTAAGCTTGAGCGCGCCCTCATATTGGGTTTTGAGCGCCGCTTCGCGAAGTTTAACCTGAGCCGTAAGCGACTCCTCGCGAAGCTTAGCTTCGCTGGCCTTCGTCTTGAGGTCGGCTTTAGTAGATTCAAGCTCTTTTTCGACTGGCGCCAATGCGCGTGTAACGGCAAGCTCCTTATCTGTTTCTGCCTGCTTCAGTTTCGCTTCTAGCTCGGTAATCTTGGTGGCCTGGGCGTTTTTAGCCTTCTCGAGCGCTAATTCGTTGGCAGAATCCGCCTTATCCAGAGCTTCTTTAATACGCTTCTCTAGTTCACTATCAAATTCATGAGTGCGGACCTGACTTAAGATGTCGGCGTAGCTGGAATCGTCGACTTTAAAGGTTTTTCCGCAGTTTGGACATTTAATTTCAGACATATTTCCATTATACACCAGGGGTGCATATTGACTTTTTAAAGTGTTTGTGCTATAATTATAGAGTTAGGTCGATACTATGACACCTAAGGCTCATTCCAAGATAGACCTAGGCCATGATTAGGGGAGGTGATTTTATGGCTAGAGCAAGAACTGGGGATACCACGCATAGCTACGCAGCCTACGACACTGGACGCGTCCGCGGAAGCTTCATGCCGAGCTTTGACCGTATCAGGAACACCGACGTTCGTAAGACGCACGAAAAACTCTGGGGTAGATCTTCTACCTTCTGCGGAGTTGGGTTCGTCGCACTGATCGTTTGGATTCTGGCGGCTGTGCTCAAGCTGGCCATTCCGGCCAAGTGGACCGTGTTGACGTGGCTGATCGGAGCAATCGGCTTCGTTGGCAAAGTGGTGTTCTTTATCTGCGCGGGAATTATGATTCTGTTGTTTGTGGTTGGCCTGTTCTTCAGGTTCACCGACTGGCTCAAAAATACCCGCTGGTAAGTTCATCTATCGACACGGGGCCCTCCGCAAGGCGGGCCCTTTTTCCTGCCCTATTTTTTTACCACTGCGTTAGCGATAAGTTTATAGATCTCCATCACAAATAGAATAATGAGAGCTATACCAAAGAGGCCAAGCATCTCGAGTGCAGGAATGGATACCGTCTGGAGTAGCTCGGATAGAATAGGTACTTCCATAACAATAATTTGAAGCAAGAGAGTACCCAAAATGCCAAATAGCATGATTGGATTCTTGCGAAGTGGCACACTGAAGGCCGAGCGACGTTCGCTACGACAGTTAAAGACATGGACGTTCTGAATGAAGACCATGAGACACATCGTATAGCCGCGCGCCACCTCGAGCTCCATGCCGAGCACATTATAGAAGAAGTACCAGGCGCCAAACACGACAATTGTAATTATTAATCCGGAAATGATAATCTCACGCAGGAGCGAATGGTCGAATATAGATTCTTTTGGATTACGTGGTTTTTCTTGGAGAATGCCTTTTTCGGCTTTTTCGAAGGACATAGCGAAATCCTGGATGCCATCCGTAACCACATTGAGCCAAAGAAGTTGTACTGCTACGAGCGGCATTGGCATATTGCAAGCGATGGCGAGACAGAAAAAGGCCGCTTCGGCTAGACCACAAGATATCAGGAAGAAGATGATTTTGCGAATATTTGAATATGCGACGCGCCCTTCTTTGACGCCAGCCACAATAGATTTAAAGTTATCGTCAACGATAATCATATCGGCCGTCTCACGGGCAATGTCTGTACCGGAGCCCATCGCAACACCGATATTAGCCGCTTTGAGAGCTGGCGCATCATTTACGCCGTCGCCTGTTACTGCCACGAATTCACCCTGACGTTTTAAGGAATTCACAATGTTGAGCTTCTGGAGCGGAGTGACGCGTGCGAAAACTAATTTATTAGCGACGAATTTATCAAAGTGTGCTTTCCCCTCTTTGAACGCAACGTCAACATCGTCACCAGTCGCAACCTGCCCATACTCCGTAACTAGCTTCAAGTCCTTGGCAATCGAGAAAGCCGTAAGTGGATGATCCCCAGTTATCATCATGACCTTAATGCCCGCCTCGTGACACTCACGGATAGAAGCAACCGCCTCTTTACGAATTGGATCAATAAAGCCGACCATGCCAGCAAAATCAAGCTTCTTAATATCTTTTTCGGTGTATTTTTCCTTGCGGGCAATTTTGCCGTTTGCGAGCGCTATTACGCGATAGCCATCACGAGCGAGATTTTCGTTCTGCATATCAAGCTTGCGATAGTCCTTCGCTGTGTCGTTCGTAAACCGAACCGTGGAGCAAAAACTCTTTACGACCTCAAGCGAGCCCTTGACCGTACAATAAGTCTCGCCATCTTTCTCGTAAAATACGGCGGAGTATTTGTTTTCCGACTCATATGGTATACGATCAATAATCCTAATTCCTTTTGTTTTAACGCCTAGTTTTTTGGCAAGGATTAAGAAGGCAATATCGATCGAATCGCCCGTCGGCTCGTGCTCAATGCTCGCCTCATTATTGAGCGCGCCATAGAGACCAATTTCTTCCGCATATTTAATGGCAGGGCCAGTAACCTTACCGCTAGCATCAAACCCCGTACCAGATACTTGATACTCCTGACCATTCGGTAACAGTATGCGCTTAGCGGTCTGCTGATTGACGGTGAGGGTGCCGGTTTTATCCGACGCAATAACTGTACAACTACCAAGCGACTCGGCGGCTTTGAGCTTACGGACTATCACGTTCTTTTTCGCCATGCGATTCGAGGCAATCGTGAGCGCCATCGTAAGTGCGAGCGGTAGACCTTCTGGCATCGCCGAGACTGCGAATGCAATCACCGTCACGAATATTTCATTGTATGGCACGTGCTTTACGATGAGCAAAATAGCAATTAGGACCGCTACTGAAACGACAAGGATACTGATTTGCTTCGACAATTTCTCAACGCGAATCGTAAGTGGGGACTTTTCTTCGTCGGTATTTGCAAGACTGTCCGCAATTTTGCCAAGCTCCGTATCGAGCGCAATACTTACTACGACCGTTTTGGCACGGCCAGATACGACGGTAGTGCCAGAGAAAACCATGTTTGACTGATCGCCAATTGACAGCTTTTCCTTATTAATAACATCAGGGCTTTTGGCAACCTGAACGCTCTCGCCGGTCAGAATTGACTCGTCTACGGTGAAGTTCTGCGAGTCAATAATACGCATATCGGCAGAAATTTTGTCGCCAGATTCGAGCATCACGACATCGCCGAGAGTTAAATCTTCGGCATTTATGGCTTTCACTTCTCCGTCGCGCAAGACTTTGGCTTTCACCGTAACAAGATCCGCAAGCGCTTCGGCTGTATTATTGGCTTTGTTCTCTTGATAGGTACCCATAATGGCGTCGACAAGGATAATACCAGCAATAACAAGGGCATCGATAATCTCACCAACAATAAGCGATGCGACGATAGCTGCTACTAAAAGAAGCACCATCGGGTCGATAAATTCGTGAATAAAAATCTTTAGAATACTGTCTTTTTTCTTTTTCGGTAAAGTATTTTTACCATATTTTCTCTGACGCGTAGCCGCCTCTTTAGAGCTCAGGCCATGCTCAGTAGAACTTAGCTCGGTAAAAATTTCTGAAATCTTCTTGTTATAGAAAGCCATAATAATTTTATTATATAATATTAAGGTAATGGATTCTGAAAAGCGCGACAATCATTTTATCGAAGTCGATCCAGAGGTGGGCCTTACCAAAGAGCAAGTCCGCTCGATGAAGCACGCCGGTTTTGTGAACCGCGACGTTAAACCGCCGAGCAAAACCGTCAAGGAAATCGTTTATAGTAACGTATTTACCTATTTCAACTTTGTCTTTTTGATTCTTGCTATAATATTGATTTCTGTGCGTTCCTGGCGAGATATTACCTTTTTGCCGGTTATTATCGCAAACACGCTCATTGGTATTTTCCAGGAAATCCGCGCCAAAGCAATCCTGGATGAGCTCACCATCTTAAATGCCCCAACTGCGACCGTTATCCGTGATGGAGTTGAGCATGTTATACCTGCTGAAAAGCTAGTTAAGAATGACGTTATTGTGTTTCGGGCGGGCAACCAAATTCCGGCTGATGCCGTAGTCTTAACCGGCGAAGTGGCCGCCAACGAATCACTTCTCACTGGCGAGGCGGCCGAGGTACAAAAGATAGCCGGTTCCGAATTGATGTCTGGGAGCTTCATTATTTCTGGTGAGTGCCGAGCACAGCTGACGAAAGTTGGGGAGGATTCTTACATTTCTCAACTCACACTCGAGGCAAAGAAGCTTAAAACTAAGGAGCAGTCCGAAATTATCCGCTCGCTTAATACTATCGTTACTATCGCTGGCATTATCATAATACCAATTGGCGCGACGCTCTTCTGTCAGGGTTACTTCGGTAACGAATTGCCAATTAAGGAAAGTGTCCAGTCTGCGGTTGCCTCTATCATCGGCATGATTCCTGAGGGCCTATTCTTACTCTCATCGATTGCGCTTGCCGTCAGTTCAATGCGCCTAGCAAAAAACAAAGTGTTGCTCCATAACATGAAAAGTATTGAAACGCTAGCGCGAGTAAATGTACTTTGCGTAGATAAAACTGGCACTATTACCGAAAATACGATGGCAGTACACGACTATATCCCAATGAGCGGAACCAAACTCAAGAAAGAGAAACTAGAAGAGGACTTGAGCGATTTTTGCCGTGCCCAATCTGCAGATAACGCCACCATGACAGCGCTTAAAAATTACTTCGTAAAAATAACAGATCGTGATGTCGAATCCGTTTCCGCCTTCTCGTCAGAGTATAAGTATAGCGGCGTGAATTTTGAGGATGGAGAAAGTTATATTTTGGGCGCACCAGAGTTCGTATTACGCGAAACCTACGAGAAATACCGCACCGAAATTGAAGAACAGAGCGAGAAAGGTTATCGCGTATTGGTGCTTGGTAAATATGACGGAAAGCTGCACGGCAAGAAACTTCGCGAAAAAGTAAAACCAATCGGTTTAGTATTGCTAGCTAACCCAGTACGCGAAAATGCCGCCCAAACTTTTAAATTCTTTGCCGAACAAGGCGTTGAAATAAAAGTAATCTCTGGCGACAACCCTGTTACTGTATCGGAGGTTGCCAAGCTTGCCAAAATTCAGGGTGCCGAGAAATACGTTGATGCATCAACGCTTGATACCGACGAGCTAATTGCCGATGCAATGCGCAGATATACGGTTTTTGGTCGCGTTACGCCGGAACAGAAACGAAAATTCGTGAAAGCACTCCAGGCCGATAAGAAGACCGTGGCAATGACAGGCGACGGCGTGAACGATGTCTTGGCGCTTCGTGATGCGGATTGTTCGGTTGCGATGGCAAGCGGTTCCGATGCGGCCGTGCAAGCAGCGCAAGTTGTTTTACTCGAGTCTGACTTTGCTAGAATGCCGGAAGTTGTAGCTGAAGGACGTCGCGTCGTTAATAATCTCGAACGCTCTGGTAGTCTATTCCTGGTTAAAAACGTATTCTCGGTGCTCACTTCCCTAATCGCCATCATTTTCGCTATTAAATACCCGTTGGTTCCAGCCCAGATTTCATTAATATCAATGTTCACAATTGGCATTCCTGGTTTCCTGTTATCGCAGGCGCCAAACCACGATTTAATTAAGGGCCACTTCGTGACAAATATCCTGAAACGCGCCATCCCGGGTGGTCTAACGGATACCGTTATGATTGCCCTGATGATGTTGCTAGGCTATATCTTTAATATAGAAGAGGTCCATATCTCAACCGCGTGCACAATATTTATTGCAATTGTAGGCATTATCATGGTAAATCGTGCCGCCAAGCCGATAGATTGGTATAAAAAGATTGTGATTGGCCTCTGTATTGCTGGTCTATTCCTCTGTTACGCATTCTTGCCAGGATTATTCGGCATGACGCGCATGAATATCCAAACAGTCATTATTGGCGCTGCGCTCGTAGCCTTAATTAAACCAATTTTTAATAAGATGGTGCAATTTACGGAGTGGCTATGGTTGGTGTGCGAAAAGTTCATTAAAGATGCAAAGAAATATATTCAAGAAAATAAAATCGAAATCGTAAATCCATTCGAGAAAGCCGAATAAAAGGAGGTAAGATGGGCAAAATAACAGACTTTTTTAAGAATGGCTTAGCAAGCTCCAAAGATGATCAATATACCGAAGTGCCAGATAGGTATTTCGACGAGCCGGTGCAATTACGCCAAGATATAATGAATCTCGGATGGACGCTATTCCCGCGACCGATTGGTAGGACTTTATTCGAGGAGATGCGTGGTGGAGATAATAGGGACTATGCAGTCTTTATCGAGATTGCGAATGACGGTGGACGCATACTAGATTATATAGACGTAGGCGGGCAAGAAGATCAGACGACCGCCGGGAACAAGATGGTTGATCTGAAAGACGCAGTAGTAGAAAATGCACCAAAAGAAAAATTAAATCCGGCAGATATCCGCGTTTATCGTAATCTTAAAGATGTTAGTGCGGTATACATCCAAGGTAGCGATAGCATTATGGCGGTTGGTTACCATGATACGTCCGGAAGCCCAAAAGGTGTAATGATGTGCGCATTAATGCTCTACGTCTTCGCTCAAATTAACTACGATCGCGACCAGACATTATTCTTAAATACCTTCAACTATCTACCATTTAGGCCAGACATTGGATTAGACTTCTCTTTCTATCGTTTGGCCGATGATTTGATCGAAGAAGTTTTAAATGGACAAGAAGGAGGCGAAGATGCCGAAGAAGCAAGTCAAGAAGCAACTGAATAAAGAGGCTAAAAAGATCAATGTCTGGGCATATGTCGTCGTCGCCATTGCGGTCTTCGTTATTACTTTTATTATTGGCGCAAATCTAATTATTATAAGTAACGATTGTGATTCACCTTGTCGCTGGGTATCTAAAGATAAAATGGCAGCCTGCCCTACCGTGTGCGTAAAAAGCCAGCAAACACTCTGGGAAAAGATTACCGGCCAAGAGCCACGCTTTATTGGGTATTAGAGCTGTTATTTAGTTTTTTTGTTTGCGCTATCCATCTCGTTACTTGCGCGACGGACGAAGTTTTTGATGGCTATAGGCATCACTAGATACGAAAGGATATTAAGGGCAATAATAACTAATTCGGCCAAATCTTCAACGATGCTAGACTCTTTATTAAGACAAATCGAGCAAGTCAAAAGGGGCGCAATAATCGAACCAACGCACCCAATAATTGCAAGCACAATAATGGCAGTCTGATCATCGTCGATATTTTTTATATATACCTGAGCATTTTCGGTGGTCATAGCAGACATTTTTCTTATTCCTATGAATTGGAATATTAGAGCCATGATTGCTAAGAAAACCGCTCCGGCAAGCCTTGCTCCTGTGACAAAACCAATATCATCATGGCTTAAGGCGGTCAATGCAATTTGAATAACAATGGATAGAAGAGCGCCCGATAAAGAAATTGCCAGTAATATCTGAGCTCTGTGTGGCCATACTAATTGTAGATGGTATGTTTTTTCTGTTTTTGACGCTGGTTTTTGCGTGCTGCCATTATCTTGGTTCATAAAACTATCGTAGCATAATCGAAATCAAAAAAACAAAGGCTCCGATAAAATTAGGTGCAGAGCCTTTGTAATCCCATTTTTGATAGGCGCCCGGAGGCTAGTATGCCTATCAATATTATTGTGAATATAAATGGCGGTTTTTGCAATAACAAAAATGCTTATATAATACAAACAGGTTGAGGAGCCTGTTTGTTATACAAACAAGAAGCGAATTCTTCGCTTCTTTTTGTCGCAAGCGACAAAAAGCCACCCGTTGGGGTGGCTTGTTTGTATAATTCGGCATCTTGCTAGTTTCCCGCAAAGCAGTATAATCGCCGCTACCAGGCTTGACTTCTGTGTTCGGGATGAGAACAGGTATTTCCCTGGCGCTATGGACACCGAGAAAAGACACTAAGGGCGAACCGAAAATCCAATGGTTCTGTTTTAGTATCTTATCTCGATGTA
>JAEEGH010031117.1_pt1 | contig 10331 bp, 5 predicted proteins | sample 9134181 | NCBI WGS metagenome assembly JAEEGH01 (sample SAMN16246544, study PRJNA631951) | gut metagenome | biome: gut microbiome; feature: rumen; material: DP-attached | host: Bos | place: Iran: Karaj | collected 2018-10 | reverse complement strand
ACACGGATAAAACAACCTTCTTCATTGATGCCTCGGTCTATGCCTCTCGACCTTACGGGGTAAGGGGGTACTGGCTCATGGTCGGTCGGATTACACGCTTGTATGGCTAAAACAGACAGACATGTCTCAAATGGCGGCAAAATTAGACCTTTGAAAAATATCTGCGGATTTTAGGATAAATTGAATTTTTTAGTTGTTTATGTAATTGATAAGTTCTCTCATTAGCTTGTTTCGCCTGCAAAGGTAGCTATTTTTTTCGAAAGAACCAAGTTTTTCCGTGTACTTTTTAGCATTGTTTATTTTCTCACTATTTTCTTGTTGTCTTGGATGAATATCCCTTTGCTGGCGGTTGTGTGGCGGTGGCCAGTTAAATCGTAGACGGAACTGTTTTCCTTTTCTGTCAAGATGTTGCCGATGCTGCTGCCTGCTGCCACCTTGAGTAAGCCCTTGGCGTAGAGCTCGGAGGTATCCCAGATAAGTCCTTCGCCAGGTATGGCGGGCTGTATCTCACTGAAGGTTCCTGTTACATTGCCGCTGAAGGCATGGATCTCGTCACCTGCTTGATAGTTGTGATCCATCATGGCGTCATTCACTTGCAGTATCGCTCCATTGTTGAGTTTCAGACCACCGCTAAATGTTAGTCCATGATCAGTAACCAACGTGTCGCCTACTTGTAACGTACCGCCGATATTGACGGTTACTGCCCCTGCCAGAGAGCCTGTGCCGGCAAGTGTTGCCCCTTTGCGTACCGTGACAATCCCCTTGCCGGTATGCTGACCATTTACGATAAGCCGTCCTGCTGTAATCACTGTCGTGCCACTATAGTCGTTCTTGCCTGTCAACCGCCAGTCGCCAGAACCTTGTTTTTCAATACTCGTCGTCCCGGGATGACTGCCGGCCTGATCCAGATTGTTGATCACACCCCTAAACGTTTCATTGGTATTGGCTGTCCCTACCACCCAGGTGCCTTCGCCCTTCTGTTTCACATTAAAGCCAGCCAGTGAAGTGTCGGCAGCTCCAGAGAGCCCACCAAGATAATAGGTTGACTGATTTTTGGCACCATTAATAGAGGCATTGCCCTTTAGCTCGATGGTGGCGTTCTTTACACCTACGCCATTACGGATAGCAAACTGACTCTGGCCACTCTTACCTGAGCCGTTGATGATCAGATGTCCTGTAAAGTCATCCCAGTTACCTTCGATATACTCGCGCAGGTAGTGCACGTCCCAAATCAGGGTTCCAGTGCCCGATACCTTACATTTGTTGGTATTCCACAAGTCGAAATTCACTTTCGAGGTAGTGCCTGCCTGAGCCTCGATAGGAAAATTGTAGGTGACCGAACTCTCGTTCTTGCCGATGGTGACAAACTCTCCCCCTGCCATCACGAGGTTAGAGGCCATGCCGATACCTTTGTCTGAGACGGTCTTTGTAGCCAGCTTCACCGTGCCGCCTTTTAGGATGAGGTTGCCGTCGAATTTGAAGAAGTCCGGGGTGTTCACCAACAATTGTCCTTCACCGTTGATGGTCAGGTTGCCTTGTCCCTCAAAACTGCCGTTCATAGTGACCATACTGCCGGTTTTGGAAATCGTCAGTTCCGAATCGTCATAGAGCCGTGCACTGCGGTTGGTGATTGTCGAGCCACCAGTATAGAGATAGGTACCACCGTTCATCGCCCAGTTCTGGGCAAACTCCTGACTCTTTCCCAAACCACTCACCTCACCGCCATTTTTTAATGATGAGAATGCATAGGTGCCGCCATGCAAAACGGTAGCACCCTCATACTGTTGGTCGCTTATGATGGTCAGCGTCCCGTTACCAGCCTTGTTCATCGAGGCAGCCCCACTGATATAGCCTTCGCCGTCGATCGTGACGTTTGCATCGGTATATACTACGACAGCCGTTTTGGGTGTGGCTTCCGTCAGGGTGATGTTCTCGTCGTCGAGTGGATTGATGAGCCATTCGCCCTCACCATTACCCTTGAAGGTCTCCACGTCGATGAGTTCAGTCTGTTCGGGACGAGTCTTGACGGTGAGTTCTGGGGTGTAGTCCGACCGCTGGTCACCCTTGTAGGCACAAACGCGGATGATATAGGCTGTGGCGGGGCATAGCAGGGGAGAAGCAATAGTTAAGAGTGAAGAGTTGGTGCGGCCGACTTCCACGAACTGGCCGTCCTGCTGCATCTCCACGATAAACCCTTCTTCACCCTCGGTATAGTCTGCCCATTGCAAGGTGAGGCTATTGGTGGTGGCTGAGGCCAGTTGCAGCGTATAGGGACGGCGCAGGAAGAACTCCCGGTCTTCGCGGGAGATGCCATTGATATAGTTCTCAATGTTCGCATAGCCATTGTCGGCGAGGGTCATAGCATCGTCTTTCGCTGGGTCGGTGCCGTGGGCTTCCTCCCAATCATCCGGCAAGCCGTCACCGTCGCTGTCTGCAGGCTTCTTGCCCTTGAACCACGACCATGAGGTGGGCACACCGATAGGTAGCTCGTTCTCGTTGGTGATCAGATTACCTTTCTTGCCAAACGACAATACCTCGTCGATCATATAGCAGTCGGCCAGGTCGCGATAGGGCAGGGATGCACCTACATCGGGCAGGAGTTTCTCTATCAGGTCTTTGGCGGCCCATTTTTCCATAGCTGGGTAGTCGTAGGGCTTGGCCTGACGGTTCCCACCACCATCGCCCGTAAAGGCAGTAGGATTATAGACACCGTCGCGGTTGTTGTCTTGAAGGTTGTCTGAGCCGTAGAAGTGGAAGTTGACATTGCCGCCTGTCAGACAGTCGCCACCTATGGCTGGCCCGTTGATAAAAAGGTTACTTTCGATGTTGGCATACGATTGCCCTTCCGAATCGCCACCCATGTTATAGGCTGCATTCTTCCAGTTGTACACCACATTGTTGGCATATTGATTGACGCCTTTTACCTTGAAGTTTCGAGTGGAGTTGTCAACCATCAGAATCCGATAGAGTGTGATGTTCTCTGCCTGCATTAGTCCACCTGCGGAGTGAGTCATCAATCCTTGACCTACAATGCAGTTCATTAGGGTGATGTTCTTCGGAGCCGTCCCCTTGTTGTCCCAGTTGATGGAGAAGTTCTCGTCCTGTCCCCAGGCAAACGAACAGTGGTCGATGATGATGTTCTGTCCGTTGGCGATGCCGGCACAGTCCTTGTCCTTGGTGCCGACGGCGCCCATACGGAAACGCATATAGCGCACAATGCTGTTGTCTGCCCCGGAGAACGATACGCCGTCGCCATATACGGTGATGCCCTCGCCGGGAGCCGTCTGTCCGGCCACGTAGAGGTTGTTATTGAACACGATGCGCGAATTGATGCGGATGACGCCGCTCACGTCGAACACCACGATGCGGTTGGGTTGGCTGACAGCATCACGCAGTGAACCGCTGCCTGAGTCGTTCAGGTTCGTTACATGATACACCGTTCCCTTGCGTCCGCCCTCGGCAAACCGTCCCCAGCCTTGTGCGCCGGGGAATGCCAGTTGCTGGGCACTCACGGTATTGGCGGTGAGCGACGCGACTGTTAAAGCGAAGATAATGATAGTCTGTCTCATTTGTTTGTTTTAGTACTTTTATATGATGAAGGTGTGAAGATTCGAAAACCTTCCAGAAATTCTGCCTCTACGATACGTAACTCACTTCTGGTCTTTTCACCGTCTTTGGCTTTGAAGAGGTCGAGTTCGCCAGCGGCAGGTTCGGCCACCTCCACAATGCCTCCAAAGGCATCCTTGTCCTTACCGGCACCTTTCAGCCGGATGGTTACCTCGTTGGTCTTAACCGGCTGTATGGGCTTCAGATGTACATAACCCAGACTACGGGGCGTTTCGCCGCTCCAGATAAGTTGTTTGTCGGCATAGATCTCCAGAGGATAGCTGCGCAGGCGCCAGCCAGTGAGCTTCAGACAGATGTCGCTGACGACGGCCTTACGTTCCAGTCGATACGTAATCCAAGCCGTCGATAACTTCCCGTCGTTCTTCCATTCCGACAGTTCATTGTCATCGTAACTGCGTGAGGCATGGCCGGTGTCATAGCCAGTCTTGGCCGACAGGATGCCAATGCCTTTGGCTTTCTCTGTATAAGAGGACGTGAGAGGGGTCTCGCCACGTTCCAGATGAGACTTCAGTGTCAATGCGGGCAGTTGGCTTTCTACATCAACTGTATGGGTGGTTATGGCAGTTCGTGCGATGCCCTTCAGACTGTCGGCACTAGCATAGACGGTGATGTCGCCTGCATTCACGGTACTACGGACCAACACACGGTTGACGCCGCACTCTACGGGGAGCGTCAAAGCACCGACATAATTATCGGTCTGTCCTGTGGCGATACCACCTATCCAGCGGCCTTCTCCCGCCAGCGAGAAATGAATGAGCCGGTTGTCAAGTGGACAGCGGCGCCCCTGCTGGTCGACGACCTCCACTTGCAGGATGGCCATATCGGCGCCGTCGGCCTTCATACCTTCAGGATTCTCGATTGTTGTCAGTTTTAGCTGATAAGGTGCTCCTGCCGTCTCCAGTCTGTAGTGACTGCCGTCAGAGCCGATGGCCTCGAGCACGCCTGGCTCATAGCGCACGCTTTCGAAGGTGTGCAGGTAGTGGTAGTCACGCCGGCCTTTGCCAAGGCTTTTCCCGTTCAGTAGCAGCTCTACTTCGTCGGCGGTAGATACCACATAGACGGGCTTGCAAACGGTTGCCTTGTCATAGTTCCAATGCCCGATGATATGGGTCTTGGGCTGTTCGTCGTCTACCCATCCGCTCCACATCACCTGATGGGCAAAGAAGGCATCCTTTGGCAGACGCATGGCATCGGTGACGCCGCTGGTGCGATAGTTGGATTCACCGCGATGGTGGGTATTGGTGTCAGAGAATATGATCTTCACACCCCCGCTGCTGACGCGTGTGCCTGTACCAGGACGCTCCAGCCAATAGTCGTACCAGCGACGTACCATCTCGACGGCAAACTGGTCCATGTTGTGGTTGTATTCGTTGGCAGGCTTGTCGCGGTAGAGTGGCCCGTCGCCCTCCTTGTGGAAGGGATAGCTGTAGCTGTCCCAGTATTTACGCAGACCCTCGTCGCGACAGTATTCCATGGCCCACATGGGATGCTTCTTCGACTTGTTGATATAGAGCATCTCGCCGCCATATTCCGCCTCGTCGATATCCAGCATCTCCCGGCTGCCGATAGCTCGTCCGCCGTAGGGGTCGTAGGTGTCGCGAATTTGTTTCAGTTCGAGCATGTGCTCACGCGAGATGCTCTCGTTGCCACCCTCATAGAACAGGATGCTGGGATTGTTGCGGTTGTAGATGATGGCGTCGCGCATCAGTTCCTTACGCTGTATCCATCGCGCACCCGTTACATCTTTCTCCGCATCTCCGGCAGGCATGGCCTGGATCAGTCCCACACGGTCACACGACTCGATATCCTGTTTCCAAGGTGTGACATGCATCCAACGCACCAGATTACCGCCCGACTCCACCATCAGGTGGTTGCTGTAGTCGCTTAGCCAGGCCGGCACCGAGATGCCCACTCCCGGCCACTCGTTGCTGGTGCGCTGTGCGTAGCCGTGCACCATCATCACCCGGTCGTTGAGCCAGATTTTTCCTTCGCTGAAGCGTGTCTTTCGGAAACCTGTCCGCGTGCTAACACTATCAACCATCACCCAACACCCATCACCCATCACCTCCTCTTCCATGAGGCTCGTCTTGACGGTATACAGATAGCCGTAGCCCCACGACCAAAAATGCAGGCCGCTGACCTTTTGGCTGATATGTACGACGCGCGTCTCACCCGGCTGCATGGTAATGTGCTCTCCGCTGTAATGGGTCACTTCGTGTCCGTCGGCATCAAGCACTTTGGCCATCAGCGAAAACGTGCGCGGCTTGCTGTCGTCATTCTTCACCTGTGATTCGGCATGTATCGTAGCCTGATGGTTGGTGATGTTGAAATCGGTGGCGTAGATATAGGTGCCGGTGGTGCCCAGGTCTGAATAGAGTGGGAGTGTCTGATACAGAAGACCTTTGATGTGAAGATACACATTCTTGGGGATACCGCCATAGTTGGCGTTGAAGTTGCGGTCGTTCCATTGGTAGCCGCTGTCGTGCCGGCGTGAACGGTAGGTCCAACTGTTGTCACATCGAACAGCCAGCACGTTCTTATCCGCCTTGACATAGGGCGTCAGGTCGAAGCCGCAGGCCATTACCCCATTTTCGCTGAAGCCGATGTGATGGCCGTTCAGATAGAAGTCGGCCCCTTGACGCACACCCTCAAACTCAATAAGCACCTTCTTGTCTTTCAGTTCCAGGTCCTCCAGTCTGAACGTCTTACGATACCAGACGATGGTATCTGTTAGGTCTACGATATCCTTTTTGAAAGCCTCGCTGCCATTGAAGGCGTAGGGTAGGGTAACGGCCTGCCAGCCCCGGTCGTCGCAATCTGGTTGTGGGGCATCTTTGACATCGCCCACCTGCAACCGCCATCCGGCATTGAAATTCAGTTTCTTAGCATTCGCACTGCCGCAGATAGCCTGCAACACCATTATAAGCACGCAAATTTTGGTTGTGACTTTACTTGTCTTCATCTCGTTGTGCATTTTCGTGCAAATATAAATAAAATTTCCGAGATTATAAGCCGTATAACAAAAGAATCGTTCCTCTGTGATGTCAGATGAGGGTCAGGATATAATACGCTGGAGAAAAAGCTACTGCTTCAGCATTTCAGCAAAGTCCTTGAGGGCCATTATGTCGACAACAGGATAATCAATGGTGCGCAATACATCATACGCCATGGTATATGCTTCTGGGCGAAACACATTGAATAAGGCTGTTAGTGTCGAGAACTATACGCATGGTTTTCTATACGGAAAGATTTTCCTTTTCTTTCTGTTCACGGAGCCATTGATGCAGGTCCATTTCGTTAATCTCATCAAGTTTTTTCTGATCCAGAATGCCTTCATCCCAAAGTTTCTCCAAATGTGCATCGAGTTTCTTGGCATAATAATCACTAACGAGTTGCCTGATGTCGTTCAACTCTTCATCGCTCTTGATGCGAGAAAACAACCCCAACAAATAAAGTTGAGCAGGATTGAAAACTGTAGGTTGTCTTTCCATAACTAATTGCTTTTAACATTTATGCCGCAAAGTTACAACAATAATTTTGAATAGCAAATAAAAACGATAAAACAATGATGCAGGGGGAGAATTTCTTTTATGCTTTCTTGTTTTTCGTTGCCCAGACGAAGTAGGCTATCAGCAGGATGTAGGCTACGAGCGAGCAGACCTCCGAGAGCGGATTGGCCAGCCATGCCTCGTCGACGGGATTGAAACCGCCGAATCGCAGCAAGGCACTCACCACACCCATCAGAGCACCACCGGCAATGAAGCCAGAGGCAATAAGCGTGCCTTTCTCGCCGCGACGCTCATTGACAGCCTTATCCTTGGAGCGGGTCGTTACAAACCAGTTGACGGCGCCTCCCACCAACAGCGGCACGTTCAGTTCCAGGGGGATGAACATACCCAGCGCGAAAGCCAGTGCGGGAATCTTCAACCAGGTGAGGATGATGGCCAGCAACGCTCCGATGCCATAGAGCAGCCAGGGAGCACCGGCACCGTTCATCATCGGTTCGATGACGGCTGCCATCGCATTGGCCTGAGGCGCCACGAGGTGTCCCTCCTGATTGGGGTCGAAACCGTAGGTTTGGTTCAGCAGCATCATCACACCACCCACGGTGGCTGCGCTCACCAATGTTCCCAAGAACTTCCATTGCTGTTGCTTCTTAGGTGTTGTACCTAACCAGTAACCTATCTTCAGGTCGGTGATAAAACAGCCCGCCATCGAGAGCGCCGTACACACCACGCCACCCATGATCAGCGCTGCCAACATGCCCTCGCTGCCGTTCAGTCCTACGGCGGCCATCACCACCGAGGCCAGGATCAGCGTCATTAGCGTCATACCGCTTACGGGGTTCGAGCCCACAATGGCGATGGCATTGGCTGCCACGGTGGTAAAGAGGAAGGCGATGACGGTCACTAACAGGATGGCCACCAGCGCGAAGAGCAGGTTGTGCATCACACCCATCCAGAAGAACACGAAAGTCACGAGCAATGCCGTGATCGAAGCAATGGCGATGAATCGGAACGACAGGTCGCGCTGTGTGCGCAGAGTCTCGGCCTCACCGCTCTTGTCGCCCTTCAGTTCCTTGGCAGCCAGTCCTACGGCATTCTTAATGATGCCCCACGACCGGATGATGCCGATGATGCCAGCCATCGCAATGCCGCCGATACCGATAGAACGGGCGTAGGTCTTGAAGATGGCTTCGGGCGACATCGCACCTACGGCTGTGGTCACCTCGGCTCCACCGATGCTCAGCACCTGATCGCCGAAAATGAGTGCCATACCGGGCACAATGAGCCACCACACGCAGAGCGAACCCAGTGTGATGTAGAGGGCGTATTTCAGTCCGATGATATAGCCCAGACCCAGGACGGCGGCACTCGTGTTGATCTTAAACACCAGCTTCGCCTTGTCGGCCAGTACCTCGCCCCAGCCGATGACGCGACTGGTGAAGTTCTCGTTCCACCATCCGAAGGTGGCCACGAAGAAGTCGTAGAGACCTCCCACGATACCAGCTAAGAGTAGTGGCTTGGCCTGGTCGCCGCCCTTGGCACCACTCACCAGCACCTGTGTCGTGGCCGTTGCCTCGGGGAAGGGATACTTGCCGTGCATCTCAGAGACAAAGTATTTGCGGAAGGGTATCAGGAACAAAATGCCTAGGATACCACCCAGCGCCGAGGCCATGAATATCTTCAGGAAGTCGGCCTGCATATCGGGGTACTTCGCCTGAAGGATATAGATGGCGGGCAGTGTGAAGATGGCACCGGCCACCACGGCTCCCGAACAGGCACCGATCGACTGTATGATGACGTTCTCGCCCAGAGCCTTGCTACGCTTGGCAGCTGTCGACACGCCTACGGCAATGATGGCTATGGGGATGGCGGCTTCGAACACCTGTCCCACTTTCAGTCCCAGATAGGCCGCTGCTGCTGAGAAGAGCATCGCCATGAGCACACCCCATGTTACTGACCATCCGTTCACTTCCGGGTACTGCTTCCCTGCCGACATCATCGGCTCGTAGGTTTCCCCCTCTTTCAGCTCCCTGAATGCATTCTCAGGCAGCCCTTGTAACATATCCTTTTCTTCCATATTCTGTAACTTTGCGGCAAAGTTATACAAAATTTGTGGAATTAACAAACTCTTCTCAGAAAAATTTGGAAGGTTGGGAAAAACTTGCTATCTTTGCAACATGAATATGACTTACTGGATATATCTTATTGCATTTGTGGCGGTGTTGGCCATCGTCCTGGTTGTGCGGGTGTGGCTCAAGAGAAAGAATGAGTATGCCCTGCTCTTTGAGCGTGTGCATCAGCAGACCGAACACTACATTTTCCTCATCGACCGTAAATTCAGGGTGAAGGAAACCAACTTCTACGAGCTGAACGAGGATATAAAGGACGACCAGCCTTACGTGTTGGGCAATGTGCTCCATTGCCAGACCGCCATCGATGAGGGCCTCTGTGGCACGGGCATCGACTGCAATACCTGCCCCATCCGCATGGTCATCAATAATGCGTTCAAGCTGAAGCGCAACTTCGATCATGTGGAGGCTGTTATGCACCTGTACGACAAGGATCACAAAGCCATATTACAGGATGTTCGCGTGGATGGCGAACTGGCCTTTGTAGGCAAGGAACCCTTTTTCCTCGTGAAAGTAAGGAAGATTAATAGGTAGACTGGAAGTGACCGTTCTTGCATCCCGTTGGTGGCAAGCGGCAAGCCGGTTACCTGATTGTCACTTCTGAGAGCCGGATGTTCTTTGTTTGATGGAAATGCAGTGGTGGACGTTCGTCGGGAACGATGGTTTCCAACCGGACATTTTTCAGACGGATATTTTCTGCATGGCTGATGGAGAACCCCCAGGCAGGCTGGATGCCGTGGGCTGAAGGCTCGGGGTAGTTGGCCTCGCCCAATTGTCCGCGTCGTCGGGCCTCGGGGATGAAGAAGGGGTTGCTGCCGCGTTGCTCTTCGACATCCTTCAGCGTCAGACCGCCACGGAACTGCACATAGAGATTTTTGATGCGGACATGGCTGACGGGATGTTCTTCTGTACCTGCTATCAGACAGGCATAACGGCTGTCGGCATCGGTCACATGCACATTGCTGATACGAATGTCGCTGACCTTGGAGGGATGAAATCCTTCCGGGGCTCGCATGCGATTACCTAAGCGGATATAGATGGGCGAGTTGCAGATGTCGTTCATCGTCAG
>JAEEGH010031116.1_pt1 | contig 10331 bp, 9 predicted proteins | sample 9134181 | NCBI WGS metagenome assembly JAEEGH01 (sample SAMN16246544, study PRJNA631951) | gut metagenome | biome: gut microbiome; feature: rumen; material: DP-attached | host: Bos | place: Iran: Karaj | collected 2018-10 | reverse complement strand
GGTACTTTGTGGGCGTTTAGCAGTACAACACTTGGGGTGATGATACAGACAGAGAGCTCGGGCGCGCCTGCGCCTTCGCAGGCCGCAACGAACATAACATAGCCAAGGGGCAGTTCGGAAAGATTGCTGCAGGGGGATATGCTTACCCATTGCGCGCCTACCTGAGAAAAAAGGACGCCAGCGTGCAGCTAAAGCCCGTACAGAACCGTCCGCTAGCATCGGGCGAGCAGCGTGCGGCAAGTGTCGCAAATCTTTTCAACGAAGACAACACTCCTGAAACGATTGAGGTCGAATTCTTCGAAAAGGACCAGAACGGCGAAGAACATACAACCTTCATCGGGAGAATGGATACCCGTACGGGAGAATTCAGCAGCATACGTCCAAGCAGAATCTTCGACCTGAAGGGACGCCATGTCGGAAAGCCGAAAGCTAAAGGGGCTTATTTCAAGAAGTGAGCGGAAAAGGGGATGCCCGCCTTCTCCACAAAGAGGATAAGTCTACTATGGCAACAAGTTGCCTATTATCGTATAGCGGGCATAACACGTAGCAATCATCAACTACAAACTATTGACTTATGGAAAAGATTCAAGCAAACCAATCCGAACAGAAAAAAGAATATATCGCCCCAACCGTAAAAATCGTCGAATTTAAGCAGCAGTCCACCCTGCTGCAATGCAGCACCTGCAACGATGACACTATTGAAGTTGAATTCAATTAGCAACAGTACGCTTTTAGTTAGGATAGCCTGAATGAAAAAGGTCTACGAAAAGCCTTGCATCAAGGTCATTACGCTAACGCCACAGTCGACTCTATTGCAATGCAGCACTTGCGAATCGACTCCATCCGTCTATGAAGTCGGAATGGCCGATGTTGACAAGCCGGACAAAATGTAAAAGTCAGGACAATTCTTCCATCACCCGCTTAAGCGGGAAATCGAACTGGATGGCACGCGGGGTTTCAATCTTGTCGAATTTAATCTGGTAGCAGAGGGTCTGTTCGTCGACCTTGGCGACGGTTCCAAAGCCCATGATGCGGTGGAAGACGCGGTCGCCCACGGTAAATTCCGCGACAGGGGCCTTTTTCACGAGGCCCAAAGTTTCGTCGCTGAAAAGTTCTCGGTTGCGGTCAGATTCAGCGATGTAGGCGCGAGCCTCCTGCAGCAGTTTTTCTGAAACACCGCGAACCACGTGGAGATCGGCCATATCCATTTCGAGCAGGAACCGCGACGGGTACCGGCTCGATTCTTCGCCGACGCCGTCTTCGGCATCGCTCAGGAACAGCACATTTTCGGCGCGGGTGAGCGCCACATACGCAAGGCGACGTTCCTCTTCGAGCTGCATCTTGTTCTCGATGCGCTTGACCGGGAAAAAGCCCTCGTTCATTCCACACACGAAAACGTAGGGGAATTCCAGCCCCTTGGAATTGTGGATGGTCATCAGCTGAACGCGGTCACGGTCGCCGTCGTTCTCGTCGGAGTTCGTAAACAGCACAATATTCTGCAAGAACTCGTCGAGTGTCGCATCTTCTTCGAGAATGTTTTCAAATTCGAGCAGACCCTGTTTGAGTTCCGCCAGGTTGTCGAGGCGGTTCTCGTCGCCATCGAGGCGCAGCATTTCTTCGTAGCGGGATTCGCGCATGAGCCGCGTAAACACTTCGGTAATAGGCATTTCGCGGTACTTGAAACGGAACTTTTCAATGAGCGCGACGAACTCCACCACCTTGCTTTTCGCAAGGAAAGCCTTGCACTGCTCCGCACTCAGCGCAAAGGGTTTTGCGACCGCCGCATCCTTCGCCTGGGCAAGCGGCAAAGCTCCCGCCACAGAACATATCTGCAGCAAGGTTTCGTACAGCGACATTCCCTGTTCATCGGCAAGAGCCGCAAGTGCCGCCACCTTTTTCGGGCCGAACTGCCGCTTAGGCGTATTCACCGTACGCAAGAAAGCCATATCGTCGCCGTACACCAGCATACGCAAGTAGCAAATGGCATCCTTGATTTCGGCCCGCTGGTAAAAGCCCACGCCACTATAGACCTTGTACGGAATATCAGCGGTCATCAGCGCCTCTTCAACGGAGCGCGACTGCGCGTGCATGCGGTAAAGCACCGCGATATCCTTTTTCGCGACCCCGTTCGCAATCGCTTCCTGAATGTTTTCAACAATCCACGAAGCCTCGTCGCGGGTATTTTTCGCATGGCAGAACACGGGCGTCTTACCACCGCTACGCATGGGACGCAGCACTTTCTCGATACGGAACTCGTTGTTCCTGATAACCGCATCGGGGAGTTTCAAGATGCTCGGCGTACTGCGGTAGTTGTTCTGCAAAAGAATCGTTTTCGCATCCTTGTGCACCTTGTCGAATTCCAAGATGCGGTTCACATCGGCGCCACGCCAGCCGTAAATCGTCTGGTCCGGGTCGCCGACCACGAACAAATTATGATGGTAGCTCGAAAGGAGTTCGGCGAGCTGGTACTGCTGCAGGTCTATGTCCTGAAACTCGTCGACCATCACGTACATCATGCGTTCGCTCCACTTCTTGAGCTTTTCGGGGAAACGTTGCAATATGTACAGGGTCACCAATATCAAGTCATCAAAGTCAAGTGCAAAGTTCTTTTTCTGTTCATAAAGATAGCGGAAATAGACCTTATGCCACTTGTCAGGGGCATTTTCCACCATCTTGAGCAAGTCGTCGTTGGCCGAGGCCGAATCATGCCCCGCAAACCACTGCACATACGAGATATCATTGCCCTTGCGGCCGCCGATAAAGTCGATGGCACTGCTGATGCGCAAGTCCTTAAGCGAATAGCCAAGTTCCGTGTACGCTTTTTTTACAAGCGACTTCTGGTCTTCTTCGTCGAGAACAAGGAACTCCTTTGGGAACTGGAGCACGTGGATATCTTCGCGCAAAAGTCGAACGCAAAAGCTGTGGAAAGTCGAAATATAGCCCGAATCGTCGCCCTTCAGCATGGTGCGGATTCGCTTTTTCATCTCGAAGGCGGCCTTATTCGAAAAAGTCGCACACAAGATGTTCGACGGCGAAATTCCCAGTTCCTTGGCCAGGTACAGGTAACGGTGCGTAAGCGTCCGAGTCTTGCCGGAACCCGCCCCCGCAATCACGCGAATATAACCTTCGGTAGTCTCTACAGCGAGCCTCTGTTCGTTATCGAGCCCGTCGGTAATCGCCGAAACCGGCCCGTTTGTCAAGTCAAAATTACCCATCATAACCTATATATCGCCGTTTATCCCAAAATTATAAAATCTATTATGTAAATTTTTCTTCTTTTACTAAATTTGTGCACAATGGAAGGAAGGACCATTACTCTACCCGCAGCCCTTACCGCCGCAAACAGCAAAGAGCTTTTGCGAGAGTGTCGGCGCACGCTCTATAAGGAGCTGCTCTGCCTTGACGGTTCTGCCCTCACGCGTATGGATTACAGCGGAGACGCCTTCTTTGCGCTCCTCGCCGACTTAAGCGAAAAGACCGGCAACAAGCTCACGCTCGCCCACTTCAACGAAGAAATCAAGGCGCAGCTCAGGGCACTCAAGAAAGAAAAAATCCCCGAAAAGGTCAAGCACGGCTACAGCAACTTCCTCGAAGCCATCGGCGCAAAGACCATCGTCATCGCCAAAGAGGTCGCCGAGGTGTTCATCCTCCTGAACATGAGCATCTACTGGATGATCTGCGGTCCCTTCGACAAGGGCCGCAGCAAGTTCGGCGGCACCGCCAAGCAGGTCTTTATGCTCGGTACCGAAGCCACGGGAATCTGCTTTTTGATGGTCGCCCTCATCTGCTTTACCATGGCGCTCCAGAGTTCATTCATGCTCAAGGCCGTCGGTGGCGGTTCTTACCTCGCCTCGGGACTGGGCTACCTGATTTTTGCCGAAATTAGCCCACTTTTGACAACCATTATCTTGGCGGGACGTTCCGGCAGCTCCATTGCAGCTGAAATTGCAAATATGTCCGTCTGCGAAGAAATCAAGGCCATCAAGACCATGGCGATTTCGCCGGTGCAGTACCTGGTGGTCCCCCGCTTTATCGCGATGACCATCTGCACGCCGATTCTTGCCTTCTGCGCAGGTATCGCGGGCTGCCTCGCCGGCTTCCTGATCGGTTACTTTTTCTTTGACATTTCTTTTGCGAACTACTTCCAGTCTATTCGCGACGGGATTCCGCCGATTCTTTTCTTAAAGAGCACCGTGAAATCCATCGCATTCGGTTGGCTGGTCACGCTGATTTCTTGCAACAAGGGTCTCAACGCCGAAGGCGGTGCCGAAGCGGTAGGCCTCGCAACAACCTCCAGCGTCGTGGTTTCGATTTCTGCCATCATCGTCGCAGACTGCGCATTCAGCTTTATATTCTACTAGGGGCAACAATGGACGACATTACACTCAAAGTAGATCACCTGAAAGCCGGTTACGACGGAAAGACCGTGTTGAACGACATTTCGTTCGATGTCAAGAAGGGCGAAATCCGCATGATTCTCGGAAGTTCCGGCTGCGGCAAGTCGACGCTCATGAACAACATCCTCAAGCTCTACAAGTCCGAAAGCGGAACCATCACCTATTTCGGCAAAAAGTTCGGAGCCAAGGAAGGGCTCGATTTCGAGACTCGCCTGCGTACGGGGGTACTGTTCCAGAACGGAGCGCTCCTTTCGGATTTGACCGTGGCCGAAAACGCCATGCTCCCGCTGATTCGCAGCATGCCCTACATGCCCCGGAAACAGATGGAAGCGATTGTCGCCGACCGCCTGGAAAAAGTCCACCTGCTGCACGCCTTCCACAAGTATCCTTCCGAACTTTCGGGCGGCATGAAACGCCGCGCAGCCCTTGCCCGCGCCATCGCCCTCAAACCGGAACTGCTCTTTTGCGACGAACCCTCGACCGGACTTGACCCGGTAACCGCCCGTTCCCTCGACGAACTGCTGCTGGAGCTCCGCGACACACTCGGGGTATCGATGGTCATCGTGAGCCACGAACTCGAGAGCATCAAGATCGTCTGCGACCGCTTTATTTACCTGAAAGACGGCTACGTGCTCATGGACGGCACCTTGCAGCAAGGGCTCGACAGCGACGACCCCATCCTGCGGCATTTCTTCAACAGGCAATGCCCCAAGGAAGAGGACCACAATGAATATTACCATTTTAACTTTATTGACTGATTTGGAGTAACCATGGAAACCACACGTGCCGAAAGAATCAAGATTGGCGCCTTCATGCTCCTCTGCGGAATCATGATTTGCGTGTTCCTGGGCTATGTACTTTCGCGATTCTTGAACAAGGAATACGACAACTATTATACGGTATTCAGCGAATCCGTTATCGGTCTTTACAAAGATGCGCAGGTCAAGCTGAACGGTATCGATGTCGGAAACGTCACCGAAATTGCAATCGATTCATCGAACCTGAACCAGGTGGTCGTCCGTTTCCGCGTGAACAAGGGAACGCCCATCAAGCTCGGCACCCGCGCCGGCATGACACACGGTATTTCGCTCACCGGCGAAAAGCAGATCGTGCTTTCGGGGGGCCGCTTCGACGAACCCGATGTAGCCGAAGGAGGATTCGTTCCCGCCGAAAAAACGGCTTTCGACGCTATCGCCAACAAGGCGACCGACATCATTGGCCACGTCGATTCCCTGATGACGAACCTCAACAGCATTTTCTCCGAAGAAAACTCGCAAAGCATTAGCAACTCGCTCAAGAATTTCGAAAACGCCACGCAGAACCTGAACCGGCTGACACAGAACCTGAACGCGCCCATCAACAACATCTCGAATGCGGCGAACTCCATGAAGAACGTTCTCGCTGAAATCGAAGAAGCCAAGATTGCTGCCAAGGCGGGCGAAAACCTGGATGTTCTCAAGGAAAAGCTCGAAGCCATCGACACTAAGGCGATGAACGAGAACCTGACGCAGGCGATGGAATCCATCAAGCAGCTCACGCAGCGGCTTGATCAGGTGGTGTACAAGAACCAGGACCAGGTGGGCGACGCCGTCGTGGAACTCAACGCCGTCCTCGAGAACCTCGAAGAATTTACGCAGAAAATCAAGAACAATCCGTCGGTGCTAATCCATTCGGAGAACAAGGCTAGGCGGAAATAAAACATTAGAACAAGGTCCCTGAGTTTGTCGAAGGGACTCAACGGTAAAATATGTTCAACACTCTTAAACCGGCAATCATTTTATCAGCAATCGCGCTCACGCTCACAGCCTGCCTGGGTGGCGGCTCCAGCGAGCCAACCAAGTACTACACTATCGCTGTCGAAAGCATCAGCATGCCCTCGGCCGGAACATACGCCGACAAGCGCCTGCAAGTGCGCAAGTTCACCATTGAGCCCGCCTACCAGCGCACCAACATCGTCTACCGCGAATCCGCCTACGACTTCATGTTCTATGACCTGGACCTGTGGGCCAGCCGCCCCGAACATATGCTCGCACAGGTCGCAAGCGAATACCTCGCCAAGAGCAACCTTTTCAAGAGTGTCGAGACCAAGGCCAGTGGCAAACCCGACTTTGAACTCCTCGGAAACATCGTCGCCATCGAAGAAGTAGACGAAGGTTCTTCGCAGTACGCACGCCTCGCCGTGCAGCTTACCTTCCGCAAGACAGAAAGCGACGAAGCCCTCTGGGAAAAATCCTTTGACCAGAAAATGAGCATGAGCGACCGCGAACCGCGAACCACCGCCGAGACGGTATCAAAACTTTTCGGCAAAATTATGGAAGAAGCGCTTGGGGATATATCTCGCAAGCTCTAGAAATTTTCTCCGATTTTAGACTCTTTTTTGTGATTTGTACCTATAAAAATGCGGTTTTTCCCATTTTATAGGTACAAAACAATCCCGCAAGGCAAATTATATTGAACTTGTACCTATAAGCAATGTCAAAAGGCTAGTCTTATAGGTGCTTTTTTTGTGCCTCTAACATTAATTTGTTCGCAAAACAAGAAAAACGTACCTATAAAAGGATTGATTTTCAAAACTTTATAGGTACGAAATAAAAAATTATTTTCCAAATACCTATAAAAAGAACTTGTCGCCCTATTTTATAGGTACCGAAATTACAAATTCCGCAATTACAGGTTCAGCAACGGACAAAGCAAGAGCCTGTCGCCGAAGCTCGAAGTCGGCATTATTTAAAGCCAGTCGCCGAAACTCGAATCGCTGGGCATACGCCAGTCGGCACGCGGCGACAGGGAAATCGTTCCGACCTTCGGGCCGTCCGGAATACAGCTACGCTTGAACTGTTGCGTAAAGAAGCGGCGCACGAATACGGCAAGCGCCTTTTCCAGTTCCTCGTCGCTATACTTCCCCGCAAAGGCATACTTCGCAAGGAACAGCATCTTTTGCGGAGTCGCGCCGTACTTGGCGAAATGGTACAGGTAGAAGTCGTGGATTTCGTAGGCGCCCAGAATACTTTCGGTCTTCTGCGCAATCTGTCCGTTGGCATCGGCAGGTAACAGTTCCGGCGAAACCGGCGTATCGAGAATGTCGCGGAGCACCAAAGAAAGTTCGTCGGCCGTCTTTTCGTCGGCAATGAAATTCCTCGCACGGTCCGCATACCAGCCCACCACGTGGCGCACGAGCGTCTTCGGAATATCGCAGTTTACCGCATACATCGACATGTGATCGGCATTGTAGGTGCTCCAGCCAAGCGCAATTTCGGAAAGGTCACCCGTTCCCACCACGATACCGCCTTCCTTGTTCGCGATATCCATCAGGATCTGGGTGCGTTCACGGGCCTGCACATTTTCGTAGGTCACGTTGAGCGTATTCGGGTCGTGGCCGATGTCCGCAAAATGCTGCATGCATGCCTTCTGGATATCGATCGTACGAAGTTCCACGCCCAACAGTTCCGCCATCGTGACGGCGTTGTTCTTGGTGCGTTTCGTCGTTCCGAAGCCAGGCATCGTGAGCACGAGAATTTCGCTTGCAGGGCGTTTCAGCAACTTGAATGTTTCCGAAATCACGAGCAATGCCAGCGTTGAATCGAGCCCGCCGCTAAGCCCCACGACAGCACGCTTGGTATGCGAAGCCTCGATGCGTTTCGCAAGCCCCGCACACTGGATATTGAAAATTTCCTTGCAGTTCTGGTCACGGGTTTCGGCATTCCCCGGAACAAACGGAGTTGGAGCCACGAAACGGTACTTGAGGCTCTCCATCGAGCGCAGCCCATCGAAACTCGCCGCACGCGCATAAAATTCACGGCTATCGAAATCCTGGAACGAGCCTTCGCTCAGGCGCTGCATGTTCAGGCGTTCCACGTCAACATCGGCATAGATGATTTCAGATTCGCGGCTGTAATTTTTCGTCTCGGCAAGCATCGTCCCGTTTTCGGCAATCATCAGGTGACCGCTAAAGACCATGTCCGTCGTTGATTCGTGCACCCCCGCCGAAGCATACACATAAGCGGCCATGCAACGCGCCGACTGGTTCATCACCAGGTTGCGGCGATAGTCGCCCTTGCCCACCAAGGCGTCACTTGCGGAAAGGTTCACAATCACATTCGCACCGGCCAGGGCAAGTTCACCGCTCGGAGGCACAGGCGTCCACAAGTCTTCGCAGAGTTCCACGCCGACACGTACCTCGGAGCCCTCGCCATTCACCGTAAAGAAATTCGTCACCGGCACATCGCCAAACCCTTCGACTCGGCAAATCGGCGCAGCCCCTGCCGCACCGCCACGCAACAAGTCGCGGCCACTCGAGAAATGACGCTTTTCGTAGAACTCGCGCTGGTTCGGCAAATGAATCTTGGGCGTCACCGCCACAAGCTTACCCTTCTGCACAAAGGCGGCGCAGTTGTAGAGGCAACCGAACATACGAAGCGGAAGCCCCACCGCAATCACCGTATCGCTATCCGCAAAAGCCTTCGCGATCTCCGAAAGCGATTCCAGGCTCTTTTTAAGCAACAGCTCCTGATGGAACAGGTCACTGCAGGTGTACCCCGTAATGCAGAGTTCGGGGAACACGACAAAGGCCGCTCCCCCGTCAATCGCCTCGCGGGCGCAACGGATAATTTCAGCCGTATTGTAGGCGGTATCGGCGACTTTCAGCGTCGGGCAAACAGATGCGAATCGGTAAAATCCAAACATAACCTAAATATAGATTAGTTCGAGGATTTCTGCGAGGCAAATCAATGTCCGGACTTGATTCCGAGCTTATTCATGCGATAATTCATCATGCGCGGAGAAACGCCCAGGTCGCGACCAGCAGCAGAAAGGTTGCCCTTGTTACGCTTGATAGCCTCGGTGATGATTTCCCGTTCATAATTGTTCATCATGACATCGAGAGGAGCCATCTTCGAAGTCACCGCGCCGACCGTTCCCGCACTCAGGCTTGTCTGCAGCGAAGGCGGCAAGTTGTAGCTGTGAATGCAGTCGTCACTTGCGGTAAGCACCGCGCGTTCCATGCAGTTTTCCAGTTCACGCACGTTGCCCGGCCAATGGTAACTCATGAGCAGGTTAATGGCCGTCGTCGAGAGGCGCACAATCTTCTTGTTGTAGCGAAGATTCATCTTTTCGATGAAATGTTCCGCGAGCAAGATGATGTCGGACTTACGCTTCGCAAGATCCGGCATGGTAATCGGGAAAATGTTCAGGCGGTAGAACAAGTCTTCGCGGAACTTGCCCTGAGAAATCAGCTCTTCCAGGTTACGGCTCGTGGCCGCCAAGAAACGCACATCGGAATGGAGTTCCTCGTTGCTACCCACGCGGCTAAAGGTGCGTTCCTGCAAGAAGCGCAAGAGTTTCACCTGCGTTTGCATCGTCAGGTCGCCAATTTCGTCGAGGAAAAGCGTTCCCCCGTCGGCAGCCTCGGCGCGGCCGATACGGCGGTTCATCGCTCCCGTAAAGGCGCCCTTCTCGTGACCGAAAAGTTCGCTTTCTACAAGGTTCTCGGGGAGGGCGGCGCAGTTGAGCGTAATGAAAGGCTTATCCTTTCTTGCAGACAAATTCACAATCGCGCGGGCAATCATTTCCTTACCCGTACCGCTACCGCCGCGAATCAAGACAGTCGCATCGCTCGGAGCCACCTGGCGAACTTGTTCGTAAATCTGCTGCATTTCGCGGCAGTTGCCCACGAGTTCGCCGGGGTTGTTCGAAAGCATATCGCGAAGCTTGCGGTTTTCTTCGAGCATGGCCTCGCGTTCATTGTGCAACTCGATGCATTCGTTCGCCGCATCGCCGGTGATGTTTGCGATAATTTCAAGGAGCGCCACATCGCGATCCAAGTCAGTAGAACCGTCTACCGGGCGGTCAATCGAAAGTGTCCCGATGACCTGGCCGTCGTGAATCAGGGGCACGCAAATAAATGCCACCTGGGATTCATAGTGACGGCTACCGGTT
>JAEEGH010031115.1_pt1 | contig 10331 bp, 8 predicted proteins | sample 9134181 | NCBI WGS metagenome assembly JAEEGH01 (sample SAMN16246544, study PRJNA631951) | gut metagenome | biome: gut microbiome; feature: rumen; material: DP-attached | host: Bos | place: Iran: Karaj | collected 2018-10 | reverse complement strand
CCATACATCTTCGAAGCAGTTTCCGAGAGCAACGAAAGTTCTTCAAAGACAAGCGATGCACGCGGCATGTAATCCAAGAGGCTAGCCACCAAACGCTGGTGATGTGGACGATGCCACCACAGCGATTCCGCAGAACATTCCTCACCCGCCATCACCGATTCCGGCACCGTAAATTCACCCATCGGGAAGAACTCGATGTGCGTCATCTGCTCCAACGAACGCTGCGAAAAAATATCAAACGCACGAATGGACTCAATCTCATCGCCGTAAAATTCAATACGAATCGGATGCGGATAAAGCAAGCAGTTCACATCGACAATGCAACCGCGAATCGAAAACTCGCCTACCCCGCTCACCATCGGCTGTTCCGTAAAACCGTGATCGAGGAACCACGGGCGCAAAGACGAAGGCTCAAGCTGGTCACCAACGCGGAGCGTACGCACCTGACGCATGATTTCGCCCGGTTCCGGGAGTTTCATCAAAAACGCATCGAGCGGACAAACGACAACAAACGGCTTTTCGGTATGCGAAACATCGCGGAAGAACTTCAGACGTTCTTCAAGCACGCCCTCGAACGGCACCTTGATTTCGTATGGTTTCAACCCGAGCGACGGGAAAAAGCGAACAAACTCCTCGCCCACCATGCTTTCGAGATTCTCGACCCAGACTTCGGCACTGCGGTAATCCTTCGCAATCACCAGAATGTTCTGCGGGCTTTTTAAGAAACGGTTCGCCACCATCATCGAGGCAAGCGGAACCGACGCGCCATTGACGTGAATGGCCTCGTTATCAGCATTTTCAAAAAGCGAAATCGCAGGGAACGAATTTTCTTGAAGGAATTCCGAAATGGTAAGCATAGAGATAAATTTAGAAAACTACCAAAAATGGAAGCCTACACCACCGAAGATATGGGGCCTTAATTTTCGTGGACCTTTATCCAATTCTTTTTCCACTAATCCACTGCACTCATCAGCTCCATTGCAACCATTCTCATTATTTTCCATAGATTTATACCCATATCTCATTTCGAGTTTGGCCTTTATCGTAACATACTCACCTATCTTAAATTCGTCAGTTCGTTCAGAAATCCATGGTCTATACTCAAATTGCAACCCCGCCACAAAAGGATTACGCCAACCAGCAAATGGTACAACCTTTAAATATTTCGTTTCATAAACATCAATTCCAAGGGTGATAAATCTACCATATCCTTCATCATCTTTTGTAAAACCTAAATCAAGAATGAATATCCTATTTTGGAGAGCTAAAGCCACTTCAAAACCCATACCTACAAAAAATTCAAATCCAATACCTCCTGTGTATAGACGTTCTTCGTAATAACATCCTTTAACACATTTAGATTCTTTTGTATGTTCTTTACTATATAAAGTAGAAACAGCTTTTTTTCGATTTTCTTTTTCAAAATCTAATTGTTTCTTGGCCCAAAATGAAAATTCCGGTATTGTAAGTTTTATTTGGAAATCAGCAATTTTTGAAATCAAAGAATCGTAAAAAGCAGTATCTTTTGGGGCGAACTCTTCATCCGAAGATCCATAACGTATTTCATTCACAAAATCCGGTTGATGGCAAATGTTCGTCATCAATTTTCCAACGTGACATGCTTTATATTTATTCTTGATGACATCACGCGAAAACTCCATATACATCAAATCGGCTAAATCTTTATAATCCGAGCGAACATCAGAATCTAAAATGCGACTCAATTGTTCCTGCAAAAGTTCTCGCTTTGTCAAATCCATATTCGCATCAAGATATTCAATCAGTTTATCGTCAAATGCAGAATACCATTGATTTCTGTAATAAGAAATATGATACCCATCTCTATGAGAGTATATATGTTGATCATAATCTCGAACAAGCGTCACAATAGCCGAATCAAATTGGTCCATCAAAAGATAAACCTGCAAAAGTTCGTACTTGTCCAAGGCGTATTCGCCATAAGTCGAATCCGTCAATAATTTTACATAACGGAAAACAGCATCCACATCTTTTTCCTGGAGACTTGTCAACAGGGAATCACGCGTATCTGCGAGATGCTTTTTCCCAACATCATCAAGTTTTTCAATAAGAGCGCGACGAGCCGTTTTCTCTTCATCTAAAGACGAAGCCGCAAACGTAAAAACAGTCAACAGCAAAACAAATAAAAGACAAACTCGCATCTGCTTAATACTCATTAATAGCATTTACCAAATGTGGAAGCCTACACCGAGATAGAATCTATGCTTGGAATGTTTTTTATAATCATCGGCTTCACCACCATTTTCACCATATTTAAACACATACTTCGCCTTAAGAGATAAATAGCCCCCTATTGGAGCATCATGTCCCATTTCAGAAATCCACGGTCTAAATTCAAACTGCATGCCCGCCATCCAAGTATTGTATCCACCGACAAAAGGAACTATCTTGAAGAACCTATTTTCAAAAGCATCTACACCTAGCAAAACATTCCAACCATCCAGAAAATCAGGATCCTGCCCATGACTTGCTGTTAAAATAAAACGCTTATATTGAAGAACAACATTCAATTCACAATCGGAATTTGACGGACTGATAAAAAATTCTCCACCGATGCCCCCTGTATAGAAACGTTCCAAATAATAATGCTGACGTCTAAAATCTCTTTCACGGGTTTGATTTGCCAAATGTCTGTGCTTTATAGCCCAACTTCTAAACTCCGAATCGGGATAATTATTTTGGAAACTAGCAAACATGGAAAACAACGAATCGTAATAAACAGAATCCTTATCAACGAAATCATCCTTCCAAACACCATAACGCATTTGATAAATTTCATCTCTTTGAGCACATAAGTCAGACATTCTTCCTTTTTTTACCTCTTCCGCAAAACAAGCGACAGACTTATTTTTGATAACATTACGCGAAAACTCCATTTTCATCAATTCAGCCAAATCCTTGAGTTCTTGGCTTATATCCGAATTCGAGATACGATTCAACTGTTCCTGAAGAACGTCCCGATTTGTCAAATTCATCTTTGCATCAAGAAATTCGATTAGCTTATCGTCGAATGCAGAATACCATTGATATTGATGAGCATATGCTCCTTGTGCATAAGAAGATAAATGATTATCATAATCACGAACAAACGTAACAATTGCCGAATCAAATTGATCCATCAAAAGATAAATCTGCAAAAGTTCGTACTTGTCCAAGGCGTAGTCTTCATATGCGGAATCTGTCAAAACACCAATATAACGAGCAACAGAAAAAGAATCTTTAATTTGTATAGACTGTAATAAAGAGTCGCGAGTATCCGCAATCAATTGATGGGGAGTTCCATTTAGTTTAGCACAAAGAGCCTCACGGGATTCTATCGCTTTGAGGTAATCATTCCCAAAGCCCCAAACACACAGGCATAAAATCAACGAAATCAGAAATCGGAGACGCATATAAAATAAGATACAATTTTTCACGTAAAAAAATGCATTTTTAGTGTTTTAACACCTGCAACTCGACCTATTGCACGTTGTTTTTTGATTATTTATTTTTCATTATACGACGAGAAAGACCCGCTGATTGAGGCGTACGCATCCACGGGCGGGAACATTCCTCCTCGCAGTAGTAGGTCCGGTATTGACTTGGTGAAAGCCTTGGCCTTGGAATACCCATGCGGAATACGCTGCGATACATATCCCGATACTGGTCAGTGTCGGCTTTAAAAGATTAATCAACCTCAAGATACACTCTAACTGTGTACGTTTTTTGACGTACATATTCTTCCGCTATTTAACAGAATAGGAGCTCTATGAATAGAGAACAATACGCTGCAATGCTCAAGGACATCAGCGAAACCCACAAAGCAGGTGGCGACACGGCCGCTTGCATTGCAAAATACAACGAACGTTACAAGTTCATGTACATCTACAATGACAATGTATTCAAGATTCTTTTCGGGAGTCCCGAGAACGAAAAAATCACTATTGATTTTCTCAATGCCGTTCTTGGGTTCATCGGAAGCGATTGCATCAACAACCTTGCCTACATCAACCCTGCCCTGCCCGACGCATTCGGTAAAAGCATCACCTCGGACATCGTGGCAACCGACCAGCGTCTCGACCGGATTGTACTCGAAGTACAACATATTGAAGACGATTCATACAACGCACGTTTGGTTCTTTACACGGCAAAGCACACCATTGCAAGCCGTATCAAAGGTGAAGATTACGCATTGCAGAATTTGAACCTCATCAGTCTCCAGATGTTCGATGGATTTCCCAATTCACCTAATTACAGGCACAGTATTCGTTTCAAAAATCAAGAAAACGAAGAATTCTACGACAAGCAGACGATCACGCTTGTTGAAATTCCCAAATTTTTGAAAGGGAATTTCACCACCGACAACAGCAGAATCGCAGAATGGCTCCGCGTAATCGACGGATTGAACAACGAAACTCCTGTAGCCGTCCCTGAAGGCACGCCATTCGCTCTATTGCAAGAAAAAGCCCAATTGAGTATATTTACAGAGGAATTTCTTGTAAGCGAGGCTATGAAAATGAGCGACCACAAGTATGAACTCTACGTTGAAAAGAAACACGCCCGTAAGGAAGGCCTCGAAGAAGGACGTGCGGAAGGACGTGCGGAAGGACGTGCGGAAGGACGTGCGAAAGGTCTCACTGAAGGTGCTGATGCCAAAGCTCGCGAAATGGCTGCAGCAATGCTTGCGGATGGCGATTCCGTGGAAAAAGTTGTGCGAATTTCCAAGCTCCCTGAATCTGATGTTCTCGCCATCAAAGCCTGCTTGCGAAAGTAATGAAAATTTTACATTACTCAAACGGTCTGGACAATTCCAGTCCGTTTTCTTTTACAGTAAATAACATTAATATTTTTCGATAATTTACTCTTTCGCGATTTTATCGTAGGCTTGGATAAGTTCGCGGTCCATGTCGCGACGATGCGCCGGCGAAGCAAACTTGTTGAGCACTTGGCTCTTGTAAATTGACCAATTGCGAGAAAACGCCACATGCATGACAGAGGCAATCAATAGCCCCGGCAGCAAACTGTAGCTTCCTGTCATTTCGCAGACCATCACGACGCCAGCAAACGGAGCCTTTGCAGCACCGGCAAAAAACGCAGCCATACCGACAAGAATGAACATTTCCGGCATGCGGATAACGCCCGGGAATGCAAGTTCGCAGATTCCCGCAAACATCGCACCCACAACGCCACCAATAAACAGTGACGGTCCAAAAACACCGCCTGAACCGCCCGAACCGACCGTCAATGCGGTTGCCACAATCTTTGCAAGCACGACCCCAAGCAAAAGCAACACGCCCCACGCAGTACGTGGCACAAGACCGGCCATCAAATCATCGATAAAGCCAAAACCACCGCCAGAAACTTCCGGATACGCAAGAATCAAAAGCGAAACGAACGCGCCGCCAATCGCGGGTTTGAGCCAAGCGGGAATCGACCACTTATGAAAGCGGCGCTCCGACGCATAATAACAGCGCACGTACAAATACGAAAACGGGAAACAAAGTATTCCAAGCAACGCGCAGGCGAAAAGCTCCACGCCGCCCGTAAACGGAAACGCAGGCACTCCGCTAATCAAAGGCGCAGTTCCCACAAAAGCTACATAAACAGCAAAAGAAACAACCGACGAAACCACGGACGTCGCAAAAGCATTCGACTCGAAATCCTCGCGGTAAAGCATTTCGACAGACGTGAGCGCCCCCGCCAACGGAGCCTTGAAAATTGCGCCAAGCCCCGCCGCCGTCCCCGCCAGCAAGAATTGCCCCCGCATCATCCGCGGCATCTTGAAAAACTTGCAAATCGTCGAAGCAATGCCGGAACCAATCTGCGAAATCGGGCCTTCGTACCCTGCGGAACCGCCCGTCGAAAGCGTCACGATACTCGCAAAGAACTTCACCGGAGCCACGCGGGCACGCACGTTACCGCCCTGGTGGTGGAATGAATAAATCATCCTGTCGGTGCCCTGCCCCGCCGTTTCGGGAGCTCGGGCAATCTTGTAAATGAAAATGCCTACGACAAGGCCGCCAATCGCGGGAACCGCAGCAAAAGCCCACCACGGCAAAAGACCAAGCGTCCACGGCAAACGGACCCAATCCGCAGCATGCACTAGCCCCCAATGGAACGCGACAGCGACAAGCCCCGTCACGCCACCGATTACCGCTGCAAGCCCAAGCTTTGGCAGGTAACCGTTCACCACAAGAAGTTTCGCAATAGTCCTATGAATCCGCTTCACGGGCCGCAAGATAGAAATATTGGCGTCTAATGACAAGGCTCAAGACCATCGCTAGAAGGACGGACTTTTAGCATCCTAGAAGAAATTCACGTTGAACCAGCCCTTCTTGCCATCAGCAGTAAGAGCGATGCCACAGGCGACGGTTTTGTAGTTGCCTTTCATGTTGAGGTAATGGCCGATGTAGGGGTAGTCTTCGTCTTTTTTCGGGTCGCGTTCGCCACTCGTCACAAGCGCTTTTTCGTCTTCCCACATCATTTTGAGGTAGGCGTCGGAGACTTCGATTGCGGTTTTACGCCAAGAGGTACTGAAGTTCGGGCCGCTGTTCTGCGCCCATTCCCCGCAGTCGCCAAAGTGGCCGTGGGCCTTGTTTGCCGCGAGGTCATCGGCGGCTTCCTTGTCGGTGCAGGTCTGTTTTGCTTCGGGGGCAAGCGTCAGGGGGGCAAGATTTTCTGTCGCGCGGTATTCGTTGATTTTGTCGAGGCAGGCTTGGCGCCAGTTATCGCTATAAAAGTTATTTGCTGCGGAGGATTTCGGGGCTGCCGCAGACGAAGATTGGACTGTTGCGGAACTTGTCGGAGTTGCTGCGGAGGATTTCGGAGCCGCTGCGGACGAAGATTGGACTGCTGCGGAACTTGCCGGGGTTGCTGCAGAAGATTTCGGGGCTGCCGCAGAGGAAGATTGGACTGTCGCGGAGCTTGCCGGGGTTGCTGCAGAAGATTTCGGAGCCGCCGCGGACGAAGATTGGACTGCTGCGGAACTTGCCGGGGTTGCTGCAGATGATTTCGGGGCTGCCGCGGAGGAAGATTTGGCGGTCGCGGACGAAGAGGCGGCCTTCACAGAAGATGAACTGCCAGCCACCTTGGCTGAAGAGGATTGGGCGGTCGCGGAACTTGCAGCTTTGGCAGAGGAACTCGACTGCTTAGCGGACGAGGAGCTCGCGGCTTTGACGGACGAGCTCGACTTGGCTTTGGAACTCGACGATTTCAGCAATTCACTCGGGTTAGTGTATGTGGAGGTTTTATCGTCGTTTATAGAAACTGTATTTGTGCCGGAATCTTCGGAACATCCGGAAAACGCAAGAGCTAGCGCGGCAATGGAGGCGCATTTTACCAAAGCAGATGTTTTAAACAAATTAATATTCATAATAACCCCTTACTTTTTTATTTAATATAATAATTGACTGGATTCCTCGCGCGGCTCGGAATGACGGAATGCAGCTAAATCCATCAGTCCACCCTACAATCCTCCCCCATATTTTACTATCTTTGGCGCCATGCTTAATGTTTCCAATGTCAGTCTTCAATATGGTAGCCGCATTCTCTTCAAGGAAGTGAATCTTTCCTTCAAGCGCGGCAATTGTTACGGTGTTATCGGCGCAAACGGTGCCGGCAAGTCAACCTTCCTCAAGATCCTTTCGGGCGAACTCGAACCGAACACGGGCGAGGTCACGAAGGACCCGGGCGAACGTATCGCCGTCCTCAAGCAGGACCACTTCGCCTACGAAAACAACACGGTTCTCGAAACTGTGATGATGGGTTTCCCGGAACTTTATGAACTGGGCAAAAAGCGCGACGAACTTTACGCGCTCCCGGAAATGACCGAAGAACAGGGCATGCAGGCGATGGAAATCGAGACTCGCTTTGGCGAAATCGGCGGTTACGAGGCCGACTCGAACGCCGCGGTGCTCCTCAAGGGTCTCGGCATTCCCGAAGAATTCCATTACAACTTGATGTCGGACCTCGATGGCGGCCAGAAGATTCGCGTGCTCTTGGCACAGGCCTTGTTCGGCAACCCGGACATTCTCTTGCTCGACGAACCGACGAACCACTTGGACTTGGAAACCGTCGGTTGGCTCGAAGATTACCTCGAACGTTTCGAGAATATCGTGATCGTGGTGAGCCATGACCGTCACTTTTTGAACGCAGTCTGCACGCACACTTGCGATATCGACTACGGCAAGATCAACATTTACGGTGGTAACTACGAATTCTGGTACGCGGCAAGCCAGCTCGCCCAGAAGCAGCGCAAGGACCAGAACCGCCGCGCCGAAGAAAAGATCGAAGAATTGAAGGCGTTCATCCGCCGCTTCGCCAGTAACGCCGCGAAGGCCAAGCAGGCCACCAGCCGCAAGAAGCTCCTCGACAAGATGACGGTCGAAGAGATGCCGGCCTCCAGCCGCAAGTTCCCGTGGGTGAACTTCAAGATGGACCGCGAACCGGGCAAGATTGTGCTCGAAGTCAAGGACGCCACGATCGATGGCGGCGACGGAATCATTTGCAAGGGCCTCAACTTCTCGCTCGGCAACCAGGACAAGGTCGCTCTCGTCGGCGAATTCGACACGCTCAAGACAGCGTTCTTCCAGCTCGTTGCCGAAGAAATCAAGTCTCCGGAAGGCGTGCTCAAGTGGGGCAACACCATCAGCTACAACTACTTCCCGAAGAACAACGACGCTTTCTTCAAGACGGACCTCTCCTTGGTGGATTGGCTGCGCCAGTACAGCAAGGAACAGGACGAAACGTTTATCCGCGGGTTCCTCGGCCGTATGCTCTTTACCGGCGAAGAGGCTTTGAAGAGCGCAAACGTGCTCAGCGGTGGCGAAAAGGTGCGCTGCATGCTTTCGAAGATGATGCTTTCGAATGCGAACTGCTTGCTCCTCGACGAACCGACGGCTCACCTCGACTTGGAAGCCATCACGGCTTTGAACAACGGTCTCAAGGCGTTCCAGGGTCCGGTCATCTTCTGCTCGCAGGACCATGAATTTGTCCAGACTGTCGCGAACCGCGTCTTGGAACTGACGCCGAACGGTGTTGTGGACCGCAGCATTACCTTCGACGAATGGCTCGAAACCAAGAAGACGAAGAAGAAGTAACCAGCCGCGGAGCGGCAATCCCATGCACCCGATTCGGCATTTCATCACGATTACCAAGCACAAGAACGAAGTTATGAAACTTTGTTTCAAGGCGGGTATCGGGTGGCAGGGGCTGTTACACGATCTTTCGAAGTACAGCCCCACCGAATTTATTCCGGGCGCCAAATACTACACGGGCAAGGAATCGCCGAACAACGGAGAGCGTCGCGACACGGGCATGAGCCTCGCATGGATGCACCACAAGGGGCGCAACAAGCACCACTTTGAATTCTGGTACGATTACGACATGAATACAAAGAAAATCGTGCCGATGGACATGCCCGACCGCTACATCAAGGAGATGTTCTGCGACCGCGTGGCGGCCTCCAAGACGTACGGCAAGGAAACTTATACGCAAGAATCGCCGCTCCTGTACTTGACCAAGAGCACTGCGCACGAGAAAATGACTGAAACGACTTACAAGAAGTTGTTGTTCTTGCTTCAAAAACTCGCGAAAGACGGTGAAAAAGAAACGCTTCGGTTCATGCGGCATTGCAAGGAACTGCCGACGGAATAAAGCCACTTAATCGACTGTCGCAATACGGGAAAACTTAAGTTCGGGAATGCGTGAACCCTTGCGGGCAACCGCGCAAAAAAGTATATTTGTAAAAATCACTGGATCCTTCCACCTACGGTGTCAGGATGACAAATCCAGAGAAAAAGTATATTTAAAGGAGATGCCCGCTCGGAGGCGGGCATGACATTAATGAACCGCGATTGTTCGCGGCACACTTGAACGGAAAGGCAAATTATGGAACTTGGAAGAATCAACCGCGCTCGCGTCGAATCCATCACACCGCAAGGTTACTACCTGGAACTTGAAACCGGTGGAAGCGTGCTCCTCCCCGGCAATCGCAACAAATTCACGCTCGTCGAAGGCGAAATCATCGACGTGTTCGTCTATACGGACTCCGAAGACCGCCCCATCGCCACGCTCGACAAGCCGCTCGCGCAAGTGGGCGAATTCGCCGTGCTCACGGTGAAAGAAGTGAACCGCGTGGGCGCATTTTTGGACTGGGGCCTCAACAAGGACTTGTTCCTCCCCTTCAAGCAACAGCTTGGCGAATTGCAGAAAGGCGACCGCTGCGTTGTATTCGTGCTCGAAGACGAAAAGAGCGGGCGCATCATCGCCACCGAAAAAATCAAGAGCTTTATCGATCCGGACACGAACGACTT
>JAEEGH010031113.1_pt1 | contig 10332 bp, 9 predicted proteins | sample 9134181 | NCBI WGS metagenome assembly JAEEGH01 (sample SAMN16246544, study PRJNA631951) | gut metagenome | biome: gut microbiome; feature: rumen; material: DP-attached | host: Bos | place: Iran: Karaj | collected 2018-10 | reverse complement strand
ATCGTTACACCGTCAACAGTAAACCTGTCCTGATGAGCCATATCATAATCTGTATTATCAACGCTTTCTGCAGGAGCATATTCAGGCTCTTTAAGAATGGACATATCATGAGTTGAATTATTCGTCATTACAAAGAAGCAGTTGGTCCCGTCATCAGATATTTCAGTTACATCGATCAATGCTGACAACGCAGCGTGAGCCTGCAAATGCAGCTCGTTATATCCTTCCATGGCGTGCTTACCTGTCTTGTTTCCGAGGAACGCCGTTCTGTCAGAATCCAGACGATAATACTCACCATTATCGTAAAGTACCGGCTGTAAAGCATAAGGCATGATCTTCATGACTCCATAGCAGAAGAAATTACGGTTAAGACGGTTTTCCATGTCATTTCCCGAGCTTATAAGAACCGGCTCTTTATAGTTAAAGACACCTGACATATGATAAGCATTTATGCCCTCATATCCGTCGAAAATACTTAAGTCAGGGATCCACTGGTAATTGGCATAGGCCGGATCTACTACACTTACTTTCCACCCTTCATCTGCAAAGATAGCAGGCATGGCTATAAGCGACTCATTATGCTTTTCAACCAAAGACACATCGGGACGAGCGTTTATTGCCTGAGGCGTGTAGTCATATCCTCCGAATACTGCCGGAGCACCGAAATTCGTGTATTTTCCGAATGAAACAGTATTGGGATAGTATGTAAAGCCGTCAAACTTCTCAGCAACATCAGGACGTTCATTAAACAAATATGGAATACAGGATCCGTTCATCTTATCCATCATGATTACAACTACGTTTTGGCCGTTGGTCGTTAACGGAATGCTGACTTCCTCTGCCGTATTGCTGTAACTGATAATGACGTCTGAAAGCAGCGTTGATATGGCAGCTATCTGAAAACCGGATAAAATAACAACTGCGCCCAGCGCAACCGTCATGAGAAGACTGATTATCTTTTTCCCCTTGATCACAATGAATACGATTGCAGCTGCAATTACAATATCAGCCAAAAGATTGAACAGTATATCCGGCAAACCGAAAATCATAGGGTCTTCAAACGTCAGCTTATTAGACAGGAATCCGAAATTCTTATTGAATACCACATAGTTAATGACACCCATCGCTGCCATACACGGAAATATCAATGAATAGATCTGCTTGTGTTTTTTTGTAAGCAGACAAAAGACAGGAACCCAAAGAATAAATACACCAAGCGCCATAAATGCACTTACAACGAGATAATCAGTCGGATTATGAGGTTCTGTTATAAATGTGTTTACCATTTCGGCAGGATTTTCAACGATAACATCTGCCGGAATCAAAACACCCGTTAAAACAGCCAGTACTCCGCAAGAAAGGAAAACAGGCAAAAAACTGAATTCTCCCAGTTCAAGTTTTTTCTTGCCTTTGACCGTTTTAACCGTCTTGCCGGATTTCTTAATCAAACTGCCAATGATGTTTTTACCAAGCGAAAAGACGTTATTTAACAGCCAGTAGAAAACCAGTCCTGCCGGAGAACGATAAAGCAACACGAGGAAAATGACAGCAAGACCATATACCTGTACCTTTGCCCTGACAGGATGCCCTTTGGTGTATATGATCCCGGATACGATATTGATCAGCGTCATCAGTACCGGCAAAACATTTACAGGGAAACTTCCTATATGGAACATAGCATCTTCTGTTCCGAGATCTGCGATAAAGCCAAAACTCATTCCATGAAGACTCTGCATTCCTGACAAAAGATTATATGCAGCGATAAAAAACGGGATCTGCAGAAGCAGTGAAACAGAACTCTTCAAAGCGTATACCGGCTTATAGTTATTGATCCTGTAATACTCCTGAATCATGAAGAAGCGTTCATCGCCTTTGAACGTCTTCTTTATGCGCTTCAATACGGGCGCCATTTTTGCCTGGATATCCCTGTCTTCGGCCTGCAGTTCATCTGCGCGCTTGTATAAAGGAAGCACCAGGAAATTCACTGCCAGGCTCAAAAAAATAATCGAAATACCGGCATTTCCCGTTATCCTGTTTGCTATCGTAAAGATAACTTCAAAAAGAAGTTCTATCGGTGAGATTATCAACGTATACAAAAGCGTAAAAAACGTCAAATCGCAGTCTCCTAATCAGCATCCCGGGGCTCTGACCACCGTATTTCGAAATCTAATCTAAATATTATACAATTCTTTTTTGAAACAATAAAAAGCTCAATGTTCGCCAGAGCCGATAAGCTGATATATTCCCTCGATAAAAGGTGACTTGTGTTCTATGTATCTGTCTATGTCATAAGGATACAGCTCTGCACCTTCTATCTTTATTCTGCCGTACTCCTCAACTGCTTCAGGATGTGCACGCAGATAATCCCTGAAAGATATATGCCTTTTAAGTTCATCTGCATCCTTCGAACAAACATACAGATGATGTTTTCTCAGATGGTCTTTTCCCTCGTACTTGAAAGCTTCGCGGCCAGGGATACCAAGATCGCCTTCATGATGATACCCGATCGAACCAAGTGCCGTCTTCACCTTCTCAAAACAGTCCTGATCTTCTATCACGACATCTATATCAATGACGGGTTTTGCAGCAAGTCCGGGAACCGAAGTGCTGCCGACATGTTCAATGCTCAGCACAAGACCCTCAAGCACCTGCATGAGTTCAGCTTTAATATCTTCGAAATCTTTTTTCCATGCCTCATCATAAGGCAGGACTACTACGTGTTTAGTGCTCATAAAACTATCTTCGTCAGATCTCTTCAATAACCGATGTTCCCTCTTCGCCCATCGTCCATTTCCACTTCTCGTTGAAACGGAGTTTTCCGTTCTTAAAAGAAGGCTCGGAATCACACGAACCGCTCCTCAATTCGCCATCAGCATTCATGTGCTGATAGTTAAAATGCATGTGATGGTCCTCATCCATTGTTCCTATGAGGAACCCCTTCAGGATACTGCCGCCTGAATATTCAGCCCAGATGACATTGTCCTTCTGGTGATAGCAGAATACGGTCTTATCTGATACTTCACCCGATCCGGAATTCTCGACTGCAGTGAAAAACTTATCGTCAACGGAAAATACTTCCTCGGCATCAGCAAAGAAGTTCTTACCCTTCCCGTATGCTTTCTCAAGGTTGCTATCCCAGTTGTTTTCACGTGAATCTTTCTCTCTTGACGTGCCGTCGAAAACAACAAATTCCATCTGCTTTGCGCGGTTGAAAAGCCTGTCGCCGAACATTACTTTCTTCATGGAGGCGAGCAGACCGAACTGCTCGAGTTTCTCTATAGGATTACCGGCAGAACACAAGATCATGGCCTTTTCCAGCATCTTCATTTTCTTATTGTTGCCATACGCAAATCCGTATGTCCATACGCGATCAAACCATCCTACAAGTTTTGCCGGTGCTTCGGTCCAGAAAACAGGATAGATAAATGCAATGGCATCTGCGGAATTGATCTTCTCATGCTCCGCGAGAACATCTGCTTCAGCAAACTCAGTCGTCTGATAGTTAGCATCTCTCAGATACTGCTGCTCTGTCATGTCAGATTTGAAATCCATCTCATAAAGGTCAGACATAACATACTCATTTCCGCCGGCTGTGATTCCCTTAATAAACGCATCACGGAGATTCCTGGTAAATGAATCATCTGACGGGTGACAATAAACTATGAATACTTTCATCTTAATACCCCTTTTCCCCAACCTTTTCTTTGACATTATAATCCATCAGCAGGCTGTATTTATAAAATTTAATTAAGAATATATACAAATAGACGCCTGTTTCGTATATCATATGGATATGAGGATGATAATGGGAGATTATAAATGGATATTATTGTCGCCGAAAACTTAAAAAAGCTTAGAGAAAAGCACAACCTCACCCAGGAAGCGCTGGCATTGGAATGGGGTGTTCCGGAACTCGCTATATATAAATGGGAGGCAGGACGCCTTCCTGTCGAATATAAGATGCTGCAGAGGATCGCGGATTTTTATGATGTCACTGTAGAAACATTTTTCGTTGATGATTCTGCCGAGAAGCACAAGCCTTCCGCAAATGACAAAGTATCGTTTAACTGCAGGATCTGTGGCGGAGACCTGGTTTACGACTATGCTTCCACATCCTGCAGATGTGCAAACTGCGGCAACAAGTGGGCCATTGCGGAGTTATATCCAAAGTATTCCCACGCTATCGCAACCATTAATAAGGCCGGCAGGATCTTAAGCAGCAAGGCTGTTCTTGCATCCGCTGATGAAGCCAAGCTCTTATACAAGCAGGCAATCAATGAGTGCAGCAGGATTGAAGACGCCATCTCTTCTGATCTCATCAAGATCTGTGATGACGGCGTGGCAGAGGCCGAAAAGCTTGAGACATACTGCAGAGGCAAGTATTTCTTTGATAACAGGTCTTACAAGAGCGCTCTTAAAGAACTCGAAAAAGTCAAAGGTTACAGAGACGCTGACGTTATGATCAGGCGCTGTAAGGGTGAGAAATAAGGCGGTATATTTTTCTTTAAATCCATAATACTAAGGAGGAAACAGGAATGGCTTTTTGTTCGAAATGCGGTGCGGTAGTATTAGACGGTTCTTCTTTCTGTGAAGTATGCGGTCAGGCTATAGATACTGACAGAATATTAGGTTCATCACATCTGTCTCCTCATCCTGCTACCAAAGAAGAGAGCATTCAGCTCTGCAATATATTGTTGTCTAAGTACACTACGTATGAAAAGCTCAAGGAAGATATCAAGGACGCTGAATTTCAAATCAAAAAGATGGAAGTAGGTTCCAATCCTCCGAGATATTGGTTATTCAGGTTTTATTGGCCGACCTTTATCGTTGCGGCTGTAGCATGTTTTGTTACAACATTTGTCTTTGCCGCTTTGATCGCAGCTTCAGGTTCAGATGCAATAGAACTTGCTGAAGCACCAGGTTATCTCTCAATACCGATCACACTTTTAATCGGAATCCCCATCGCTAAAGCAAGACAAAACAGAGCTAACGATAAACTGGCGCAAAATGACATGATGACGACCGCCAGGGCAAATCAGATACGTGCCCAGATTGAAGACATGAAAAGGAAGCAGAGCGAGCTCTCAGAAGAATTACAGGATTACAAAGAGCTCATCCCCCTGAACATGAGGAACAAGAACAGCATTATCAAGATCAAGAGAGCACTTGATCTAAGTCAGGCTCAGACAATTGAAGAGGCTGTCGAAATCGTGAAGAATCCGAGAGGATTTTAAGGGACACTCAGTTTAACGTTCCAAAGCACTTCCGCCCCATTCGACCACTGTAAATCCATTACGCTCAGGTCTGTCAGGAAGTTCAAGCGTCATGTGTTCAGGAATCTCAAAGGGAGCTTCAAGAGGAGTAAACACCATATAAACACGTATCAGCGTATCAGGTGCAGGATCTACGTTAAGTTTTGCCCATTCGCAGTAATATCCGCTCGGGAAAGAGATCAGATTATAAGGTGAAGCCTGAAGTCTCGGCAGCCAGTATGAGATGAAATCATCGATCTCACGGTCATTTAATCCAGCAGCTTCCAGATATTCCTCAAGGAAAGCGGCTGTATCTTCACGGGCCACACATGCGGCATGCTCAAATTCATAGTCATCAAAAGACCTGGTCCCTTCCCAGAAAAGATATTCGTAATATCTTTCGGTATTCTTGTCGAAGATCGTTCCGTCAGGGAATGCAGTCACGTTCCATCCGCCATTATATTCCGGATAAGTGCAAGTGAGATTACCGTCATAATCAAGAACGATACTTACATCCGTTTCTGACTGAGGATACAGATAAATAACCGGTTTCTCAGTTTCTACCGGTACTTCGCTATACAGATACGCAGGCTTGGGCTCCGGCACACAGAAATCGAGCATAAGCTCGACAACGCCATCATCTCTTACCAGGACAAAAGTATACTTTCCTGGCTTGATATCCCTTGGAATGTCTATCTGGAAGTCATATCCGTACCATGATGTAGTGATGCCCTTCATGTCAGTTTCAGTATGCTGGTAATATACAGGCTTTTTCGAAAATAACGCATCGCTCTTATTCCAGACATAATCTTCGTTTCTCTCGAAACAATATACCTTCATCAGCTTTTTGTTCAGATTAAACTGTTCGTTGATATCATCATTCATCCGGCAGACTATTGAGACATAATCACCCGGGTGAAGTTCACCATCCCAACTGCCAACACCTTGGATCATGGGTTCGTCGACCCATTTTGTCTCAAGATCCTTCTGATATATAAACCCTTCTTCGTCAATGGTTTCCATATCCGGGTTGCCATAGAAAATCTGATCTTTCTTTTGTTTTCCGAAACGATCACATGCAGTAAGCAATATACTTAACGTCAACAAAATGCAGATAACTGCAACAGACTTTTTGGTTTTCATATATCCCCACCCCCGTCAGTAATATTATGCTAACCTTCTCTCTTACCGCTCATGATATTCCTGTCCATTTTAATAAAATCATGGAAGTATTTCCTGATATTGGCCGCATGCTTCTCTGATTCATTTTCAAGGTCTCTTATCTTCTTGTTCATCATTCCGATCTCCTCGTAGAGTCTTGAGTTTTCTGCATCCAAATTTCTGATCTTCATTACTTTCGGGAAACAGATCACGAAAGCCTGAACAAAAAAGCCGATCAACATTATGCCGGCGAAAAGTGCCAGCCAGCCTAATATTTCCGGATGTTCCAGGCCGGAAGCAGCTGTTGAGAAGTATCCGCAAACAAAGAAAATCGCGATCAATGTCCATACGGCAGTTAAGATCCCGAAAATTACAAACATGAACATAGGAGGTCTCTTTACGCCATACCTGTCCTTAACATAATATTTCTCGCAGTCTATATTGTTTTGCGCAATTACTTCTCTGATTTTCTGTTTGTTCTCCTTAAGAGATTCGATCTCCTTGCTGCAGTCTGACCGTTTCTTCTTTTCAGTATAAATCTTGCCAAACTCAGTGAAATATTCCTTGTCTTCTTCAGAAGCGCCTGAAATCACTTCACTTACCATTTGCGGATTATATGAGAACTCTATTGTTTCAGACTCCTTTTCAAGTTCTTTCATGTTCGACAGATTGGCAGCCGCAAGCATAAGTCCTCTTAAAGCGAGAAAATCATGCGGATCCTTCGTCAACGTGAACTTATATGCATCGATAGCGGCCATAAATTCACTTCGCGAGATATAAGTCTCACCAGCCTCATGCATTTCGTCTTCTTTGAAGTATTCGTAATCATAAGTCGAACCGCAGAAAGTACAATGGTACATCTGCTTATCATTGTCGATAACAAGACCACCGCCGCATGACGGACACTGATGCTTCCTGATAGTGCCAATTCTTGAAACATTCTCACGAACGGGTTCTTTCGTTATCTGCCTGTCTTTGGAGACAAAATCACGGCTGGACCTCATGATATTGGCCGAGAACTTTTCTGCTTCAGCTTCACAGGTCTCTATCTTCTCCCCGAGTCTGATCATTTCCGTTTTTAGTTCTTCGATATGTTTATCTATATCGTTTATCTTTTTGACTCTCGGATAGACACTTACGAAATTATTGATGGTAATGGCGGCAGCAATTGTGACGCAGATAAGAGACAGATAGGCAACCCAGATGGTATCTTTTCCCAGTACTATTATCGGCAAAACAAAGAATATTGCGAACGACACAAAAAAAGCAACAGAACACCAGTTCATAATGAACATTGATTTAGGCGATTTCAGCTTTTCGTACTTGGTAGTGAAGTAGTAATCGTAACGTGAATCATCGGTCGACCGGATAGAAGCTTCGAGTCTTTGCTCTTCATCTTTAAGAGATTGAATCTCGTTAAGACGGTCAGCCAGATTTTTCTTTTCGGAATACAACTTTCTAAAATCAGTAAAATAACCCTTGTCTTCTTCCGAAGAGCTTTCAACTGCTTCACTGACCATTTGGGAATTATAAGAGAATTCTTCCGGTTTCTCATTACTGATGATCTCATCAATGCTATTCATGCGGGCAGCTGCAAGCATCATCCCTCTGTTTGCCTGGAAATCGTGAGGATCATTTTGCAGAATTAACTTGAATACATCGACTGCAGCTTTAAACTCACCGCGCGCAAGATATGTATCACCAAGCTCGAGCAGTTTTTCTTCTCTGAAGTAATCGAAATCATAAGTAGAACCGCAGGAAGCACAACGATACATCTGCTTATCGTTATCAACATTTAGGTAACCGCCACAAGATGGGCACTGATGTTTTGTAGTAATGCTCATTCCTATCTATCCCTTTTTCTTAATGTCTCTTAGTACATTAAGTTAAAATATCCCTATCCGACTACTATATTATATCAAAACAACAACGGCGCAGTCACAAATCAGAGCTCACCTATCCAAATTCGCGATGTGAACTATCTCGTAGTAATTATCATCCCTCACAAGGTCTGAAGCAAAATCGGCGGCGAAGACGACGTTATACGGGTGATCTTCAAACAAAAGAAGTCCGGGGTCATGGTCTTTACCGTTATCTATGAGCACATCCATTAATTCAAGCTCGGTATCAGTTACGTACTCGTCGTTATATGTAACGGCCCAGAATGCCGCGCCGAAAACATTAGAGTACATATATCCCCTGTCTGAATCATAGGATGGCAGTTCAACATCATAAGAGAACATCAGTCTTAAGATCTCAACATCATCAGAAGTCACTGATCTCTCAGACAGATACCCCAGGTATTCTTCCATACTGTTATCTATATATGCCATATGTTCGAACCTTAAAGGATCATCAAACATGCCTCCGTGATCAAGGCTTATCTCAACCATACGGAGATTACCGGTCTCAAGACCTCTCTCGAGGATCCCCTTATAATTATTATCGCGCCAGTAAACAAGGTTGGGTTTCCTGGAGATAAGTGACTCAAGTTCATCCATCGCCTCATCGGATCCGTCATCAAGATACGAGATAACACGTCCGACATCACGTGTCAGAACAGTGTACTCCTTGCCACTTGGAGCAGTAACCTTGGTAAATGTCACAGACCAGATCCAGAATGCAGCCAGTCCGATAAACGGAAGCGTGAAAACTATGCCAAGGACCAGGAAAACATTACCCGTTATCCGCAAGCCCTTCTTTCGCTTCGATTTGCCTATGATCTTACACGGAATCGCAATTCCGAATGACAAAAGCATAAGACCAAAAACAATAACCAGTATTATCAGGAACAGCACCCCGAATACCATCCCCATGAATGCCATATGATCTACCCCTTTATTCCTTAAATAGAATGATTATATTATATCAAATCTCATCATTCCCCCCCCCTGAAGCCCGAATTACAGTATCCGGTTTTATATTCTTTCTGATTAAGCGACAAACGGTAACGAAAGTGTTGATTAACCAACAAAACGGCCCGATATTACTGATTGGATCGTGTTCTTTCCTCATAGATAATGAAGCCATCAAACAAAAACTTACTCAAAAGGAGGACAAGAACCATGAAGAACGAAGATATTAAGAAAATCGATAATGAACAGCTCGAAGAAGTAACAGGCGGCAAGTGGGACGAAGAAAAACAGTGGCCATATGAAGATGGTGTAATTGAAGAAATGGGCGGCAGAACGGCATTCGTATACTTTGATGTTGTCCACAGATCATGCGAATGCGGATACTCAGATGAGTTTGCACACGGCAGAGGCTTGAAAATCGGCACCAAAGTACGTGTCAGAATGGTCCCTGTCAGAACGATAATTACGATCCTTAACTGACCACTGATTCAAAACACGAATAAAAGAAAGGAGCCAGTCACAATGGATAACAATGATAAGATCACACTGAACGAAGAACAGTTGAGAGTAGTTTCCGGATGCGGCACTATTAAGGATGCGCCATATTGTCCGAAATGCAGAGCCCCCAAAAACGCTATCTATAATTTTTGTGATAAATGCGGCTGGGTATATCACTGCCATGGTTGTGGAGCAGAACTTAGAATTGGCTGTATGTGCAAGGAGTGCGGCTGGACTATCCCTACATGGAACGGCTGATAAACAGCAAGATAAATCTTCCGGCTATGATCAATCGGCCGAAAACCACACAAAAAGGGTTTCAGAAAATCCTGAAACCCTTTTTTTATTGGTGATCGTGAGCGGATTCGAACCGCTGGCCTACCGCTTAGGAGCGTCCAAAGAACAGCTAAAAACATAGAAAGGACGGGGTTTCCGGGCTTCACGTTCCTTTTTTTAGCCACTCTTCAGCCACTTATGAAAGCTATCTTCTTTCATTCATGACAGTCCTTGCCCTGTCATTCATTATCTTTATGGCTTCATGAAGGGATTTATCTCCGGCTAAATAA
>JAEEGH010031112.1_pt1 | contig 10333 bp, 6 predicted proteins | sample 9134181 | NCBI WGS metagenome assembly JAEEGH01 (sample SAMN16246544, study PRJNA631951) | gut metagenome | biome: gut microbiome; feature: rumen; material: DP-attached | host: Bos | place: Iran: Karaj | collected 2018-10 | reverse complement strand
GCGGACATTTCTACTACGCCGCCGTTAAGCCGGAGGTCTGCCAGATCATCTGTGAGCGCTTGAATATCGAGGTGTAAGCTATGCGTAACCCCGTCGTTTCCGTCATCATCCCCGCGCACAATGAGGAACGCTATGTCGCGCGGTGCATCCGTTCTATCCGCAAGGCGGCGAAGCGTTACCCCGGGGAAACCGAGATCATCGTCGTCTGCAACCGCTGCACCGACCGGACGGCGCAAATCGCCAAGAGTCTCGGTGCGAGAGTCCTCCGCAACGAGGACAGATGCATTGCAAAAGTGCGCAATACGGGCATTTTTGCCGCGCGAGGCGAGGTCATTGTCACCATCGACTGCGACAACCGCATGACCCCCGGGACGCTCTGCGAGGTCGTGTCCCTCCTGCGGACGGGGAAGTATATCGGCGGCGGCGCACCGATGCGTTTCGAGCGCTACTCGTTCCCGCTGTGGTGCAACGACATGCTGTGCCGGGTGGGATTTTCCCTCACGGGGCTGTACTGCGGGATGTTCTGGGCGAAAAAGCGCACGTTCCTCGCCATCGGCGGTTTCGTCGAGCAAAAGGCAATGGAGGATGCGGCAACCGCCAAGCATCTGTGGGACTACGGCAGACTCCGCGGCAAGCGCTACACGACCCTGCGGGAGAATTATCTCCTCAATTCCACGCGCAAATACGACGATATGGGCGACTGGCTGTATTTCCGGCTCATGGCAGAGAACGCCGGCGCCCTCATAAAAGCCGCCAGAGGTGACCGTTCCGAGCTGGACGCGGTGCTGGATCGGATGTTCTATGATTACAATTCTTCAGTGAAATGAGGAGAGGATTAGAGTTTGGAGTTAAAAATCCCTCAGCTTAGAGAGCATTTCTCTTTGCCGGGGGTTATTCTTTGTCAGACACTATTTCAAATCCATCCGCGTCAGCGGACACCACAACTCCTCACTCCTCACTTCTCACTCCTAACTCTATACGCTCCTCACTTTGCCTGCCACTTGACAATTACTACGAATCGTGCTATAATGTTAGGGTAAGCTAACATCCAAAAGGAGTCCTGAAACTATGACTTTGAAAGAATTGCAAATCGGCAGGAGTGCCCGCATCACATCCGTCGGCGGAGACGGGGCATTGCGCCAGCATTTCCTCGATATGGGCGTGATTCCGGGCACAGAGGTCACTCTGGTGAAGTTCGCACCGATGGGCGACCCGATGGAGATCCGCATCCACGGGTATCTCCTGACCCTGAGATTAGCCGATGCAGACCAGATCGGAATTGAACCCTGCGAGCTGTCCGAGGTAAACCCGGCTAACACCAAACGCCATCACGAGCATCCCGGTCTCGGTGAGGACGGCAGATTCCACGCCAAGGATGACGGTGATCCCCTCCCGGATGATACCGTCCTGCGCTTTGCCCTCGTCGGCAACCAGAACTGCGGCAAGACCACCCTCTTTAACCGCCTGACCGGGTCGAATCAGCATGTGGGCAACTTTCCCGGCGTGACCGTTGACCGCAAGGACGGCCCCATCAAGGAGCACCCGAATACCCTCATCACCGACCTCCCCGGCATCTACTCCATGTCCCCCTACTCGCGGGAGGAGATCGTCTCGCGGAATTTCGTCCTCGACGAGAAGCCACACGCCATCATCAACATCATCGACGCCACCAATATCGAGCGCAACCTCTACCTCACCATGCAGCTCATCGAGATGAATCTCCCGATGGTCGTCGCACTCAATATGATGGACGAGGTCACGGCAAACGGCGGCACGGTCGATATCAACACGATGGAGGCGCTGCTCGGTGTCCCGGTGGTTCCCATCTCGGCAGCGAAGAATTCCGGCGTGGAGGAGCTTGTCCGCCATGCCTTACATGTGGCACACTTTCAGGAGCGCCCGGTGCGGCAGGATTTCTGCGACAAGACCGAGAACGGCGGCGCGGTTCACCGCTGTCTCCACAGCGTCACGCACCTCATCGAGGCGCACGCTGACCAGACGGGTCTGCCCGTGCGTTTCGCGGCATCTAAGGTCATTGAGGGCGACGAGCTCATCATCAATCAGCTCGGACTCGACCAGAACGAGCGTGAGACTGTCGAGCATATCGTCATCCAGCTCGAACGCGAGCGCGGACTTGACCGCAGCGCCGCCATTGCGGATATGCGCTTTACATTCATCCACCGCGTCTGTCAGAGTACCGTTACGAAGCCCCGCGAATCGAAGGAGCACATCCGCAGCGTGAAGCTCGACCGCATCCTCACCGGCAAATATACCGCCATCCCGATGTTTATTCTCATCATGGCAGCCGTGTTCTTCCTGACGTTCAATGTCATCGGCGCGGGATTGCAGACCCTCATGGAAACGGGCATCGACTGGCTCACACAGGCGGCGGATACAGCTCTGACCAATATCGGCGCGAATGAAGTCCTGCACAGTCTCATCATCGACGGCATCTTCGCGGGTGTCGGGAGCGTGCTGACATTCCTGCCGATCATCGTGACGCTGTTCTTCTTCCTGTCGCTCCTCGAGGACAGCGGCTATATCGCCCGCGTGGCGTTCTTCATGGACAAGCTCCTGCGCAAGATCGGACTCTCCGGACGCAGTATCGTTCCCCTGCTGGTGGGATTCGGCTGCACCGTTCCGGCGGTCATGTCCACACGCACCATGCCCAGTGAGCGCGACCGCAAGATGACCATTCTCCTCACGCCGTTCATGAGCTGTACCGCCAAGCTCCCCATCTACGCATTCTTCGTCAATGCGTTTTTCCCAAAACATGGCGGACTTGTCATGATCGGGCTGTACCTGTTCGGCATCCTTGCGGGAATCGTGCTGGCACTCGTCTACCGGAGCAGCATGTTCAGAGGCGAGGCAGTCCCCTTTGTCATGGAGCTGCCGAATTACCGGCTTCCCGGCGTCAAGAACGTTGCCCAGCTTCTCTGGGAGAAAGCCAAGGATTTCCTCCAGAAGGCATTCTCCGTGATTCTGATTGCAACCATCGTGATCTGGTTCCTCGGGAATTTCGATTTCCGGCTGGATCTCGTCACCAATGACCGCAGCGAGAGTATCCTCGCGGTGATGGCAGGTTGGCTTGCCCCGACCCTCGCACCCATCGGACTGAACGACTGGCGCATCATCACCTCGCTCATTAGCGGGTTCCTCGCCAAGGAGAGCGTTGTCTCCACGATGGAAATTCTTTACCCGGACGGCGTCGCCGCAGCGCTGTCGGGTGCGTCAGCGGCTTCGATGCTGATTTTCTCCCTGCTCTATACGCCGTGCGTTGCGTCCATTGCGGCAGTCTCCCGCGAGCTCGGCAAAAAATGGGGCGCATTCATGGTCTTCTGGCAGTGCCTGATCGCATGGATCGCCGCCTGCGGGGTATACTGGATCGGGGTCGCCGTCACAGGAGGGATGTAAATGCAACTCGTCGATATTCTGCTGATCCTTGCGATTCTCGCGGCAGTCGGCTTTGCCGTGTACCTCATTCACCGCGCCCGAAAGCGTGGAAAATGCATGGGATGCGGCGGGGATTGCTCACATTGTTCAGGCTGTAATACTAATTTTTCATCAAACTATTGAATTAGTTTGATGAAAAGTGTGCGCTGACGCGCCCACCATTTTGTGACGCAAAGCGTCACAAAATACGTCTCATGCATTCTTCAACGCCGCAGGCGGCGTTGAAGAATAGTATAAGTATCAAAAATAACATTTGCCCCCAATGGCTCATGCCAGAGGGGGCTTTGCTAATGAGAATTAGTATGACTTTTAGCGGGAAGTATCATCGCGACCCTTCGGAAATTTCGTCTATGGAGACTTATAACCGCGTCTCGCGCAGCCTTCGGCTGCAAAAAAATTGGCGAGTCTGGTGACCCGCCACAAAATAATAAGGATGTAGGATTTATGATGGTTTTATTATAGCACTCTTTTACCGTTTTGTCAATCATTTCAGCACAAGATTGGATAAATTAACAAATTCCGAATGGTACTTTGTGCATCCTGTACAATCACTCCGCATCGAGCCCGAGCAGAACACGATCGACCTGCTCCCAGTCCTCGGCAGAAATATTGTATCGTCCGTTCTCATCGACCCGCACATAAACCGTCACCGTCTGCGCTTCGCCATAGGAAATTTCCTCGATGTACGGGGTTAAAACCGTGAGGACGCGCTCGCCCCACTCCGCTTCCAGATTGAACAGCTCCTGACTGTCCGCAGGCGCCTTGTAGAACCGCTCCGCAAAATCCTGCTTGTAGACACGTTCCAGCGCCGGAAGCGCCTTTGTCCAGAAATCCGTCGGAGCCGCACTCACCGTCACACGGTACGCAGAACCGTCGTAATTCGCCTGCGTCGTCTCGTAGCGGAACCGCCCCATCAGTGTCTTTGCCAGCCCCTCGAAGCCCGTGCGCGTGTCGGGCGTGATATGCTCCGGATCGACCGTCGCCTGATAGCACAGCAGATCGGCAACATGCGTAATTTCGGCTTCATGAACCGCCTGCGCAGCCACCTCATCCGTTCCGGTCAGCTTCTGGTAGTCCCCCGTCTCTCCCTGATAGGTACACAGCAGCACCGCGTCCACATAGTCCCGGTAGGACTGCGACGCGCCCCCGCACCCCGTCAGCAGACAGAGCATCAGCAGGACACATACCATTACCGCAGAGTGCTTTCTCATGCGGTCGTCTCCTCGGTGGTATCGGCAGCGGTTTCCTCCGCAGAAGTCTCGTCCTCAGCGGCAGTTTCCTCAGATTCCTCAACAGTTTCGCCCTCGGCAGCAGTTTCGGCCGCATCTGCATCCGCAGCACCAGAGCCTGCCCAGCCGTCGGAAATCGTCAGCGGGATGGAATTTCCGTCGGCATCGTAGAACGTGATATTGTCGATATACAGGTCAGAAACGTTACCCATGCCCCAGCGCATGATTTGCAGATAGGGCTCGGTCTGGGTGCTGTCCCACTTCTTGCCGGACGCTGCCAGCAGGAACTTGAAGCTCACATGCACCGCGTCAGAGCGCTCGAGCACATACTCCGCCGAGCCGGTTGAGGAATAATCCGAAAAGCCGTACCACTTTCCGTCGCAGGTCTCGGTACCGCCGCCGCCGCCGATCCAGCCGGGAGCTTTTAGGTTCTCACCATCCTCGTTCACAAAAAGGGTGTCCTTCGCCTCGGCATAGAGGTCAAATTCGATCCGGTCAACCAGTTCGAGCTGCTCCGGTGCGAGCAGCTTCGTCACATCAAAGCGGATCTTCTGCACAGCCTCCTCGAGATTGTCCGCATTGGTCGTCTCGTCGGTGAGCTTGAGCATCTTGTTGCCGTCGATTTCCTCGATGGTGAGGGTACCGTCCACAGCCGCGTCGTCATCCACGACCAGCACGGCGAGATCTGCGCCGACCTCATCAAAGGTACACGCGTTCGCGTCCCCCTCCGCGAGTGGGGCATTCGTCGGGGGCTCCGTGACCTCCTCGGTGGTCTCCTCCGTCGTGACCTCGACAGCCGTCTCAGAGTCAGCATCCGGCTGGGATGCGGTATTCTTGCCGCAGGCGGTCAGTCCGAGCGCCGCCGCGAGCAGGGCAATCAGTACGAGATGTTTTTTCAAAGTAATTCCTCCATTCATCGTTCCAAAGAAAATGCCCCCTGCAACAGCAGAGGGCATTGGTTCTGCAATTTGTCAGAAACGCGTCAGATTACTTGCGCTTTCTGGAAACCAGAGCTGCGCCGCCTGCAACTGCGAGTGCTGCAACTGCAACTGCGATGCCGCTGTTGTCGCCGGTGGAAGTGTTGGTGGTAGATGCTGCTGCGGTGGTAGCTGCTGCGGTCGTAGAAGCATTGCCGGAACCGGTCGTGGTGGTAGCTGCGGTGGTGGTGCCAGCTGCGGTCGTCGTGGTGCCGGCTGCGGTGGTAGTGGTCTCAGCTGCTGCGGTAGTAGTCTCTGCAACAGTGGTGGTCTCCTCAGCAGTCTGTGCGCCGAACTTCAGACCAGCAACCGTGAAGGTGATGTCCACGTCGCCGTCAAATACCTGATTGCCATCAACGATCGCAACCTTGGGAGAAGTCCACTGGTTGTAGATATTGATGCGCATGTCGTTGCCGTTGTCGTCGTCTCTCAGAACAGAGTCGCCGGTCTTCTTCTCAACACCGTTGATCTTGACAGAATCAACAGTCATCGTAACGCCGCCCTTCTGGAGTGCGGTATAGAAATCGTCACCCTCATCGCCGTAATCGAATGCGTTGAAGTTGGTGGTTCTGATCGCCATTGCCCAGGAACCCTCGGTCAGATCGCCAGCCTCTCCGGACGGAACATGGATGGTGTAGGTGCCGTTGTCGGTGATGGTTACGGAATTGTCAGCAGTTGCCTCAGTCCAGGAACCTGCATAGGAACCCCAGGTACCGCCTACCATGACTGTGATGCTGTCCGGATAGGTCTCAGCAGCTGCGAATGCCGGCAGAGCGGAGATGCCAACTGCGGAAACAGCCATAGCTGCGAGAACAGCGATCATGTTTCTCATCTTCATAATAATCTTCTCCTTTATCATCTTGACAAGTTAGGCTCGTGAGGGTACACCTCTCCACAAACCTTAAGAGTATTATACCATAGCCGCAGACGTTTGTCTATTGAAAATACTGATAAATTTCAGCAATGTTTTCTCTGCATTCTGCACAGTTTTCACGAAGAAAACACGACGGTATGCACAATATACACGTTTTCGGCGGGATTATGCATCAATTGGAGAACATTTACAGCGTTACGCCGTTCTTCTCGAGGAGGGCGCGTGCGGATACCACGGAATCCACGCCGTCGGGATTCTTGACCGGAGCGAATTCGTAATCGCGGACAACCTCATACGACAGGCAGGATTTCTGCTGGTGGATCATATCCAGCACGAGCGTCTCAAACTTGTACGCATTGGGCTTGTCCGGCTTGACCAGCTCGCCGTTTTCGTCGATATAGGGTACTTTCTTGTTGACAACGTGGACTTGCAGGCTGTCATTCATCAGCTCCGTGAGCTTATCCACGCGGAACAGGTAGTTCAGGATAACGCCGTAATTATAGGAGAGTCTGCCGTCGGGTTCGCGGCGGGTGATCATCTCATCGGTCATCTCGTAATACTCGACAATGGACGGAGCGCCGTCCTCAAGGCACAGTACACCGACACGCTCCTGCGGGTCAGCCTTGGCAACGACCTTGGAGCCGCACTCGCAGCCGGAGAGCACCGTCGCACCCACAAAGCACGGGTCTGCGATGCGCTGGAGCACATTGTCCACCGCGAAGATATTCAGCCACTCGATGCCCTCACGCTGGAGCAGACCGAGGAAGCCCGCCTTGACAAGCGACGTAAACCAGCCGCCGTTGCCGTTCGGGGAGGTGGCGATTCTGCCCTTCTCCTCGAGCAGAATCTTGCCGTCGGGGTCTACTGCGGGCGCCATATCCTGAATGAAGAAGTGAACATACTCCGGATTGTAGCCGAAATACTTCATCTCCTCGAAGAATTCGCGGGTGTCCTCGTCGTTCTTCTCGCTCGTCATGATGAACAGCGGCACAAAAGCGCCTGCCTTTTCCACGACCTGCATGAGATTGTTGATGAGGCACTCGAAGATATACAGCGGGCGGGTCACGCCGATATTGAACATACCCTTTGGCTTATCGAAGCCCAGACGGGTACCCATGCCGCCTGCGAGCAGAACTGCGCCGACCTTGCCCTGACGGATGGCTTCGAGACCGGCACTGGTGAAATGCTCACGGTTCTCCTCGATGTCGGAGAGGGTCAGTGCGCCGAGGGGTTCGAGCTTGCCGCGTGCAGTCTCGCCCTCGCCCTGATAATTCTTGAAAACGTCCAGCAGAGACGGGTCGAGTGCTTCGATCTGGGCGAGCAGCTCCTCCTGCTCGATATCGCCGAGCTCATCGAAATATTGGAGCAGGTGTGCCTGTCCGAGGGCTTCAAGCTTTGCCTTGGCATCAGTCAGATTCATGTTGATTTCCTCCTTTGCGTTACGCATATAGATGTATTTATTATATCACATCCGGCAGAAAAAAGCAATAGCGTACGGCAAACATTTCCGGGGTAAAATCTGTGCCATTTTCCCGGCGTGAAAAGCTATGCCGTATCTGTCAAAAAATCTTGACTTTTGCGGCATTCTATGGTACAATAATAACGACTGGGGCTCTGCTCCAAAAAATCTGCGCTGCTATGAGAGGAGTTTTAAAATCATGAAGAAAAAACTGACCGCTGCGGCACTGGCGGCATCCATGCTGCTGTCTGCGCTTCCTGTATCATCGCCTGTTCCGGCGGTGGCGGAGGGCGAGACCTCGACCGACTATGCCAAGGCACTGCAAATGTCCCTGTTCTTCTACGAGTGCCAGCAGGCAGGCAATCTGCCCGAGTGGAACCGCGTGGAGTGGAAGGGCGATTCCAACACCATCGACGAGATCGACGGCGGCTGGTACGATGCCGGCGACCATGTGAAATTCAACCTGCCGATGGCGTATTCCGCATCCATGCTGGCATGGGGTCTGTACCAGTATCCCGACGGCATCGAGAAATGCGGTGAAATGGAGAATTACGTCAACAATCTGGAATACGTCATGGACTATTTCGTGCGCTGCGACAAGGGCGATACCATCGTATTCCAGGTCGGCAACGGTACCACCGACCATACTTGGTGGGGACCCGCGGAGCTCTATGAGTACGGTATGCTCGACTCCGGCACGGACTACAAGTCTGCCCGTGAGACACTCGAAGCGTCTGAGGGCTGCTCCTGCGTCTTCGGCGGCATGGCGGCGGCTCTGGCTTCCGGTTATGTGGCACTCGACGGCAGAGTGGATGCCTCCAAGCGTGCGGGCTATCTGAAATCCGCCGAGCATATCTTTGAGCTGGCGGATGCTTCCAAGTCTGACGATGTGTACAACGACTCCAATGCGTCCGGCTTCTATCGTTCCAGCCATTTCTACGATGAGCTGTTCTATGCGGCAAACTGGCTGTATATCGCGACCGGCGAGAAGTCCTATCTCGACAAGGCAACCGACTATATCCCGCATCTGGACAAGGAGCTGGGCTCCTCCGAGCTGAAATATTCCTGGTGCCACTGCTGGGATGATACCATGCAGGGCGCAATGCTGCTCTACGCGCAGAATACCGGCGATCAGACCTACATCGACCGCGTCAAGAAGCATGTGGACTACCTCGTCGGCAACGAGAAGAAGGTCGAGGGCAAGCTCGTCTTTATCGATAGCTGGGGCTGCGCGAGATATGCCGAGACAGCGGCATTTATCACCGCAGTTGCATGCGATACCGTCCTCAAGGATCAGGATACCGCGAAGTATGAGGATTTCTACGAGACGCAGATCAAGTTCGTCCTCGGCGACAACAAGTCCGGTCACAGCTATGTGGTCGGCTTCGGTGACGGTGCGCCCAGAAATGCCCACCACAGAACCGCTGCTGGCTCCTGGAAGAACGACGTGTACACGCCTGTCCTGAACCGCCACATCCTCTACGGCGCACTCGTCGGCGGCCCCAATCTCGACGGCTCCTACGAGGACGACCGCAATAACTACATCAACAACGAGGTCGCGACCGACTACAATGCCGGCTTTACCGCGATCCTCTGCAAGATGATCGACAAGTACGGCGGCGAGACCGACCCGGCATTCCCGCCCAAGGAAGTTCACGACGCTCCGGAATTCTATGTGGAGGTCACCAACAAGGGCATCGATGACAGCGGCGCGACCATCAGCTTCAAGGTCACCAACCACTCCGCATGGCCGGCAAGAGTGCAGGATAATATCTCCTTCCGCTACTACATGGATCTGTCCGAGCTGAAAAAGGCTGGCATGAACCCCGAGGAGCTTGTTATCCGCTGCGACCGCGACCAGAGTGCGATGTATTCCGCGAACGGCATCAAGCCCGCAGAGATCTCTGGCGTTCAGCACTATGACGGCGATATCTACTATGTAGAAGTCAACCTCCCGGACGGCAGAGCGGTACTCCCCGTTTCTGAGGGTATGCAGCAGTGCGAGATCCTGCTCGCGCTCATCTGCCCGAATTACGGCTCCGGCTGGGATGCGACCAACGACTTCTCCAACACCGAGCTGCTCACTGTCAAGGGCGAGGTCGATGAGGACGGCGTGCAGCACGGCATCATGACCAAGTATGTGCCGACCTATGTCAACGGCGAGCTGTACTACGGCATCGAGCCCGACGGCAAGGAAGCAGACGGCGATACCTCCGGCGCTTCCACGACACCCGTCGTAAAGCCCACCGAGCCCAAGGAGACCACGGAGCCCGCCGAGGAGACCACTGAGCCTTCCAAGGATGAGGCCACCGAGCCCGCCGAGGAGACCACTGAGCCTTCC
>JAEEGH010031111.1_pt1 | contig 10333 bp, 10 predicted proteins | sample 9134181 | NCBI WGS metagenome assembly JAEEGH01 (sample SAMN16246544, study PRJNA631951) | gut metagenome | biome: gut microbiome; feature: rumen; material: DP-attached | host: Bos | place: Iran: Karaj | collected 2018-10 | reverse complement strand
CTCCTTCATCCTGAGGATGTTCCTGAGTCCTCCGCCGGTGATGTCCACCAGGCCGTGGACCTCGTGCTCGGAAGTGATCTTCAGAACCTGCTTGACGTATATCTCCGTGGGCGTGAGCAGCTCCTCCCCCACGGTCTTCGAGAGGCCGGACACCTTGTCCGTGTACGCTATGCCGTTGGACTCGACGACCTTCCTGGCCAGCGTCAGCCCGTTGGAATGGATTCCGGAGGACCTCAGGGAGACGATCAGGTCCCCTTCGCGGCAGGCGTCGCCGGTGATCATGTGTCCCTTCTCCACGTATCCCAGGCACGTTCCGGACAGGTCGACGCCGTTGACTATCTCCGGCAGAACGGCGATCTCTCCGCCCACGATCTCCATGTTGGAGAGCTCGGCGCCTTTCTGAAGCCCTATGCCTATGTCGCAGGTGACGTCTTCGTTCGGCTTGTCTATCGCGATGTAATCCACGAAGGACGTGGGCTCGGCGTTGACGCATATGGTGTCGTTCACGTTCATGGCGATGCAGTCTATCCCGACGGTGTCCCACTTGCCGAGGGCCTCCGCTATCAGGAGCTTGGACCCGACGCCGTCGGTGGCCAGGGTGATGTACTTGTCGCCGAAGTCGATCAGGCTGGCGAACAGTCCCGGTATGCGGACGTTCTGCCCTATGCCCGTCCTCTTGTAGCCGATCTCGTCCACCAAGGCTTTGATAGCGCTAGATTTCTGGTCGATGTCGACCCCCGATTTCGCGTAAGTCCATCCGCTCATGCCGATCGTCCATGCTAATGCATCGGTGGTTATTATAATCCGCTTGGGAGGAAGGGATGCCGCCGACGTTATTTTTAAATCACATGGGGCATGCCCCAGCCATGGCAGACCTGCACGACCGTTGGGTGATGGAGAGGAGGCACGAGCATTATTACAAGCTCGCCAAGAAGCTCAACTATCGTTCCAGGGCATCCTTCAAGCTCATCCAGATCGACAACCGCTTCGGGATCTTCAAGCCCGGGGACTCGGTCGTTGACCTCGGCGCGTGTCCGGGCGGATGGCTCCAGGTCGCCAAGGAGCGCACCTGGCCGGGCGGTAGGATCATAGGCGTGGACCTCAGGTACATCCGGCCCTTGGAAGGGGTGGAGACCATAATAGGGGACATCACCGAGGATTCCACGATGCTGGAGCTCTTGGAGAGGTTCGGCGGCAAGGCCGACGTCGTCCTTTCGGACATGGCCCCTAACATCACCGGCCATTACAGCATGGACCATGCCAGGTCCATGGAGCTTTGCACCTATGCCATGGACGTCTGCGACCGCATCCTCAAGAAGGAGGGCAAGCTGGTCATGAAGGCGTTCATGGGCGACATGTTCTACCCTCTCCAGAAGAAGCTGGAGAAGAGGTTCCAGTCCGTCAGGGTCCATTCTCCGGACGCTTCCAGGCCTACCTCGTCCGAGGTGTACGTCATCTGCCGCGGATTCCATGCGAAGGTGGGAATCGACCTGAGGGAGCCCAAGGTCGAGGAGAAGGAGCCGGAGTTCCGTGCCAAGGGCGGCTACATCTGATTCAGGCTGAATTATAGTCTTCAGATTGAGTCGGATATGTTATCACTATAGTTCTACTGCAAGTCTTCCGCATGCATGATGGGTTATATATCCAACTCACTCTATCCTTCCGTCGTCATGTTGAAGATATCCGTCTATGGAAAGGGCGGCATAGGGAAGTCTACCTTGTCCGCCAACATCTCCTACGTATTGTCGAAGAGGGGCTCCGTCCTTCACGTGGGATGCGATCCCAAGGCGGATTCCACCAGGCTCCTGGCAGGGGGCCAGGCCGTGGCAACGTTTCTTTCCGGCGCGAAGCCCGTCACCGACGGTTCCCTGACATGCATCGAATGCGGAGGCCCGGGCGCCGGAAAAGGCTGTGCGGGGAAGGGTCTGGCCATGATGTTCGAGTCCATCAAGGACGTTGATGCGGACTACCGGGTGTGCGACGTCCTGGGTGACGTGGTATGCGGCGGCTTCTCGGTTCCGATGAGGGAAGGCAACGTGGATCTGGTGATCTTGATGACCTCCGAGGAGTATATGTCCGTGTACGCGATGAACAACATCCTCCGCGGAATGAGGAACATCAACGACAATCCCGTGGTCCTTGGAATAGTCCTGAACTCCAGGGGAGGAGACGAGGCCGCGGTCAGAAGATTCTCTGAAGCGGTAGGTATCCCTATAGTTCTAGAAATGTCCCGCAGCAACCTGTTCTTGAAGGCGGAGCAGGAAGGACGCACGCTATGCGAACTGTATCCCGACAGCCGCGAGGCCGGGATGATCTCCAGGCTCTGCGACTCCTTTGCTAATGCTCCCCGTCACCGGCCCGCCTGCCTCACGGAGGAGTCCATGGAGGCGATAGCCTGCGGGCGTCCAGGGGTATTGTCGATAGAGCCGGCTTCAGAACGTGCTCCGACGTTCGAGAGCTTCGACGCCGACCGCAACGTCACTTACAAGGGCGATTTCATAATGCCCGCCTGCACGTCGCACGGGGCGGCGGATCTGGCCATGATGCTGACCGACGCCGCGGTCATCCTGCACGGTCCCCGCAACTGCGCGTTCCTCATGGAGTTCGCGTTCAGCCGGCGCATAGCCCTTTCCAAGGCCGACAGGCGGGGCGTCAGGATGCGTTGCAACATCTATTCCACCGGCCTGGATGCGATGTCCGCCTTCGCCGGAGGGACGGATCCGATCCACGAGACCGCCAGGAGGGTACGTGACGACGGATTCAGGACCGCGTTCCTGATACCCACATGCAGCTCGGAGATCATGGCGCTGGACCTCGGCAAGGAGGCCGCCAAGGCTTCGGAGGAGCTCTCGATGAACGTGATCCCCGTGAAGGGGGACCCCGTGTTCCTTTCCAGCAAGTACGGCTCCGCCATGGGGTTCTTCGACGCCTTCCTGAGCCTCGCGGACACTTCCTTGGACGTCGTCCCAGGCACGGTGAACGTGTTCTCCAGGGCGATGTACGGGATGGGAGCGGACGAGAGCAGGGAGAACCTCGACCGTCTGCTTTCGCTGCTCGGATTGAAGGTGAACGTCCGCATGATGAACTACACCAGCGTCGAAGAGGCGTCCAGGTTCTGCACCGGCGAGTTCGACCTCGGCCTGAGGGACTCCGATTTCAACCGCAGGATGTCCGCCGCCATAGTGAGGCGTCTGGGAAGGAGGGAGCCGCTCCTCATGGACATACCGGACGGCCTGGCGGAAACCGAGGAATGGCTTTCCAAGGCGGCGCGGTACACCGGGCGCGAGAACATGCTCCAATCCGCTTTGGAAGCAGTCCGCAAGGAGTATTCTGAAAAGATCTCGGAATTGAAGCCTAGGATGGAGGGGAAGCGCATAGCCATCTTCAGCACTTTCAACAGGGACGTGGAGTGGCAGGTGGAGACGCTGAAGGACGCCGGCGTGGAGATAGCGTTCATCATGTTCGGGACGGACTCGTTCGACGACCATGAGGCCAAGGTCCCGTCGTACGGGGACATTCCGGTGATGGACGGGGAGATGTGCGATCTGGAGAAGGCCGTGGCGAAGGACCGCCCGGACGTGGTGATCACCAACTCCCCGAAGGCCTCACGTCTCGGCATTCCTTATTCCAGGCTCGGCTCTCCGAAGTTCGGAGTGGAGGGGGCGGCGGAATGGCTTCGCCTGCTGGCTGACTCGATGCGCCTTCCCGCCGGGCGCGGATGGAGGGACGGCCTATGATCAACAGGCCCGACGGCATGCTGGGCGCAGTGCTGGCATCCGAATCCTTCGGACTTTGCGACACCCTGATCAACGGCGCCGGAGGATGCAGGTCGAGGGCTATGATCCTGCTCAACGAGCTGGTCCCGGAGTACGTGGAGGAGGGGGAGGAATGCTGCCGCTCGAAGTTCTTCAGCAGGCAGTCCAAGCTTCCATGCACGTTCATCAACGGCGACGACATCGTGTTCGGGACCGGCCCGAAGGTGGCGGAGGGCGTGAGGTCCCTGCACCGCAACGGGAAGGGCACGGCCCTCGTGGACACGCTCAGCGCCTCGCTGGTCTGCGCCGACTATTCCCGTCACGTCCCGCCCGAGATGGCGCCGGTTATGGTGGACGCGGACCTGGCAGGGACGGCGTTCGAGGACGGGTTCGACATGATGACGGAGGCCCTTCTCCGCAACGCCGGGATCGAGGGAGGGGAGTCGTCCATGACGGTCAATCTGCTGGGCTACGACATCACCGACCGCGGATGGACGTACGGCGCCGACGAGGTCAGGAGGCTCCTGGCCCCCATGGGCGTGAGCGTGACGTGCATTCCGGGCTGTCTTCCCTCGGAGGATTCCGTCCGTGCGTCCGGATCCGCCGCATTGGATGTCGTAATGAAGAAGTCCCATTGCGCCAGGACGGCGGAATGGTATCGCAGGGAGTTCGGAATCCCATGCCTGGTCCCGTCGGAGGGGTATCCGCTCGGTTATTCCGCCTGCAGGTCCTTCGTGAAGGAGATCGCATCCGCCTTGGGCGCCGATCCCGCCCCGTCCCTGAGGATGATAGACGATGACGAGAGGGTCGTCCGCAGGATGCTCCTGAAGATGAACCGCGCCGTGGACATGCTGAGGGGCAAATGCTTCTCGGTGGAGGCTGACTCGTCGATATCCCTCCCGCTTGTGAAGTGGATGTACGAGAAGATGATGATGGTCCCGGCTTCCGTCTCGCCCTTCGACGACTCTAGAAGCGATGACATCGAGAGGTTCCTGAGGGACGTCGGATTCGGAGAGGCGTTCCGCGGATCCCGGGAGGAGAGGTTCATGGCCAGGTTCACCGACGGCATAACCGCCAAAATCACCAAGGCCGAAGGCTCCCCGGGGCCATGCGTCCCGGTATCGTTCCCTTGGGCGGAGTCCGTGAACCTCACCGGGAGATGCCTGGTGGGGCTTGCCGGATCCAGATGCCTGCTGGAGGACCTCGTCAACGGGATAGACAGGTTCCGCTGCGGACAGCCGTTCTATGCGGATCTGAGGCGATCGCCTCTTGGGGCAGGCTATCTCCATGAGCTCCTCGACCATGTGATGCAGATAGTTCGCGGCGGGGGAGTCCACGGCCTTGTAGTAGACCTCCTTCCCTTCGCGCCTGCTCTGTATCAGCCCGGCCTCCTTGAGGGAGCGGAGGTGGTGCGACACCGCGGGGCTGGACATTCTCATGACGGAGGACACGTTGTTCACGCACCCCTCGTAATGGCACAGCAGCCAGAAGATGCGGAGCCTGGTTCCGTCGGACAGCTCGTCGAGGATCGTGGACACCATGTCGAAGCCTTTGGTCTCTGCGAGGAGCTCTCTGAACTCCTCCACGTCCTTGATGTCCCCGTGGTCGTGCGGCAGCGTCTCGGCATCCTTCATCATTTCTGAACCGTTTTCAGTACGGTTGTTTTATATATCATGTTTATCATACGATTAAACAGTTGCTTAATCATTTAAGCGAAAGGAGATTACGAGATGAAGAAGACTTACAAGGTCGAGGTCGATTGCGCCAACTGCGCCATGAAGATGGAGGAGGCCGCCAAGGCCACCAAGGGCGTCGAGGACGCTTCCATCAACTTCGTTCTCCAGAAGATGTCCGTTACCTTCTCCGAAGGAGCCGATCCCAAGGTCGTCATGCCCGAGGTCCTCAAGAACTGCAGGAAGGTCGAGAGCGACTGCGAGATAGAGTTCTGACGAGTGCGGATGCTCCGCCTCGTCCGAGAAACGTCTTAGACTTCTTTCCACTATAGTCTTATCAGTGGCTAAGGACCTCTCTTCTGACGTCGTCCGACACGTCTTGAGGAATTTCGAGCAGCCTGGCGGTCTCATCGAAAGTCGCGCCGGTGCGCTCCATCATCTTTCTCGTAATCATCGAGAGATATGCGATCAGGTTCTTGCGTCCTTCTGCTTTTTCTTTCTGGATTCCTTCTTGGATTCCCACGGATTTCCAGTGTTCTATGAACTCTTCGTCAAGGCTCATGTGCATCCACCTTACGTTTCCCATTATTATATCGTTTATATCGATTTTAAACAATTCTCTGAGAGAGGCCATGCGTTTTTCCTCTTCGATTTTGTCAAAGAACATCATGTCCAAGGCGTATGTTTCTTCCGTCAACGCCTCGTCAGGATTTCCTATCCCTATGACCACGATTTCCATCGGGTCGAACAGGATAGGATTTGTAGCGCATCCCTCTGACATCGACTGGACGGAGTAACGCACCACAGAGTTTCTTTCGTCGATGCGAGGGTCGAAGACAATCCAGGCGCAGTACACCTTGCGCAGGTCTTCGTAGTCTTTCCAATGGCTTTCTCCTCTTTGGTCGTCAATCACCTTGGATATGTACGACATAGCTCTTTTCAGATAAACATCGTCAGGGCGACGATAGAGCTGCCCCTCGATTATGAGGTACACCCACCCTTCCTTCTCCGTATTGATCTTGTACAACAGGTCGACCGTCATTCTACCGTTCGAGGACGATACCAGCTCGCTGTTCATCAGGATGATCCGTCCCTCATCCCACATTTTGAAGACGTCCTCCGGACTTGAATTTAGATTCTTTATGAATACGTTCAGCGTTTTCGCCAGGACGCGGACGTCCATAAGGAGCTTTTTGAAGCATTGGTCAGCTCTCATGACCTTCGGCCTGTTTTCTTCGTCCACGGAGCGATACGTGTTAGGCGGATATTTCAAGTGGGCACCGTGCACGCACGCAACGGTTTTATAATTAAATTGTATACAATTTAATTGTAAGCAATACATGGTGAAACGACATGACCAGCGTATACGATTTCAGCGTGAAGGCGAGAGACGGCAGCGACGTTCCCCTGTCGAACTACAAGGGCAAGGTCCTTCTGATCGTCAACACCGCCACCGGATGCGGGTTCACCCCCCAGTACGAGGACCTCCAGAAGATCTACGACCAGTTCCAGGGCAAGGGCCTGGAGATCCTGGACTTCCCCTGCAACCAGTTCAAGGAGCAGGCTCCCGGGACCGACGAGGAGATCCACGCGTTCTGCAAGGGCCGCTTCGGCATAACCTTCCCCCAGTTCTCGAAGATCGACGTCATCGGAGAGGACGCCAGCCCCCTGTTCAAGTACCTCTCGGCGAACACGAAGTTCGGCGGCTTCGGAGCCAAGGGCCTGGTCCTCGGCCCCATCGTCAGAGGAATGGACAAGGATTACAAGAACAACGGCAACGTGAAGTGGAACTTCACCAAGTTCCTCATCGGGCGCGACGGCGCCATCATAGGACGCTTCGAGCCCACCGACGACATGAAGAAGGTGGCCGACGCGGTCGAGAAGGCGCTGTGAACATGGAAGGATACGACGGCCTGAAGCTGGAGAACCAGCTCTGCTTCCCCCTGTACGTGTGCGCCAAGGAGGTCGTCAGGAGGTACAAGCCCCTCCTGGACGGCCTCGGCCTCACCTATACCCAGTACATAGCCATGATGGCCCTGTGGGAGCGCCGCTCCCTGTCGGTCAAGGAGCTGGGAGGGATCCTGTACCTCGATTCAGGGACCCTAACCCCGCTCCTGAAGAAACTGGAGGAGAAGGGCTACGTGCTTCGCAGCAGGAGCCCGGAGGACGAGAGGGTCCTGGACGTGTCCCTGACGCCGGAGGGGGAGGCCCTGAAGGAGAAGGCCAGGGACGTGCCCGAGTCCATGATGTCCTGCCTGCGCATACCCCCCGAGGACGCGGCCGAGCTCGCCAGGATACTCAGGGGCATCATGGGGACTCTTCGAGGAGGTCTGTGAGGCGGACGCTGTTCAGGTAGTCCCTGATCATCCCGTCCAGCTTCCTCCAAATCGGAAGGGTCTTGCATCCCTCCGCGCGGGGGCATTCGAACCCCCCTTCCAAGCAGGCGACCGGCACCACGTCCCCCTCGGTGGCCATCAGGATCTCGCCGACGGTGTAGGTGTCCGCGGGCCTGGCGAGCCTGTATCCACCGCCCTTTCCGTGGGCGGCGTTGACCAGGCCCTCCTTGGTGAGGCGGGACATTATCGCCTCCATGTACTTGTGGGGGATCTCCTGCCTGTCGGAGATGTCCTTGAGGGGCACGTAGGCGCCCACGTCGCCCTCGGCCAGGTCCAGCATCACGCGGAGGGCATACCTCCCCTTGGTCGAAACTATGAACCCCATGCCCGGTCCCCTCGGATTACGCTTGTCGACTAGTCCTCGGATTCTATAAAAACATACCTACCAATATAGTAGGTAAATAGATATATACGGCAGTCATGTCTGTCAAGGTCGTAAATGCCGATAAACATCCCCGACGGGCTTCCCGCGATTTCCGCGCTCGAGAGCGAGAACATATTCGTGATGAGCGAGAGCAGGGCCCAGTCCCAGGACATCAGGCCCATGAAGATCGCCGTCCTCAACCTGATGCCCACTAAGATCGAGACCGAGATCCAGTTCATGAGGCTGCTCAGCAACACGCCCCTGCAGGTCGACGTGACCTTGGTGGTGCCTTCCACTCACGAGTCCAAGAACACGTCCAAGGATTATCTGACCAGGTTCTACAAGAGGTTCTCCGAGATAGAGGACGAGAACTTCGACGGCATGATTGTCACCGGGGCCCCGCTGGAGAACAAGGACTTCGAGCAGGTGGACTTCTGGGACGAGATGCGCCGCATCATGGACTGGACCAAGGACCACGTCACCACGACAGTGTACGTCTGCTGGGCGGCGCTGGCCGGCCTGAACTACCTGTACGGGGTCGGGAAGGTCATGTTCCCGTCCAAGAAGAGCGGGATATTCCAGTATCGCAACCTGATGCACAGCGACCCCTTGATGAGGGGCCTGGACGACATAATCAGGATGCCCCAGTCCAGGTACGCCACGGTGGAAAAGGACGACCTGCTGAAGAATCCGCACCTGCACGTCGCCGCGGTCGACTACGAAGGCGATCCCGGCATCGTGATATCGGACGGCGGCGAGATATTCATCACCGGCCATCTGGAGTACGACGTCAACACTCTGGCGTACGAGTACCAGAGGGACACCGACAGGGGTCTGGATCCGAACGTCCCGACCGCCTATTTCCCGGAGGACGACCCCCGGTTCGACCCGGTCCTGACGTGGAGGAGCTACGCTACGCTGATATTCTCCAACTGGCTGAACTACTACGTCTATCAGCTGACGCCGTACGACCTCAAGGACGTAAGGAAGCGACGTCGCGCGATCTGCCACTGCTTGAGATTGAACGTGCAGCACTGGACCTTGGATGAGACTATGGTGCCGTCTTTCCATAGCTTCATCAGCATCGGCTTCAGCTCCTTCACGTATTCGAGATAGGTGGCGTTGTCCTTGAACTCCTCCGGGCGGAGCTTCTTGACTATCGCGCGCGTGCATATCATCGAGTTCTCCTCGATGGTCTTGAGCAGCTCTTCCTCGGTTATCTCGTTCATGGGTACAAGAACGATTTGCGCCATATTAATAGTTGGAGCATTCGTCCGCCTTATTTCTTGCCGAAATACTTCTCATACCTGTCGGGAAGCTCGTCACTGAGCTGGGGCACGATCCTCATGTCCCAAGTCGTGTTGCCCTCCAGGAGTATGGGTCCGTACGGGGTGATGGCGACGTCCCATCCGACGGAGTGCATGCTGTACAGGCAGCGATGGGCGCGCAAGGCCAGCGCCTTGGCGTCCTCCCAGGACGGGATCTTGCCGTCTGAGAATTTGACGCCGGTAAGCGGGTGCCTTTCGAACTGGGCTCCGGTTCTCAGCTGACGGGCGGTCGTCTCCAGGCTTCCGTCGTCCTTCACTATGATGGATATCCCTCCGGAGTGGCTATTGTCGACGTAGCTGTTGCCGATGCTCATCCTCATCCAGTGTTCGAATACCGCCACGGAGGTCCCTTCACGTACGGTGGTCATGCGGATGGTGTTCACCGAATTGGGGTTCAGGGAGGACATTGTCGGATGCTGCTGTATCCTCTCCTCGAGGATGTATGTCCGGTTTTTGAAGCGAGGTATCTTCTTCAGATCGTTGAAGCTTCCGATGTGGTAGGTGGTGGTGCCCTGTGTCCCGAGAATCCACTTGCAAAAGTAGTCGCTTGCACCCATCAGCTGCTGCTCGTCCTAGGGGTTCAGGAAGCAGTCCATGTATTCCCCGTGGTAGTATACCCCCATCAGGTTCGGGCAGGGGATGCCGTAGTTCCGCGCGAACATGTGGAATCCGAGCTTGTCGTCTAGGAAATGGCGCTGGGACTTGTCGTTGAGCGCTTTCCGCCTTCTGATGTAAGGCGCCATCGCCACATTCCACTTCTTTTCTTGCTCGGTTTCCGGAACGCTCGCAGGAGGACTCATTGTGGTGCCAAAGGTAT
>JAEEGH010031108.1_pt1 | contig 10333 bp, 9 predicted proteins | sample 9134181 | NCBI WGS metagenome assembly JAEEGH01 (sample SAMN16246544, study PRJNA631951) | gut metagenome | biome: gut microbiome; feature: rumen; material: DP-attached | host: Bos | place: Iran: Karaj | collected 2018-10 | reverse complement strand
GCTTCGATGCTTTTACAGGAAGCTATAAAGATTGCGCAGAACAAAAATTGTTATAAAATCTCTTTGGAAACTGGCTCAAACCGGGAAAGCACATTAAACTTTTATAAAGAAAACGGTTTTGAAATGGACACAAAACATTCGTTTCTCAAGAGACTATAAAATCGCGTCTGCATGACAGGAGAAATTATGAAAAAATCTTTGATGTTATTATTTTTGGTCTTTTTGTTCAGCTGTGTCTTTTCGCAAGAAGACGGAACAATCATTTTTTATGATGATCCGTATCAATTTTGCAAATACACAATTACCCAAGACAAAATAATCATTTCAAATGAAGATTCTGGAACAACGGAAGAAATTGAGCGGAGCAAATTTTTTGTGGGAGAGGATAAATTCTATCATTACATAAATAAGAACAACGAAGAGCATATTATACTTTTTTATAACAACGGTTATGTCTATTACTTCCCCTTAGATGAAATAGAAACAGAAGATTCAAAGGAATTTGACAGCTGGCTCGAATCATATAAAAAACGGATAGATGAAAATGATTCATATTTTCCGTTCATGGAATTTGAAGCAAAATATTCTGCAAGTTCAGAATTAAAAGAAAATACTACGATATATGTAGCAAAAAATCTTGGTACCTGTTTTTTGCCACCGGATTCAAAAGGAGATAATTCAATTTGGAACCCGGGTCATAAACCTTGGGTAGAAGGTGTTAAAGGTCAAGGAATTAATGAATACATAAAATTAAAGACTCAAGGACCTTTTTCAAAACTGAAAATAATAAACGGTTACGTTGATTTTACCAGAAGAGATTTGTATAAGAAAAACTCAAGAGTAAAAACTTTTTTGGTGAAAGACCTGGATAATAATATAGAATTTGAAGTTAGTCTCAAAGATGAAGTTTATATTCAGGATATTAAACTTGAAAAGCCGACAACCAATGTGATTCTGTACATCAAAGATGTCTATAAAGGCGACAAATGGGTAGATACATGTGTCACCAGTCTTGTCCCGAGCTATTAAATAAAGCCTGCATCTAATATACACCAACCGGAAGCAGGCTCTAGATTCATTCAAATCCTGGCCACAATCTTTCAAGTTTCCGCTTTATACTTTGTGGATTTTGTCGTACTCAACAGGCGCATTGTAACGGTCACGCAAAAACTCGATGTCGCGCAAAATTGTGCGTCGGCTGACACCGTATGCTGCAATCATCTTTTCTACAGACGGAAAACTGCCGCTTCGAATCCATTTGTCTATCTGAATAAGCCTGTGAAGCTTGAATTTGTCTTCTCTCTGGTCTGTCATTCGTTGTCCTTTATTCAGTATGAAACTGCATTTACACATTTTATCACAGATTAAAAACTAAAACGACACAGCTTTATAAAAAAAGGCAGAACACCTTAATGTTCTGCCTTGGTTCAATTCAAGCTTACTGCTTGTCAATTTCTAGCAAAGTGTTCAAAAGAACATTCGCCCCTTTCCAGCACCATTCAACCGGAGAATATTCAAGCTCGCAATGGCTGTGACCGCCGACGCTTGGAACAAAAATCATTGTTGTTGGAACGATGTCGCAAAGATACTGCGCATCGTGTCCCGGACCAGAATACATTCTGAGTGATTTGTAGCCGAATTCATTTGAAACCTTTTCAACATCATCAATATACTGTGGATAATACTGAACGGTTTTGCGGCTCCAAGCTTCTTCATAGCTCATCGTGCAGCGTGCCCATTCTTTAGGCATGTTCTTGATGATTTCAACACACTTTGCGATTACAGCCGGATCTTGATGTCTTGCATCCAAAGTGAACTTGATTTCATCCGGAATGATTGTATGAATGTTCGGATGACAGCTGATTTTTCCTGTTGTATAAACAAGCTTTTTATCAAGATTGTCAAACTGCTGATGAAGATAAATCAACGCCTGGCTTGCAGCATAAAGCGCATCTTTTCTATATGGCATCGGGAAAGTTCCTGCATGGTCTGCCTGACCGCGGAACGTAAATTCATAGTTTATCATTCCACAGACACCTTCAACTACACCGATGTCGTATTTTCCGTCTTCAAGAACAGGGCCTTGCTCAATATGAAGCTCAACTAGTCCTTTTGTCTTCTTCGGGTTGATTCTGTTTGATTCGCTTCCTTCAAAACCAGATTCTTTTAATGCCTGGCCGAATGTATAGCCGGGCTTGTCTTTTGCTTCAGAAGCAAGCATCGTGGCTTTGTCAAACTTTCCAGTCACAACACCAGAACTCATCATTGCAGGTTCAAATCTTGCACCTTCCTCGTTTGTCCAAACTACAAGCTGAATAGGGTGCTTATGTGGAATCTTCTGAGTAACGATGGTTTCAATCGCTTCCATTGCGGTCATTACGCCGAGAATTCCGTCATAATTTCCGCCCTGCCGGACTGAATCGCAGTGGCTGCCAGACATGATTACATCTGCATCCGGGTCTGTGCCGGGTAATGTGCAGTAGATGTTCGCCATATCGTCTGTCTTAAAATCAAGACCAAGCTTTGTCATACGGCTTTTAATTTCGTTTCTTGCCATAATTGCTTCAGGCGAAAGGCTGAATCTTGTAATTCCACCGTGACCAGTATCACCGAATTTTGAGAAAGTCTTAATTTTTTCTTCCATTCTATTGATATCACATTCGTACATAAAAAACTCCTAAAACTATTTTGAAGTCCGGCTTCCAGGAACAATTGCTCCTGAAGGACAAACCAGAATGCATAAGTGACAGCCTACGCATTTTTTATTCATAACAGGTCTGCCTTTGTCGCTCAAAGACAAGGCCTGATGCCCACCGTCAAAACAACTTGTTACGCAGCGGCCGCAACCGACACATTTTTCGCTTATGAATTTCGGGAACTGTCTGCTACGGCGGTCAAGCTTGTCAGCAGGAATAATCTGCGGCAAAGCTTTTCCTATTATCTGCTCAACAGACTTGAAGCCTCTCGCAAAAAGATAGCGCTTCATTCCATCAATCATGTCGTAAATAATCCGGTAACCGTACTGCATAACTGCTGTTGTAACCTGAATCGTTCCGCAACCCAGCGCCATAAATTCAGCCGCATCTTTCCAAGTTTCTATTCCACCCATTCCAGAAACCGGAATATCTTTCAGCTCTGAACATTGCTTCATGTCGTTTATGAAGCGAAGCGCAACCGGTTTTACAGCCTTGCCTGAATAGCCGCCTACGCTTGTTTTTCCGCTGATTGATGGGCATGAAGTAAAATCATCCAGCTCAACGCCGAGAATTGATTTTACGGTATTGATTGCTGCAATTCCTTCTGCTCCGGCGTTTATTGCAGCAACTGCAGGAACTTCCATGTTTCCAAGGTTCGGTGTCATTTTTGCCAGAAGCGGAAGTTTTGAGCCGCGCTTTATTGCCTTGCAATACTGTGCAACAAGTTCCGGATTCTGACCGACATCGCTTCCAGTTCCTTTTTCTGCCATTTGCGGACAACTGAAGTTTGCTTCAAGAATATCAGCACCGGCTTCTTCACAAACCTTGGCAAGATATTCCCATTCTTCGTCATTGCGCCCCATAATAGATGCAATGATTACTTTTGAAGGATAATCTTTTTTGAGTTTTCTAAAGCACTCAAGATTTTCTTCAAGCGAATGGTCGCTTATCTGCTCAAGGTTTTTGAAGCCCACAAAGGTGTTGCTTTCTTTTGCAAGAGTACCAAATCTTGGAGAAACTTCATCCGGGACAAAAACACCGACGGTCTTAAACGCAACGCCTGCCCAGCCTTGGTCAAATGCTTTTGAAACCATTTCGTAATTGCTTCCGACAACAGAAGATGAAAGCAAAAACGGATTTTCAAAATGTACACCCATAAAATCAATAGACAAGTCAACTTTATCAGCGTCAAACCCTTCTTGCATTGGAACATATTTCTTTACAGCTTCAGAAGCATCTGCCTCAAGCAAAGAAGAAATAACTCTCTTAATTGGAACACTTTGCGTGATTTTCGATTTCCGGCAATTTTTCTCACACTCTTTGGAAGTGCATAAAAGACATGCCTTATTCTTAGAAGCTTTATCAAAAGCTCCTGCAAAGTTTTCAAAGCGCAGACTTGAGATTATTGAACCGCAGTCAACGCCTTTCGAGCAGTTCTTTGTACATTCTGGTTTTGCACAAAGCAAACAGGAAAATGCGCCTTCTTTGATTATCTGACTTATATATTTTACGGACATACAGCATCTCCTTAAAAACTAACAGGTGCGCACTTTACGAATTTTCCATCTCCTGCGCTTCCAACATATTTACCGTCATCGTACACAAGCTTGCCACGCACATAAGTCTGAACAGGATAACCATGAACAGTTTTGCCTTCCCAGATTGTGTGGTCATAGTCACTGTGCATATTCTCTACGCTGATAGTAAAATCCTTTGCTGGGTCGTAAAGCACAATGTCTGCATCTTTGCCGATTGCAAGCGAGCCTTTTTCTGTGCAGCCGAAAATCTTTGCAGGGTTCGTCGAGCAAAGTTCTACCGCTCTTGAATAAGAAATCTTTCCGTCTGTAGCAGCCCCAAGCATATACGGATACAGATTTTCAACACCGGCACAACCGTTAGGGATTTTTGTAAAATCATTCAAGCCCCAGTCTTTTTCTCTCTGCTGGAACGGACAATGGTCTGTTGCAACAGTATCAATTATTCCGTTCTTTATAGCTTCCCAAAGTGCAAGACGGCTTTTTTGATCTTTCATTGGCGGCGAACACACAAAATTTCTGCCGTCCGGGCGTTTATAAACGTCGCAAGTAAACTCAAGATATTGCGGGCAAGTTTCTATAAAAACTTTTGCACCTCTAAGTTTTGCCTTTGTGCACGCCTCAAGCCCTTCTTTATCTGACATGTGGACAATATACAAAGGAGCATCTACATTTGTTGCCCAGTGAACAGCGCGCTTATCTGCTTCTGCGGCTACAAATTCAGGGCGGCTCATGTAGTGATACCATGCACTTGTCTTGCCTTCCTTCAGATATTCAGCAACGCGCAAATCAATCATGTCAGGGTTTTCTGCATGAAGGTTTGTAATTGCGCCGACTTCTTTTGCCTTAAGAAGAATCTTTACGAAAGTTGCGTCATCAACCATCATTCCTTCTTTTTTATAAACAAAGAAGCACTTAAAACTTGAAACGCCGTAGTCTACAGCAGACTTAAATTCATCAAGAATTTCGCCGCCGTTCAAATCTGTAATGCAGCAATGAAAGGCAAAATCACAGCAGGCTTCTTTTTCTGCCATTTTTTTGCGTTCTTCTACAGTTTCTACAATTCCTTTACCTTTTCTCTGCATCGGATAATCAAAAACAGTTGTGACACCGCCGCAAACAGCAGCCCTTGTTCCAGAGCCGTAACCATCAGCAGAAATAGTTCCGCCAAACGGCATTGCAAGATGAGTATGCGCATCAATTGCACCTGGAAGAACAAGCTTTCCGGCTGCATCTACAATCTTGGCTTTTTCATCACTAAGATTTGAACCGATTGCAACGATTTTTCCACCGGAAACTCCAAGGTCTGCCTTGTACATTTCCTTTGCCGTTACTATTGTTCCGTTCTTTATAATTAAATCCATAGAACACCCCCAGTGGAGACCGTCAGCCTCATTGCAGACGGTCTCCTTACCTTTATGTTTTGTTCACTTAGTTCTTGTACTTGTAAACCAATACCAGACCAGACTTCTGGAAAACTTGTGCAATTTCGAGCAAGTCCATGCCGCCTGCATCAGCAACTGCAAGGTTTGTTACCCATGTAACACCGAAGTCAACCTGACCTGTGTAAACCGCAGTTGTTTCTGCAATGTCACCGCCGCCTGGAACGATTGTTACATCAAGACCAACGTCTTTGTAGTAACCTTTGTCGAGGGCAACGTAGTAACCCATGAACTGTGCATCAGGAAGCCACTTGAGCTGAATCTTTACAGAGCTTTTTTCTGGTTTTGAAAAGTCTCCGTTTTTTGCAGCAGCAAGATAACTTGCGTCCATAATATCTGCCAGTGTGAATGAAGCAAATTTTTTACCTGCTTCAGTGTCGCTTAACTGCACATATTTTTTTGCAATATCAAGTGTCTGCTGCATTGCATCCATATCAAATGCGCCGTAATCTGTTACTGTTGCACCCTTTGTGTTTGTTTCACAAAGCTTTTTTACTTCCTTCGCCATGTGAAGCTGGTGACCTGCAGAAACTGAAGAACCGTATTTGTAACAGATTTCAGCTGCTTCTACCGGATTGGCACAAGCTGCTGCCCAACCTTTCATGCTTGCTGCAAGAAAGGCTTTTACAGTATTCGGGTTTTCAGCTGCAAATCTTTTTGTTGTAAAGATGTTGTCTTCCATCATTGCAACGCCTTCATCGTTCATGTCGATTGTTCCGACTGAATCACCGTATTTGTAACCGCCGTCATAACTGTTCTGAACAAGTCCAAGTTCGTTGTAAGTCATGGCAGAAGCAAGTGCGATTGTATTGTCATCAAAACCGTCCATGTCGAATGCCTGACTCAAGTAATTTGTTGGCAGATTGTATTTTGCAAGAAGGGCAAGAATCTCATATTCATTTCCCAAACCCCAGTTGCCGATTTTACCGGCTTCAGCAGCTTCTTTAATAATCGTTGCAGAAGGAGTTCCTTTTTTCCATCCTACACTTTGAGCTGCTTTTTCTTTACCTTTACAACCGAAAGCCACTGTTGAGAGCACAACGAGTGCTGCCATAAGAGTGATTTTTGCCAAATGCTTTTTCATTTCCATACCTCCAGAGAAATGTATTTGCCGTTATTTAGAAGCCCTGTTCTTAAGAACAAGACCTTCTGTTACCAGAAGAATCACATACATCACAATTCCTATTAGACAGGCAACCACAATGTATGACCATGCCGTCGCGTACTGTGCAAGAACAATGTTCTCGCGTATCTGGCGGCCAACCCCGATTATGTATTCCGCAAAGTATTCGCTTACCATTGCGCTGATTACACAGCCAGGCACGCTTATTCTGAGTGCCGTAAAAATGTACGGAACACAGTTAGGCAGACGAAGCTTAAAAAACACCGTTGCAGGTTTTGCTGCATAAGACTTGAACAAGTCCAGACTGAACGGTTTAAGCTCTGTAAAACCGCGGTAAGCATTTATTGCCATGCTGACCGTACAGGTAATCATTACAACAAGCATCTTTGCCAGCATTGACCGCGTGTTCGGGTCAGGGCTGAAATCTTTGGTCAGGTTGTTGAAAATCGGTGCAATCGCAATAATTGGAATTGCGTTGAATGCTGTTGCAAGCGAAAGCCCGCCTTTTCCCCAGTGCGGAATCATTGTTGCAACCATTGCAAGCACAAACCCAAGAATTGACCCAAGAACAAGCCCGCCAAGCGCAACGATTACAGTTGCTCTTATGTCGCCGGTCATCTTTTTAAAGTTGTCAACCAGAATCTGCATAATCCTTGAAGGAAGGGGCAGGGTAAAAGTATCAGCCCCGAACCATTCATGAATTACTTGGAACTGCCACAGAAGCAGAACTAAAGCACCGAAAACAACCGGATATAAAACCGACTTTACGGATTCTTTTTTTATCTGTCTTAATATCTTCACTGTCTGCCTCCTGTATTAAGTCCGCCGCTGCTTTGCAGCTCTTGCACCTGGAACAAAAATCTTTTCCAGCAGGACCATAAGGTAAAAGCTCAAGATTCCGACTATTGCGCTGAAGAACACAATCTGCCAGAACACAAATATGCTCATCGCGTGCTTTAATGACTGGCTGAGCATACAGCCAAGACCGCCGCCACCTTGCAGCGTGTCTACCAGAATAGAAGCTGTAACTGCCATAGGCGCTGCAATCTTAAGCCCTGTAAAAAGCGAAGGAATGCTCGCCGGAATCATCAGCTTTTGATAAACTTCGTAGCTTTTTGCAGCATACGAATAAAACAGTTCCAGCTTTTCCTTTTCTATTGCCTTAAGCCCTGCAAGTGTATTTACTGCAACAGGATAGAACGTAAGAATTGCTGCAATCACAATACGGCTCTTGTTTATGTCCTGCGTAATTGCAAGGACAACCGGTGCCATTCCCAAAATAGGGATAAGCTGAATCAGCATCAGATAAGGGAATGCAATCTTCTCGATAGCCGCAAAACGCCTCATCAAAAGTGCAAGCATATAGCCGGAAAGTGCACCGATTACAAAGCCGACAACCGCGCGTCCCAGCGTAATTCCTGCATTTATAAGCACAACCTGAACTGCTGTCTGATTTGCAGTTACCTTTTTTGTGCTGAACACCGACTGCACAATCTGCCACAGATGCGGCAGAACGTTCTCCGGCGTCCGCTTCGTTCCGGCTATTACAAATGCACCGAGTTCCCAGACAATCACGAGGCCGAGCACCCACACAAACGTAACGAACTTCTGGCTTTTAACAATTCTGTTCATCATCTGCTAAACTCCCTCAAATCCGCTTCTGACTTTTGCAACCAGTTCTGTAAAGTGCTGGGTGTTCTTACATTCAAGGCTTCTAGGCCGCGGAATATCGATGTCAACAATCGAAGTGATTCTTCCCGGATGAGGAGAAAAAACCACGACTCTGTCGCTCAAGAAAACTGCTTCCTGAATGCTGTGCGTAACAAAGATGATTGTCTTATGTGTCTTGCGCCAGATTCTCAAAAGGTCTTCATGCAGCTTTTCCTTGGTGAATTCATCAAGTGCACTAAAAGGCTCATCCATAAAAAGCACATTCGGGTTTAATGCAAGTGCACGCGCAATTCCGACTCTCTGCTGCATACCGCCGGAAAGTTCTCTCGGATAGTGGTAGCCGAAATCCTTAAGTCCGACTATTTCAAGCATTTCATCAACTTTCTTTGTGCGTTCCGGCTTAGGCATTTTCATCAGTTCAAGCGGAAGACATATGTTCCGCCTTATTGTGCGCCAGTCCATCAAGACAGGGCTTTGAAAGACAATGCCGAATTCCTTTGCGACGCGGGCTTTTTGCGGTGTAAGACCGCCAATGAAAACATTGCCTGATGTCGACGGAATAAGCCCTGAAATAACTCTAAGCAGAGTTGTCTTTCCGCAGCCTGAAGGCCCGACAAGAGAAATGAATTCACCTCGCTTAATGTCAAGGTTCACTCCTTGCAGAGCTATGGTTTGTTTTGTTTCATCAGTTGCCTTATAAACTACACTCAGGTTCTGTACTGTAATTTTTACTGGTGCAGTTTTAGGATCAAAAAATACTTCGTTTTCAACAGCTGCTTGCATTCGTGTACCTCCAAATAAAAAAGGCGCAGAACCAAAAATCTTTGATTCTGCGCCTTTGCAAATTCTGTAAATTGTTTCTGTTATTAGCTGTTACCCAACATCTAATTTCTGTAATCACAATATAAAAATAAACAATCTGTTCCAATTAGGAATTTAAATAAATAACGGCAAGAAAATTTGTGCATTTTATACAAAGCTATTTCTTCCGCAATGTTTCGTAGATTTCAATCTGTTCTTCCTTACTAAGAACTTTCCAGCAGTTTGCCGGACTTCCTGAAGCTACAGAATCGCCAGCCATTTTGTCTTCCATTTCAGTGAATTTTTCCAAATCAAGACCGTATTCGCGCAATGTAGGCACTTTAAGCTGCAATGTCAAATCTTCAAGAGCTGCTAAAAATTTTTCTGCACCGTTTTTTGCAGTGTCAGACTCTTTGGCAACTCCAATTGCAATTCCAAGTGCGGCAAATTTTTCATAGCAGCCTTCAAGTACAGCCCGAAGACATTCTACGGCGAGCATTGCATTTGATATTCCGTGCGGAACATGAAAACATGCGCCAATCGGGCGGCTCATTCCATGGATTATTGTAGTAGGGGAGCCGTTGATTGCGACACCAGCTTCATAAGCGGCAAAGCTCATGTTCTTTCTAGCTTCTTTGTCGTTTCCATCAGCACAGGCTTTCGGAAGATATTCAAAAATGCGCTTTACCGCATCAATGCAGAACATATCTGTAATTGGATTAGCCTTACGGCAGGTGTAGCTTTCAATTGCATGACAAAGTGCATCCATTCCGGTTGCCAACGTAATATTGAGCGGCGAAGAAACGGTGTAAGTATAATCAATGATTGCGATTTTCGGCAAAAGAGCATCGCCTTTAAAAAGCAGCTTTTCGTTTGTTTCAGTATTTGTAAAAACAAAATAGCGTGTAACTTCAGAGCCTGTTCCTGCTGTAGTCGGAATCAAAACAAGCGGCGAAAAATTGCCGATTAGTTCTTTGCCTTTGTATTCAATCATTTTGCCGGAAAGCACTGACATTGCGGCAATTGCTTTTGCAGTATCGAGCGGAGTGCCGCCGCCAAGCCCTA
>JAEEGH010031103.1_pt1 | contig 10334 bp, 7 predicted proteins | sample 9134181 | NCBI WGS metagenome assembly JAEEGH01 (sample SAMN16246544, study PRJNA631951) | gut metagenome | biome: gut microbiome; feature: rumen; material: DP-attached | host: Bos | place: Iran: Karaj | collected 2018-10 | reverse complement strand
CTTCCTCGTTTTTATAAAGCACCCCATGCAAAAATTCTAGTAGGTCGTACACTTGACGGTCATCCAAATTGGTGAGCTGTTTGGTACTTAGCAAATCCGAAACTCTTATGACATTTACATCCTCCGGTATTTCCGCCATTTGGCTCTCATCAGACAAATTCCAATTCACTGGAGGCGCCTCTGCGGAAATTACAGTGGGATACCAATCGAACATGGGAAGGTATTTGGCAAATTTCAGGGATCGGAATACGCCGGAGCCCGACAGGGGCGGAAAATAGTAAGCAATCATCAAAACGCGCTTCGCCCTACTGTTTGCGGCAAAATCTGTCGAAATTTTCCCTTTTGTCCGTTCTCTCACGGCAAAAAGGTTTTGAAGTATTTCCAACTGATTCGGCTGTTGCTTCAAGGCTCTTCGAAACAATTCTTTGGCATTCTCATATTCTTCACAAATCATGCAAAGACGTCCCATCAAGTTTTGGACTTCCCATCGGTCGAGATCCTTTTGGGACATGGCTGCCAAGGTATCGATGACACCCGACAGGTCGCCTTTGTCAATCATTTGTTCTAAATACTTGAATTCCTTCATCGCAAATTTCACTCCAGGCAATTCATCTTTTGCATCTTATAACCCACGATCGTTACCAAGATAGATTTGGATTGATTGATTATCATCAAATACTTTTCCATGTCAGCGTAAAAATCTGTCACGACAACAAGCAGCCCTAATCATTCCGCATCCTTATTATAAAGTCTTCTTTTCTCCCAGCACAACGCTCTATGATAAGAATTCCCCACACCCTCATCTCGCTCGCATCACGCCATAACGGACGTTACTGTATTTGCCGCCCTCAAACTCCGTGAATCCAAGCCGCGCAAATTCTTCGCTTTTACTCGATTCTTTCAAAACAACGCGACGACATGCAACACGCTTCGCTTCTTGAATTGCCTCTGCCGAAACAGGGCGCGGATCGGCCAGCAACCGAAGCGGATGAATTCCCGCGCTTTCCGTAAACGGATGGCGAAACATCGGATCGAAATACACGGCGTCAAAGCTCTTATCTGGCTGCGCACGCAAAAAATCCAAATAGTCGGCGCAGACGATATGAACCCGCCGCATCGCCGCCACCGTCGACGGACGTTCCCCTTCCGAAGTCCGCAGGCCATGCGCAATCAACGCGGCGACCACGGGACTTTTTTCCAGCGCGACAATTTCGCCCGTTGCCCCTGCGCCGTAACTTTCAACGATGGCGTCCGCCCCCATGCCCAGCGTGCAGTCAAGGACGCGCGCCCCTTCGGCAATATCGATGGCGCGAAGCAAATGATCGCTTTCCCCGCGCCGCAGATTCTTCAGCCGGAGATGCGCCATACCCGGATGAAAATAAAGCTCGCCGTCCTGCGTATCGACGACGAGCCTTTCTTTTGCAATCATCACAAAAGGTACGCCGTACCGTTCACGAATCGCAGCCAGCGAAATATTCCCCCGCTCGGCGAAAGGCGCGCCGAGCTTTTCCGCCATTTCCCGCGCCAACACGAAATGCTCCGGCTTCGCTTTGTGTCCCACCGTCACGACGATACGATTCTGTTCCTCCATCGTCACGTCCTCTTGAACATTTTCGCCAGTTCTGAGCCGGTAAACCGCAGAATCGTCGGGCGGCCGTGGGGACAGGTGTATGGGCGCGCCGTCTGCGAAAGCTCCTCCAACAGAAGCTGCATCTGCCGCAGATTTAGTTCGTCGCCGCGCTTGATCGCCGCTTTGCAGGCGGTCATGGCAAGACATGCGTGACGAATTTCCGCCGCCGTCGGATCGTGCATCTCCATCAGCCAGCCGAGGATTTTCCGCAGCGTCGTTTCCGCTTCGCCGACGGGAATATCCGCGGGAAGCGAGCACAGACGGAACTGGGTCTCCCCGCTTTTCGTCAAGTCAAAGCCCAGCTTTTGAAAAATCTCCTGCCGTTCCTCTAACAGTTCCGATTCCCGCGGGCTGAAATCCAAAAGCAAATGCACCAAAAGCTGCTGCGAGGGCATATCTTCCGCCAGCGCAGAAAAACGGTCGTACAAAATGCGCTCGTGAGCAGCGTGCTGATCGACGATGTAAAGGGTATCGCCGTCCTGTGCAATGATAAAGCAAAGAGCAACTTGCCCGATGGGAACCATCGCCATCGAAGAACCGCTTTCCTCCTCCGGCGCGTCGGCCACCAACGGCTCGATTCGCTGCTGTTCGTAAATTTCCCGTGGCGCGCCGCTTTTTTCCGCTATAATTTCCCGCTGCACCTCGGCAAAATTCGCCGCATCTCCCTTCCCCGCAAAAGGAACCGTCGGCATGAAAGGCCGGGGCAGTGAGGACGGTTCCTTCTCAGCGGAAGGTCCATCGAAAGACGCGACCGAAAGCGACAGTCCTCCCATACCATCATGATGCAAAGGAACCTGAGCGACCGCCGCCACCTGTTCAAGACTTTGCCCCTCGGGACGTACGGCATCTACGACAGCTTTATATACAGCCTTGAAAATTCGCCCCTCGTCTTCGAACTTGATTTCCGCCTTGCGAGGATGAACGTTGACGTCGACGCTTCGAGCGGGAACCTCGACCACGAGCACCGCCAGCGGATAACCGGCCTTCGGAAGCAAGGAATGATACGCGTTGTCGACGGCGCGAGCCATCGCCTTGTTCTCGACGACGCGCCCGTTGACGATAAAAGTCTGCCATGCGCGGCTGCTGCGAAGCATCGAGGGCTTTGTCAAAAAGCCCGTAATCTTCACGTCCTCGTCCTCGAAGGAAAGCGGCAGCAACGATTCTCCCACTGCGCCGCCATAAATTGCGACGATGGCATCCCTGAGCGAGCCCGTCCCAGGCGTCTTTACGACGGCCTTGTTGTTGCTGATAAGCCGGAAGGAAATCCCCGGCTCGGCAAGAGCGGCCTTGACGACGCAGTCGTTGATTTTCATGCCCTCGGTATGGACCGTCTTCATGAATTTTTTTCGCGCGGGCGTGTTGAAAAACAGATCCTCCGCCTTGACGGTAGTACCGGGAGCCGCGCCCGCATCGGAAATCTCGGGCTTCTTGCCGCCCATGATGCGAACGGAAACACCAAGTTCATCCTCCGCACGGCGCGTGAGGAGAGAAAACCGGGAAACGGCGGCGATAGTCGGCAGCGCTTCGCCGCGAAAGCCCAGCGTCGGCACGGACAAAATATCCTCGCTGTCTTTGATCTTACTGGTCGCGTGACGCTTCACGGCAAGTACGGCGTCTTCCCGGCTCATGCCGCAGCCGTTGTCGGTCACGCGCATCAGACTGGTGCCGCCCGCCATGACCTCCGTTTCTATGACGGTAGCTCCGGCGTCCACGGCGTTCTCGATCAATTCCTTGACGACAGACGCGGGACGCTCGACTACTTCTCCCGCCGCGATCTTATTGACGGTATCGTCGTCCAAAAGGTGAACGATGCTCATGACCGGCCCGCCTCCTTTTGCGCCTTTTGCTGCAATTTATACAACTCGTTCATGGCCTCGATGGGCGTCATGGCCATCACGTCGAGAGCCAAAAGTTCGTCGGCCAGCGGCGACGCGAACAGCGAAACCATGCCCGCCTCCTGCTCCGACGTATTTTTCTGTTCCGTATGCTCGGCACCTGGCGCGCATTTTTCCAATCCCGCAAGAATAACTTCCGCGCGGTCGGTTACGGATTTCGGGAGCCCCGCCAAACGCGCAACGTGAATGCCGTAAGACTTGTCCGCGCTGCCCGAAACGATGCGTCGCAGGAACACCACCTTGCTGCCGCGCTCTTTCACGGCGACGCAGCAATTCCTGATATGCTCGTTCTCCATATCGGTTAGTTCATGGTAATGCGTAGCGAACATCGTCTTCGCGTGGATATTGGCTTCGATATACTCAACGACGGCGCGGGCGATGCTCATACCGTCAAAGGTACTGGTTCCCCGCCCGATCTCGTCAAGAATCACAAGACTGTCTCGCGTAGCGTATTTCAATATCTGCGCGACTTCGTTCATTTCCACCATGAACGTGCTTTGGCCGCTGACAAGGTCGTCGCTGGCACCGATACGCGTAAAAATGCGGTCCACGGGAGCAATCGCCGCCTCCCGGGCCGGAACGAAACTCCCTACCTGCGCCATCAAAACGATGAGCGCCGTCTGTCGCATATAGGTGGACTTGCCGGCCATATTCGGGCCGGTAATCAGCATGATTTCGCTTTCCTCATGATTCAGCTCGGCGTCGTTCGGCACGAAGATATCCTGCGTCAAGATACGCTCGACAAGCGGATGACGGCCGTCCACGATATGGATCACGCCGTTTTCCCGAAGCGTGGGCCGAACGTAGCCGTAAGCGTCGGCGGCCTCTGCCAAAGAAACGAGCACGTCGACGACGGCCAATTCCCTCGCAGTGCGCTGTATGCTTTCCAACTCTGCGACGACACGCTCGCGGACGGCGTTGAAAAGCGCGTACTCAATAGCGACGCTCTTTTCCTGCGCGCCGAGGATCTTCGTTTCAAACGCCTTCAATTCCTCGGTGATGAATCGTTCCGCGTTGGCCAGCGTCTGCTTCCTCACATAATGAGCGGGAACAAGGTCTTTCCCACTATTCCTTACCTCGATGTAATAGCCGAAAACCTTGTTGTAACCGATTTTCAGCGTCTTAATGCCCGTCTTGTCCCGTTCGCGCTCCTCGATCTCCTGGAGCATTTTTTTGCTGTCGTGGGCGATGCGCCGATACTCGTCCAGCTCCGCGTCGTAACCAGGCTTGATGATTCCGCCTTCACGAACGGAAAGCCCCGGCTCGTCTACGATGGCGCGCTCCAAGAGACCGACCAGTTCGTCATACGTTCCGATATTCGCCTGCCCTCGCCGGAGCAAATCGGACTGCGCCGACGCCATAAGCGCCTTGACGTCCGGCAAAGTCGACAGGGAAACTTTCAGCGCGACAAGATCCCGCGCGTTGGCCGCGCCGACTTCCACCCGTGTCAGCAAACGCTCAAAATCGTATATCTCCTTCATGCGCTCCCGCAATCCCGAACGCATGGAGAAATCCCGCAGCAATTCCTCCACGGCGTCATGACGCGCACTAATATCCAAAACGGACGTCAGCGGCTGCTCCAGCCATCTCCGCAGCAACCGCCCTCCCATTGCCGTGCCTGTAAAATCAAGCACGTCGAGAAGCGTGTTCTTTTTGCCTCCATCCCGCAGATTGCGAGTAATCTCAAGATTACGAAGCGTCGTCGTGTCAAGCACGAGCCGTCCCGAGGCTTCCATCCTGGTGAAACGGGTGATATGGCTAAGATCGGTCATCACCGTCTGATGCAGATACTCAAGGAGCGTCGCCAGCGCCGTCTCCGCATCCGCGTCCCCCGGCCTGCGCTCCGCGCCGAAATGACGCAGCATCATTTCCTCCGGGCGTTCCATTGGTGACAGTTCAGTGAATGCGCAGCCCTCCATTCGCTGGGCCGCAAAATCCTCGACGTCCTGCCGGAAAGATAACGGTCCCGAAAACAAAAGCTCCGCCGGCGCCATACGATAAAGCTCGTCTAACGTCGACTGCACCCTGTTTTTTCCTTCGTGCACGCCGTAAAAACATTCGCCGGTGGAAATATCCGCTCCGGCAAGCACGACGCGCTCGCCGTTTTCATATAAAAGAACGATATAATTGTTCTGCGTCGCAGTCAGCGCGTTCTCGGAAAGGACCGTTCCCGGCGTGACGACCTTGATGACCTCTCGCTTCGTCAGTCCCGGTGCTTTCGGGTCGCCGATCTGTTCCGCGATGGCGACTTTATATCCCTTCCGGATCAGCTTCGTGATATAATTCTCCGCCGCATGATACGGCACGCCGCACATCGGCGATTTTTCCGTGTCCCCGCTGCGGCTCGTCAGCGTAAGCCCCAATTCCTTGGAGGCAAGCACCGCGTCGTCGAAAAACATCTCATAAAAATCGCCCAAACGAAAAAAGAGAATCTCGTCCGGGTGTTGCTGTTTGGTCTCCTGATACTGCCTCATCATCGGCGTGAGTTCCATGCTGTCGCCTCTCTCGAAAACTGCCAAAACAAATAAAGGAGTGATGTCCCCATCACTCCTTCACCCCATTGTTTGTATTATGCCTCCGCTTCACTCGCGGCTTCGCCTGCGGTTTCCTTCGCCGCTTTCGTGATGCTGAGCGAAATGCGCTTGCGTGCCGTGTCGATGCGAAGCACCTTGACCTTCACCATATCCCCGGTATGGACGGCCTCGTCAGCGCGCGCGATGCGCTTGTCGGAAAGCTCTCCCATCGGAATCAGCCCGTCGAAGCCCGGCTCGATCTCCATGAACGCGCCGAAGTCCGTCAGCTTGATGACCTTGCCCTCGATCAGCTGTCCTTCCTGATAGCGGGCCGCCCTGTCAAACCACGGATCGGGCAGCGTATCCTTGACGCTGAGCGAAATCTTGTGATGTTCCTGATCGATCTCTTTGACGAACACGTCGAGCTCCTGCCCGACCTTCAAAACGTCCGAAGGATGCTTGACGCGATCCCAGGCGAGATCGGAGATATGCGCCAGTCCGTCTACGCCGCCGATGTCGATAAACGCGCCGTAATCAAGGATGCGCTTGACCGTGCCTTTAACGGTCTGTCCTGCCTCCATCGTGGAAAAGACGCGCTCCTGTGCCTCCTCGCGCTCCTTCGACAAAAGTTCCTTGCGGGAAAGGACCAGTTTATGATTGCTCGCGTCAAACTCGATGGGAAGCGCTTCAAAAACCTTTCCCTCATAAGAAGAAAGATCCTGCACATAATGGAGGCCTACATGGGAAGCGGGAATAAACCCGCGAAGTCCCTGCACGCTGACGGAAAGTCCACCTTTGATCGCTTTGAGAACGGTGACTTCCAACGGCTCCTTCTTCTCAACGCAGCCGTCCAGTTTCTTCCATGACTCTTCCTGATCGGCTTTGAGCTTGGAAAGCGTATAGCCGTGCTCTCCGCCCTTAGAAACGACGTAAACATTGATCTCGTCGCCAACCTTGACGACGTCCTCAGCCGAATCCGGCTCGGGATAAGCAAGCTCCTTTTTAAGTATAGGAACGTCCTGCTTGGCGTCGATGGACACCCAGGCTTCGGCGTGGGACACCGAAACCACGGTGGCCGGTACGACCGTACGCTCCTGGATCTCCTGCATGTCCTCCAGCAGGGCTTCCATGTTTTGTTCGTTCACATCTGACACTTTTGATATACCTCCCTGATGATCCAGTCCGGAGTCGAGGCCCCGGCTGTGATCCCAATTTTCTTGATATCGTGAAACCATTCGTCCTCAAGCTCGGACGCCGTTTCAATATGATGAACAACGGTCTTTTCCGCGCACAGCTGCGCAAGACGCGTGGTGTTCGCACTATTCTTTCCGCCGATGACAAGCATCATGTCCACTTCCGCTGCAAGAGCAAGCGCCGCAGACTGCCTCTGATCCGTCGCGGTGCAGATTGTCCTTAGAATGCGGACGTCGTTCGACTTCGCGATAAGCCGCGCCGCTATAGACTGGAACTTCGCGCCGGAACAAGTCGTTTGAGCTACGATGCCGAGCTTTGCAAAGGGAGCAAGGGCTTCCGCTTCTTCCTCCGTTTCGACGACAACCGCGTGACCGCCGGCCCATTCCAAAATGCTCTTGACTTCCGGATGCTGCTTTTCGCCGACAATAACGACGCTGTACCCATCCTGGGCCAAACGATAAGCCGCTTTCTGCGCCTTCTTCACATGCGGGCATGTGGCGTCGACAAGCCGAATCGGGCGTTTCTCCGCCGTTTCATAGACCGCGGGCCCGACGCCGTGGGACCGGATGATAATCGTCCCTCCGTCCGACACCTCGTCGATGGAATCCACGGAACCGACGCCTTCTTCTTCAAGACGGGCGACCATCTGCGGATTATGGATAATCGGCCCCAACGTCGAAGCGTTCCCGCTCTCCGCGCTGTCGCGCGCAAGCCGGATCGCACGTTTGACGCCGTAACAAAAGCCGAGATATTCCGCCAAAATCACTTCCATAAGATTACCACATCACCCAGCCTTTTACAAGCTAATTTAGAGTATAACATAAATCTACCGATTTTCGCTATGAAAATTTTTCAATTTTATGATTTCCTCGCGAATTTTTTGCGCAAACGCATCCAGCGTCTCACGATCCGCCTTTCCTTCAAATTGCAGCAGATTACCGTAAGCTACTTTCAAATTCTTGAATTTATCAGTGCCCATAATAGCCGCCGGAAGCACAGGCGCGCCGCTCATCGCGGCGAGAAGCGCGACGCCCGAACCGAAATGATGAATCTCCCCGTCTTTGCTGCGCGTCCCTTCGGGGAAAATACCGACGCAACGACCCGCGCGAAGCTCCTTGACCGCCGCTTTGACCGCCGAACGGTCGGCCGCGCCGCGCCTCACAGGAAATGCAAAGAGCCACCGAATGACCGTGCCGAAAACAGGGATTTCAAACAGTTCCTGTTTCGCCATATAGCCCACAGGCCGGCTGAGAAAGCTGGCGAGGAACGGCGGGTCCCAGTTGCTCATGTGGTTCGCCGCGACAATCACGCCGCCCTCCTGCGGCATATTTTCCGCGCCGAAATCCTTCGCGCCAAGCAAACGAAAAAAGGCGGGAAAAATCACGTGAAGTATCCGATACAGTATCATCGCCCGTCACCCGCACAATTCCATGACTTTCTCCACGACGCGCTCAATCGGCATTCCCGTCGTATCCAGCAGCACAGCTTCCGGCACGCGCACCAGCGGCGAGATTTCCCTTTCGCTGTCCGCCTTGTCGCGAGCGGCGATTTCCGCCTCCAATTTTTCAATCGGCTCGTCATACCCCTTCGCCTTCATTTCCTTCCAGCGGCGAAGCGCCCGCTCCCCGATAGACGCCGTCAGGAATATCTTGACGTCGGCGTTCGGCAGCACGTTGGATGCGATGTCTCGTCCGTCCATGACGACGCCTCCGTCCGCCGCCATTTTCCGCTGCAGTTCCACCATCTTTGCGCGCACCGGCCCGAGCTGGGCAACCTTCGACACCAATGCCGTCACCTGCGGCGTACGAATCGAGTCCGTAACATCGGTATCGTCCGCAAAGACGCGTACGGCGTCTCCGATGAACCGCAGCCGCACGTCGAGTTTTTCCGCTATGCCAACGATATTCCCGTCTGTCGGTTCCACACCAACGTCCAGCACTTTCCAAGCGACCGCGCGATACATCGCGCCGGTGTCGATGTAGATATAGCCGAGTTTCTCAGCCACCAATTTCGCTATCGTACTTTTGCCCGCGCCCGCAGGCCCGTCGATGGCCACCGTCTTTTTCATGCCGCTCTCCCCCAAAAATATTATTGCAAATCCGTCAATGTCTTATAAAACGACGGATAAGAAATGTCTACGCACTCCGGATTTTCTATCGTCACGCCGTCGCCCGCCGCGCCTGCGACCGCCAGCGACATCGCCATGCGGTGATCGTCGTAAGAAAAACACGACCCGTGACGAATCTTTTTCATGCCGCCGTGAATCACAAGGCCGTCCTCCGATTCCTCGACGCAAGGCGCCAACTTATTATACTCGACGGCGACGGCGTGCAGGCGGTCGGTCTCCTTGACGCGAAGCTCCCCCGCATCCGAGATCACCGTATCGCCGTCGGCGAAAAGCGCCGCCACCGCAAGAATCGGGATTTCGTCAATCAACCGCGGAATGATTGCGCCGCCGAAGGAAACGCCATGAAGCTTCGCCGATCGCACGCGGATATCCGCAATCGGCTCGCCGCCGCTCTCCCGCTCGTTCAAAAGCCCGATATTCGCCCCCATATCGCAGAGGACGTCGAGAACGCCGGTGCGCGTCGGATTGACGCCGACCCCTTTCAGCAAGAGGTCGCTCCCTTCGATAATCGACGCCGCCACGAGCCAAAATGCCGCCGAACTGATGTCGCCGGGAACTTCGATTGCTTCCGGCGCGGAAAGTTTCGATACCGCACGGCAGGAAACGCGCGTGCCGTCCTGCCGTATCTCCGCGCCGAACGCGCGAAGCATCCGCTCCGTATGGTCGCGGGAAGGGAACGGCTCTATCACCGTCGTCTCCCCCTCCGCTCGAAGCCCCGCGAGCAGTATCGCCGATTTCACCTGCGCGCTGGCCATCGGCATTTTGTATTCGATGCCGCGCAATGGCGTTTCGGCAGGCAAAACCGTAATCGGCAAATATTTTCCTCCGGCCCTGCCGACGATTCGCGCGCCCATTTGCGAAAGAGGCGTAATCACGCGGCCCATCGGGCGGCGATAAAGCGCCGCGTCGCCGGTGAATGTCGAAAGCAACGGCTGCGGCGCCAAGAGTCCCATCATCAGTCGAAGCATCGTCCC
>JAEEGH010031100.1_pt1 | contig 10334 bp, 8 predicted proteins | sample 9134181 | NCBI WGS metagenome assembly JAEEGH01 (sample SAMN16246544, study PRJNA631951) | gut metagenome | biome: gut microbiome; feature: rumen; material: DP-attached | host: Bos | place: Iran: Karaj | collected 2018-10 | reverse complement strand
CAATTCTTATAATCTTGCTCCGTATTTTGAATGACGGGCGCGAAAGTAGCAAATAATTACATATCTTTGACCCTATGAAACGCATCAAACTACTCATCATATCTGCATTGATCTGCGTTTTATCAAACGCTCAGACACTGCAGCAGGGCCGTAACTATTTCTTACAGGGGGACTATGAGAAGGCCAAGCCCATCATGCTCAAGTACCTCAAACAGAAGCCCGATGACGCCAGCCGCAACTACTGGTACGGAATATGCTGCATGGAGACGGGTGAGAAGGAGAAAGCCATACCCTACCTTGAAAAGGCCGCAGCAAAGAAGATATTCAAAGCCTACCGCGCACTCGGTGAGTATTACCTGGAGCGTGAGGATTATCAGCCTGCCATAACCAACCTGGAAGCCTTTGTAAAGGGTATTTCGTCCGATAAGGAACTGCACGACGCTGCACTTGAGGACAGCCTGACCCATGCAACAGACAGTCTGAAGGTGCTGTTCCGCATGCTTCGCAACACCAGCCGTGTCTGCTTCATCGACAGTTTCCGAGTCAGCAAAAATGAGCTCTTCAGCACCTACATCATAGGAGAGTCAACCGGATCGTTCTATCCCTCATCGGCCTTCTTTGAGGATGACAGCGAGGGTGAGGTATTCCTACCCGAAACCGGCCAGAACATACTCTACAGCCGTATGACCCCGCAGGGAGTGTTCCGCTTCTACACCAAGTTCAAGAGCTTTGACCGTTGGACCGATGAGACTCCGGTTAGCGGACTTGACACCGACGGAGACCTGCGCTATCCGTTCCTGCAGAATGACGGCGTGACCATCTACTACGCAGCCTCAGGCAGCGAATCCATGGGCGGCCTTGACATATTCGTGTCACGTTACAACACCGCAACAGGCAAGTATCTCAAGCCCGAGAACATAGGAATGCCTTTCAACTCGGAGGCCAATGACTACCTCTACGTGATTGACGAGGACAACAACCTGGGCTGGTTTGCCACAGACCGTCGTCAGCCCAAGGATACCGTCTGCGTTTATGTATTCATACCCAACGAGCGCAACCAGAAGTTCAACTACGAGGACGGTGACACCCTGGCCATACACCGCGCCGCCCGTCTTACGTCAATTGCCGAGACACAGTCTGACCTTCTTGCAGTCCGCTCTGCCCGCCAGCGCCTGACGCTGCTGCGCTATGAACTGGCCGAAAAAAGCGAGCAGGGTTCATTCACATACATCATTGACGATTTCACCACCTATCATAACCTGGATGACTTCAAATGTCCCGATGCCGCCAAACTCTACCAGCGCTGGACCGAACTCAAGCACCAGTATGAGACAGACCTGGCCAAACTCAACAAGCAGCGTGACGACTACGCCGACGCCTCACGTCAGGAGAAGGAGCGCATGACAAGCCAGTTGCTTGAATTTGAGGATAAGGTCTTAAAGACAGAGCAGCAGGTCATAAAGATGGAGAACGATATCCGCACAACCGAGATCAACTACCTAAACCGATAAGCCTATGAGTACCTACTTTGCACCATCCGAACTTATCATAAACGATGACGGTTCCTGCTTCCACCTGCACCTTAAACCGGAGCAGCTGGCCGATAAGGTCATACTTGTAGGCGACCCCGGCCGCGTGGACACCATAGCCAAATTGTTTGACAGCATTGAATGCACCGTCAGCAACCGCGAGTTCCGCACCGCAACCGGTCTTTACAAAGGCAAACGCATCACCGTGCAGTCCACCGGTATCGGCTGTGACAACATAGACATAGTCATCAACGAGTTGGACACCTTGGCCAACATAGACTACGCCACCCGCACCGAGAAACCCGTGCACCGCACACTTGATATAGTACGCATAGGCACCTGCGGAGGCCTTCAGCCCTACACCCCGCTGGGCACATACCTCTGCTCGGTCAAGAGCATCGGATTTGACGGACTGCTTAACTTCTATGCCGGCCGCGACAGCGTCTGCGACCTTGATTTTGAGCGCGCCTTCATAGCCCACATGGAGTGGCCCACCAAGAAAGGCGCCCCCTACGTGGCCAACGCCAACCCCGACCTTTTAAAACGGATTATGGCCGATGACGACAGGATGGTACCCGGCGTAACCATAGCCTGCAACGGATTCTACGGACCGCAGGGACGCGTGTTGCGCGCTCCGCTGGCCGACCCCGAGCAGAACGCCAAGGTTGAGAGCTTTGAGTACAAAGGCATGCGCATAACCAACTTCGAGATGGAGAGCTCGGCAGTAGCAGGCCTCTCTGCACTGTTGGGACACCGCGCCATGACCGTCTGCATGGTAATAGCCAACCGCTACGCCAAAGAGATGAACACCGACTACAAGCCTCTTATGAAGGAGCTTATAATCCGTATCCTTGACCGCATCTAAGTGACAGTAAACGACGATACAATCTGCGCTGTAGCCACCCGCCCCGGTGGAGCACTTGGCATTGTCCGTGTATCGGGCCCCGAAGCCATACGCCTGACAGACAGCATCTTCAGGGCTGCATCCGGACATCCGCTTGCCAGCGCTGCCCCCTACACCCTGAGTTTCGGACAGATAGTTGACGGCACGGGTGCTATAATCGATGAGGTACTCATAAGCGTCTTCCGCGCCCCCCACTCCTTCACCGGACAGGACAGCACCGAAATATCGTGCCACGGATCGGCCTACATACTTGAGCAGGTATGCCGTCTGCTCCTTGAAGCCGGATGCCGCCAGGCCAGTCCGGGCGAGTTCACCCAGCGCGCCTTCCTGAACGGCAAGATGGACCTGAGCCAGGCCGAGGCAGTGGCCGACCTGATTGCATCGGGCAACCGCGCCACCCACCGCATAGCCATGAGCCAGCTCAAGGGTCATTTCTCATCGGAACTCTCAGTACTCAGGGACCAACTGCTCAACCTAACCTCACTGCTGGAACTTGAACTGGACTTTGCCGATCATGAGGAACTTGAGTTTGCTGACCGCACAGAACTGCTCACACTTGCACAGAGGGCCGATGACCGCATAACTGAACTTGCCCGCTCATTCAAAACCGGTCAGGCTTTGAAAGAAGGCATTCCGGTCGCTATAGTGGGTAAAACCAACGTTGGTAAATCAACACTTCTGAACCGTCTGCTCAAAGAAGACCGAGCCATAGTATCCGATATTCACGGCACTACTCGAGACACCATTGAGGATACCATACGAATCAATGGCGTAACATTCCGTTTTATTGATACAGCCGGAATACGCCAGACAGCCGACGAAATAGAGCAAATCGGTATTTCACGCACATATGCCGCAATAGACAAGGCGCTCATAGTTATTTGGATGCTTGATTCCGAGCCCACAGCCGATGACATAAAAGAGATTTCTTCTCACCTTGAAGACAAGAAGCTCATATTGGCACTGAACAAATCGGACCTTAAAAGTTACAGCGGATTTGATACATCATCCCTGAATCTTCCGTCCGTTGACATCAGGAGCATAGAGATATCGGCCAAGTTCAACAAAAACATCACTGAACTTGAGAACCTCATCTATGAACTTGCTGATATTCCCGAGATTAATGCTGATACGGTAATAGTAACCCAGGCCCGTCACTTTGACGCCCTGAACCACGCTCACCTGAATCTGGAGCGCGTCATAAACGGCCTGAACTCCACACTGTCAGGCGACCTCATTGCCGAGGACCTGCGTCTTGTCCTTCAGGATCTGGCCGAAATCACCGGCGGCGCAATCACCCCCGGCGAAACCCTGGCCAACATCTTCAAGCACTTCTGTATAGGCAAGTGAAAATATCCTTATATTTGCCCCATAATCAATAATCTGAATGATATGAAACGTCTTACACTTCTCCTTGCCCTGATTGCAGCAGCTCCTCTTGCTGCCCAGAATCATGAATTTGTCGATCTGAATCTTCCGTCGGGTACCCTTTGGGCTACCTATAACATAGGCGCTTCATTCGAAGGCGATACCACTGCACAGTTTTTCCGTTGGGCCAATCTGCCTTATGACAGCCAAAATCCCAATGGATATGACCAGAATGCATTTGAACTGGGTAACCCCATTCAGGGAACTGAATATGATCCCGCTACCGCCGCTTGGGGTGACGAGTGGTGCACTCCTACCCTTGAGCAGTGGCACGAACTTCTTACATACTGCTATGGATGGAGATACCACACAAGTGTCGGCAGCGGCTCAAACGGACCGCAGATAATGACACTTAAGATATTCCGTTGCTATGATTCCGATGGTGACGGATACGTGGAAATTCCTGAAAATGAGGACACTGCCAAAGCCATTGTTTTCACATATCACAATTATGTAAGTGGCAATGACAGCTATTTCGTAGGACAGTATTGGGCTGCGACACAGAACCTTGAATCATGGCCGCATCAGCCGGGAAATGAAAGTATCAGGTACTGGACTGAGCAGAATGATGATTATACCACTACTTTCGATATGAACGGTCATCCCCACCATCTGTACAACGAGCATGGCTACGCATATTCGTTCAGCATACTCAGCAAGCACATGGTATTCCTTCAAGGCCTCCGTCCAGTATATGAAAGAAAGATGATCCGTGCCGTCCGCAAGGAGAAAAAATCTACAGCAATAAAGCCCGCATGGGCCGATTCGCCCAAGCTCAAGCCCTTGTATAAGATGGGACCGATTATCATCTACAATGATGGAACCAAAGTATTAGAAAAATAACTAACAGAAAAACTAATGAGAAACAACATTGCAACAGAGAAGGCACCTGCAGCAATAGGTCCTTACTCACAGGCCGTGAATCTTAACGGAACAGTATTCGTATCGGGACAGCTTCCCGTCAACCCGGCAACAGGCACTATGCCAGACGGCATTGAGGCTCAGACCCGCCAGGCCATGCAGAACATCGGCGCCATTCTTGAGGCTGCCGGACTTACTTTCAATGACATCGTCAAGACTACCGTATTGCTGGCAAACATGGCGGACTTTGCAGCCATGAACGCCGTCTATGCGGAGTTCTTCCCCGATAACAAACCTGCCCGCGTCTGCTTCCAGGCTGCGGCCCTACCCAAGAATTCACTGATAGAAATTGACGCGATTGCGGGTAAATAATAAATGACTAAACCGAACACTAACTATATGAAACCTTTTTCACTTCTGTCATTCTTGGGCGCCACCCTTTGTATCCTTTGGGCATGCGACCCTGTTGACATCGATGAACCGGAAAACGGCAAGAACAACGGACAAGGAAACAAAAATGACTCAGTCCAGATTACTGTTGACTGGAGCGATCCTGATTGGTACACTGTCAATTTCTGGGATCGTACAGACCGTCAGAAAGCCGGTCTCCGTGGTCCTGTTAAGAAATGGCACATTGACAATTATTCCACTTACAATGAGTATGAATACGATAGGGCCGGACGTCTTGTCAGGGAAGCCTATGTCAACACCAGAAATGAAGGCAGCAACTATGAGTGGATTTACACTTATGACGCTCAGGGACACCTGACAAAGGCTGAGTGTTTTGACGCATTCTGCGAGAATGGTGAGCCCTGCGAGTACTGGGAGTATGAGTATGAGAATACCGGCAAATACGTGGCACGCGAGTGGTTCATGATGGGACCCCAGATATCCGATGCTGAAAACGCTATCTGCAAAGAGCTGTCCAAAGCTTCATTTGTAGTGGTACAGCCCCTCTCTTCTTATTACCGCCAGTATACCTATACTTTCAGGAACGACAGTCTTGTAATTTGCGAGTACTCATACAATACCGACTTGGGCAACGATGAGAAACTGAACGAGGTCACATATGATTACGCTTTTGCATATGAGAACGGATATCCCAAAAGTCTGCAGACCGACAAACTCCGTTTCCAGATAGATACCATTACATACTATCCTAACGGAATGTATAAGGACTTTGTTTATCGGGAGCAGAATGCATACAATTATGAAACAGGATGGGACGTTCATTCATACACTATGCTGGACAATCCCCGTTATCTGGAGGTTGACACTTTCAGTCTGGGCGGCAGAGCCTCTTACATGTCACTCACCCCGCAATCGATGAAGAAGACCTACGATTCACACTTTGACATCGTCAAGAATGAAGAGTGGTATACAGTCAATACGGACACTGCTGCCACCTTCACTGACACATGGATTAATTACACCTACGACAAGTACGGCAACTGGATAACTCGTGACGAGACCGTTGTGGCTCGTTACACCGGTCAGGAATCAACCAGCACCATCACCCGAGTGATGGAGTATTTCGAGTGAGATTAATCAATCGCAAAAAAAAGTGCCAAAGAGAACCGTCCCCTTTGGCACCTTTTTTATTCCCACTCTATTGTGGCTGGCGGTTTTGAGCTGATGTCGTAGCAGACGCGGTTAACGCCCTTGACCTTGTTGATGATCTCGTTGCTCACCCAGTGCATGAACTCGTAGGGAAGTTCTGCCCAATCGGCTGTCATGGCATCGACGCTGGTTACGGCACGCAGGGCAACTGCGTTGTCGAATGTGCGCTCATCGCCCATAACGCCTACGGTGCGGTCAGCCAGCAGGATTGCACCTGCCTGCCAGATCTTGTCGTAGAGTTTCCACTCGCGCAGACCGTTTATGAATATGGCATCGGCCTCCTGCAGGACTGCAACCTTCTGAGGAGTGATGTCGCCTATGATACGTACAGCCAGACCGGGACCCGGGAAAGGATGACGGCCAATAAGGTGCTCCGGAATACCCAGACGGCGACCGATGGCACGAACCTCATCCTTGAACAGCCACTTGAGCGGCTCGCAGAGTTTGAGTCCCATCTTCTCGGGCAGACCGCCCACGTTGTGATGGCTCTTGATGGTCTTACCGGTAATGTTCAGACTCTCAATGCGGTCAGGATAGATTGTACCCTGAGCCAGCCATTTGGCATCGGTTATCTTTGAAGCCTCGGCATCAAACACCTCAATGAAGTCGCGGCCTATTATCTTGCGTTTCTGCTCAGGCTCGGTAACACCCTCCAGGTCCTTGAAGAACTTGGCCGATGCATCCACGCCCTTAACGTTCAGTCCCAGGCAGACATAGTCGTTCAGCACATCGGTAAACTCATTCTTACGCAGCAGACCGTGATTTACGAATATGCAGGTAAGGTTCTGGCCGATGGCCTTGTTGAGAAGAACTGCAGCTACCGATGAATCCACACCGCCGCTCAGTCCCAGCACCACCTTGTCATCGCCAAGTTCAGCCTTGAGCTGTGCAACAGTAGTATCTATGAATGAGTCCGATGTCCACTCCCTGCGGCTGCCGCATATGTCAATGACAAAATTCTCAAGCAGTTGCTTGCCCTGCAGCGAATGAACCACCTCGGGATGGAACTGCACGCCCCATACGCGTTTTTCGGTGCACTCAAAAGCGGCATACTTGACGCTGTCAGTTGATGCGGTCATATGATATCCCGCAGGAATTGCAGTGATTGAGTCTCCGTGGCTCATCCAGACCTGTGAGTTCTTGGTGAAACCCTTGAACAGAGGGCACTGGTCATCAATGAAACCCAGTGATGCGTGACCGTACTCACGGGTACCGGCCTGCTCCACCCTGCCGCCGTAGGTATAACTGAGCAACTGTGCTCCGTAACATATACCCAGCACGGGATACTTTCCTATAATGCCCGAAAGGTCGGGACGGAAAGCGTCATCGGCATAAACGCTCAGGGGTGAACCGCTCAGGATCACACCAATCACGTCGGGGTCATTCTGTGGGAATTTGTTGTAAGGCAGGATCTCGCAGAAGGTGTCCATCTCTCTCACTCTGCGTCCGATAAGTTGGGTGGTCTGTGAACCGAAATCAAGTATTATTATCTTTTGCATACAGGTATAGTGTGTTCTCTCCTTTTACGGCCGCAAAATTACTAAAAAAGATCGATACTCAATCCGCCAATTATCCACAATCCGGGCTGCGGAACACTGCCGTAATCAAAGTATTTTCTGTTGGTAAGATTATTGCCCTCCAGGTATACTCTGTAGCGCCCCTTGTTCCAATCCAGTCTTGCATCAATCACACTATATGGCTCATAATCACGCACCTGGCCATCCACATCGGTAAATGTTCCGGCGCGGTCCTGGTATCGGCCCGTAACAGCCAGTTCAAGATTCAGGGGCAGGTTGAAACGGATACCGGCCACAGCCTTGTGCTTAAGATATTCAAGGGTGGTACGGCTCTGGATATTTGGCACATCAACCTTCTCCTGACTGATGTAGTTGTATGCAAAATCAACTGACTTGAGCACGCTCTGACCCGGCAGCAGAGTCTCCAGACTGATATTGGCGGTAAGTTCTGCGCCCAGAGAATTGACCTCGGTAAAGTTGACCGATTCCCAATGACGCAGGTTCTCAGGCTGAGTCAGGTCCATGATCCAGTCAATCATATTGCTGCAGCGGTTGTAATAGACAGAGGCCGATACCTGTACGCCGCGATAATCGGCATACTTAAGACCCAGGTCAACAGCCTTCAACTCCTCAGGCTTGAGGTGCTTGTCGGCCTGATATCCGCCCACGCTGTAGTAGAGCTCAGTAACCGACGGCAGACGCAGTGAGGTGTTGTAAGTGGTAAAGATTTTGAACTTGTCACCAAGTTTCACGCTCATATCCACGCCGGGATAGAAACGCATGTCCATGCCGTTCCATGAGTTGCGCACGCCCACCACTCCGGCACTCAGCGCAAACCAGCGAACATTGATGTTATGCTCAACGATGAAACTTATGTTGGTGCGGTTAAGACCCAGAGTATAGTCACGCTCCGTACCCTTGATATGCTTGGGCTCAGTCAAAGGCTCACCCAGGTTGCCGCTAACCAGATTCTCGTTCTTGAGTTCAGCGCCAATGGCAGTGCGGCCCAGAGTCCAGTCAAACCAACTGTTAAAGCCCACGCCTGCCACATCAGAGCGGTGGTAGTTGAACTTTACCGCATCCTCACTGCCGCGTATCAGTTCAAAACGGTCCTCATTGTGGTTCCACCATGCGCTGGGGTGAATATGCACGCGCCCTATCCTGTTCTCGGCCTGCAGTGCTGTATAGGTCTTTACGGTATGCTCAAACTGGTCATCGAACTTGGCCGAATAGAAAGTGTTGCTGCCCCAGTCCTTGATGCTGGCACCTGCATGCCAGTTCACCTTTATATTATCATCCATGAAACCGCCCTTGTAGAACGCCTTCTTGTACTCCATATCGGCATTCAGACGCCCCGCCTTGCTGCGGCTGTATCCGTCGCTGCGGCCGTAGTTCACTGACAGCATATTGTTCCAGCCACCGGCAACAGCATCGGCTCTTGCACCGGTAGCGGCATAACCCCAACTACCCGCCTCTACATGAGCCTGGGCCGATGTCCGTGCAGCCGTCTTGGTCACGATATTGATTGCACCCATCAGCGATGATGACCCGTATGCACGCCCAGCAGGTCCCTCCAGAACCTCGATATGGTCAATGTCGTTCATATCAACGGGGAAATCAAAAGAGTTGTGGCCGGTCTGCGGATCACAGATATTTATTCCGTCAAGCAGTATGGCAACCTGTTCAAAATTACCGCCACGAACGCCTACATCGGTCTGTGCGCCCATCGGTCCTCGCTGCCGTACATCTACACCTACGGCATATTTGAGTATATCATTGACAGATAGGACGGGGTAAGCAGCTATCTCATCGGCCGTCATGACATTAGTTATACGGACAGCATCGGGTAGGGCGGTCTTTATTCTTGATGCAGTTACCTCAATCTCGTCCATTCTGTAAAACAGAGAGTCAGTGCTTTCGGCATATAATGAAACGCTGCCGGCAGTTTGCAACAGCAACACGGCAGCGATCAATTTACGGCATATATTCGTCATATGTTTTTGCGGTCAACCAATCAGGCCGCGAAGATATCGGAAAGATTCCTTGTAAACAAATTTTGTCATCCCTTTTTCTGCTTCTTCAGGTACTGACGTGTGTTCATTCCAGTCTCTTGCTTGAATGCCCGGTGGAAGGCCTGCCTTGTATTGAAACCGCACATTTGTCCGATTGATTCTATCTTGTATGATTTATGTGCTGTATCACTATTGAAAATACGTATGGCTTCTTTAATCCTGTAGCTGTTAAGGAAGGTCGAGAAATTGACTCCCATATTTGTATTGATTGCTTTTGACAAGGTGCTTCTGTTTGTCCCTAGCTGCTTGGCCAACTTGTCGAGAGTGAGAGAGCAGTCTGTAAATACACGTTCATCCTCCATTTTAGTCTTGAGATCCTGAAGTAATCTGGTGTCGGGATTATCGTTGACATTGGTGTGATGATCCGGAAACAAGTATTTGCGTAGTGCTTTGTCGCGCCTGA
>JAEEGH010031099.1_pt1 | contig 10334 bp, 10 predicted proteins | sample 9134181 | NCBI WGS metagenome assembly JAEEGH01 (sample SAMN16246544, study PRJNA631951) | gut metagenome | biome: gut microbiome; feature: rumen; material: DP-attached | host: Bos | place: Iran: Karaj | collected 2018-10 | reverse complement strand
ACACCGTTTGCTCAAAGCATAGGTCCAAGAGGAGGAGCTGGTTGAGCTTTTCCGGCAGGAATCTCAAGATTGAGAATAGTTTGCACTTTTGCCATTTTCAAGCTTAATAATCAAATAAATGTTTTTATTTCCCATATTTGGACAGTCTAACAAATGTAGTTACATTTGTAGAAGCTAGACATTCTGAGGTAGAAGACTCAGGCCAGTTATGGATTTGAGTATTTGAGATAGTTACTCAACTTAATTTTAAGTACTTTATTATTCTAATAATCCTCATAATAAATCTCATATTCACAAATTTTCATCTTTATTTTCTGTAGATACTTCATCTTCTTCAATTTCGATATCTTCAATATTCTCATCAACTTCCTCGTCTCATTTATATTCAGGGATACATCTTCTGCAAGGATCAGTTAATCATCTTTCGTATGCATCTCTAACTGTACCTTCATAAACTGTTTCACTACGAGAGAACGCAGGACAATCCTTATCTACATGATATTTCTTACTATGTTCTGCCCAGTAAACTGTACCAGATGGACTAACTTGTAACACTTCTTGTTCAGCTCTTTCCAATCATTCCATAGAAACAGGATTCCAATCATAACTTGCTAGTCCAGCAATAGCTAGTGCAGCAATAGCGATCCCTCCAACTAGTCCTTTAGATTTTTTATCTAAATCTTTGCTAGTAAAGATAAGTATTATGATAGGTAGGAAAGCCAATACTGAAAGGACGGTTCATAAATTGTTCCAGAACCAGAATTTAGTCTTATTTTTTTCTGAGGCAGGATCGATATGATTTGCTTTTTTCCATAATAAAGAACCGGGAATAAAGAATAATAAATCCAAACCTAGACAAATCAGTAAGAAATAAGTCAAATTTAATCCGCTAAACCAATCTATAACGTGAGTTAATTTTAAAATTCCAATTACTTCAAATACTATCGCAATAATCCAACATATAATTGCCCATACTCTTTTAGTAGTAGCCCTTTTGTGTGGATCTCCAGTTTGTTCAATTTTAATAATTTTTCCATGTTCATCTTTTCAATAAACTTCTTTGCTTTCAGCATTTTCACTTTCAACTTTGACATACTTTTTTTCTTTTGCCATGTTTAGTTTGGTTAGTGAATAAATAACGACCTAAGATAATCTTTGCTATAATGATATTTGTCTGCAGGTATTTGCAACAACCATACGTCTTCATCAATTTCAACAACCATTATAACTCGGATGTCCTTGAACATAGATAAGTTTATATAACTTACTCTATCTCCAAATAGCTGATTTTGAAGGATTTCGGATTCTGTTATCATTTCATATACATTTCCTCCTAATGTTTGAACTGTCTGAATAAAGTTTAAATGATTTCCATAGTAAGCGAAGTAATTTCATTTAGAATCTTGTAAGGTAAATTCGGGTTTTTCTCATAGAATACTTACTATATCTAGCGTACCAAAATATTCAGTAGTACCAGGAAGTATTTTATTGTTTGATGAATTTAAACTTACAGAATTTGATAATTCATTAGAATTTCGAGTATCTGAGTCGTCCTCTCGAGTTGGCGTTGTATCTCACAAAGATACAGAGTCGGATATTTCGAGATTTTTCTCGTTGTAAGTGTCTTCATTAAGATTTATGGAATTTTCCACAGTCGATCATAAATTTTGTTGGATCCCTGTTTGAATTGATGTTTCGTTTCAAGTTTTAATTGTAGTTTTAAATAGTGATTCTTTTTTTTGATATGTTAATGAATATACTATTGATAAACAAAGAAACAAAATTATTAAAGATCGAGTGATTACTTTTTTGTTTTCTATCATTGTTGGAATCTTGCTTGATAAAAGTTATTGAGCAATTTCCACAGTATCCATTCAAACTGTTGTAGGTGTGAGCTGACCAAGCCACTCAACACTTACAGTAACCAATCATTTATCTGAATCAACGGAGATGACAGTTCATTTTGTTCCTTTTAAATCTCATGATTTAATGAGTACTAAATCACCTTTTTTAAATGGAACTTTGATATCTAACGAATCTTCAGAAGCTTGGATCTGTTGCATCATTTGATTGAATTCATCATCAGTAAGTGGAACTGGATGAGTATCTGCTCATACAATCAATCTGACTCATGGAGTATTTCTGATTACATACCAGATTTTATCATTCATTCTAGATTTGAAGAACAAGTAACCTGGATATAACCTTTTTTGTTTAATAACCTTTTCTCATTTTTTACTTATAGAAACCTCATTCACTTTAGGATTTAGTAATTCAATTACGTCTTCTTGTAGTCATTGTCTAGCTACTCTCTCTTTTAGATTTTCAAGAACAAGTTCTTCTTGACCAGAGTTTACGCTTAATACATATCGTCTAAATGTACGATCTTCAATTTGTTTTTTAATTTCTACTGTATTTGTTTCTTGCATAATGTTTAGTGAAGAGAATAAAATTTTTCATCACTTTTCAATTTCTAATTATTAATTCAATATTAAAGAGTTCCAGTCATTGCTTGGTAGAAAATTTGATATCCTTCGCTGAAAATATAATCAGCAAGCACAAAATATAAACCAGTTACTATAACCACACCAAAAATGGCAGCAGTCAAAGTAAGGTACATTTTTTTGTCTGGATGTTTTAGGCTTTTTACCGTATCCAAACTGTCATAAATAAAGTCAAGCATTCTGCAATTTCATAATAATAAAAAACGCGAGCGTTTACAACAAATACTTATAAAAAAATTCACATAAAATGCAAGAGAAATCTGATTTTAGTTTGCATTTAAAACAAAATTTTAAAATAAAAATGCGATAGGAAATACCTACCGCATTATTTACATTTTGGAGTCGAGACTCTTTACACAAATTCGTTGTGTGAAATTCTATGCACACATATACCAATGAGCGAAATCATCCAAACTGCCATGGTAATCAGGGATGGACAGCTTGTAATGCAACAAATCATTAGTATTATTGCCGCAAGGATAGCTGTACCAAGATACAGCTTTGTCTCATAGGTTCTTTCTCTACTAGATAGCCGCTTTTCAGAATAGTTGTCGAATTTAGCGGAAAAGAATGCAAGAATGGAGGTGCTTACTGCGACACAAAATACCCTAATTCCAGGGAACCAGTCATCAGGCATGTTTGCGATGTTACCCAAACAGCAGGTAAGTCCCACAATCGCAAGCCAATTAAAAATAATTAAGTTTTTCATATAAAAAATTTTTGTGTATTTGTATATCGATATATAATATGTGTTTTTTAATCAAAGAGTCAAGTGTTTTTTGAAAATCAAAATTTAAAGGTTATTTTAATAAAAAATACGGCAGGATAAACCTGCCGTACGATTAAAAAGTTAATTAATTTTAAGCAACCCAATCGAGGTTAAAGGAGCCTTCGTAGGACTTCACAAATTCGGTAATTTGAGCTCGGATGTTTTCCTGAACGTAGGCATCGTTTTTGCATTTGTTTTCAAAATCGGCAATACAGAAGGTCCAGATCCCAGCGACATCACCGAAATAGATGTTGTCTTTGGATACAGCTTCTCCGCTTTCTGTCCGATTGTGCCCATACTTATCTCTGCCAGCTTTGTTGAGCTCACTCATGAATACATTGAGTCCGAGCTTAGCTTTAGCTCTCTTAAACTCACATTCTTTCCTATAAGATGACTTAATTCCACAGAATTTGAAGCCTCTTACAGTGGGTAAAAACTCCTCGATTTCCCTGGCGTGGTCTTGGAGATAGCTCGTAATTTCAAAGAACTGTACAACTTTATCGTAGCAGTTCTCCTCGTTAATGTGGTTGATGATCTGGTTGAGATTCTTAACCTCAGCAACGAACTGATTTTTCGAAAATAATTTCATTTTTTTAATTTTTTAATGGTTTGACATTTTGTTTTCTTGTATGTATTGTATACATTTTTTATACAAAATGTCAAGTAATTTTATGAATATAATTTAAAAAATGTGATAGGATATACCTACCACATTATAAAATTAATGGATTCAGAACATGAGCCAATTAGCATTGAAGATATCTTCATAGGATTTCACAAATCTAGTAATCTGGTTGCGTATGTGTGTTTGGACAAATGTGTCTTTCTTGCATTCCTCTTCGAACGTTCTGATGCTAAAAGTTCCAATACCCCATACGTCTCCGAAATAGACGTTGTCCTTAGTTACATCTTCTCCAGGCTTTGTACGGTTGTGTCCAAAAGAATCTCTTCCAGCTTTGTTAATTTCACGCAAAAGCCCATCAAGCTTTATCCTGGCTCTCATCCGAGAATTTTCCGATTGCTTACGTTTTGCTGACTTCCACCCACAGAAATTGATCCCTTCTATAGGAGGAAGTAATTTCATAATTTCTTCACTACGATCTTGTAGTTCGCTGGTAATTTGGAAGAACTTTACAATTTTATCGTAGCAATTTTCTGTGTTAATGAGTTCTATTATCACATGTAGCTTCATTACATGAGATAACAGCTCTCTTTTAGTTAAATTTCCCATAGCTTAATATTTTTATTTGTTTGATATTTTATTTCAGTACATAATATTACACTTTTTATATAAAATGTCAAGTAATTTTTATTTTACTTGAAACTTACAAAAAAAATCCTACACTCACAGATAGGAGAATTAAAATATTCTCAGATTTTGTTGGATTTTAATAAAATAATTAATGACAGAAAAACAATTCTGAATAGAAGAAAAAAAGAAGAAAAGATGAGGTATGCCTCCAATTCAATTTTTTATATACTCATTGTTGTTTTTAATATTTTTTCGGGGGTTTAGTCTATACTCAAATATCACAAACATACTTTTTGGAGGGTCTGCATTAGATATTTTTACCAAAGATTTACAAACTTTATCAATTTATTTCCTCCCAATCGATAAGGAGGTTTCTCATGAACTTTATACACTAGATACAATAGTCAAATCCTATCAAAACTGAGAAAATATTTTTAAAACTAAAAAATCTGAAATCGAAGAGGTATGGTACTATATAATCAATAATCAAAATTATCTTTCATCATTATGATTTCAGCGTTATGAATCTTTAATGAAATTTTTATCAGATTTGTATGATCATCGTGAAGAAGTTTATGCGTTATTATGAGAAAATTATTCGTATAATTATTTAATTCCACTTCAAAATTGAAATGAAAAACGTCTAAATTGATGATTCTTTGGTTCGTTTGCTTTCGTGACTCTAAGTTGATGACATATTGAGAACCTTGAAGTTATTGATTCATACTTAGCTGATTATATTGCGCCAAAATCTAGAATGAATTTACCAGAACGATATTCTCAATATTTTGGTGAATATCAATTATGATTCGTTGCGTGAAATAAATTTTGATTTACTGATATAGACTGAAAAAATTTGAAAATTATGTATGAAAAAGCTTTCAATGAGGATTTTGAAATGGATAAAGTGAGAGAAATGTACAGCGAGCAGCAACGGAATCTTTTGCATAATAAATATATAAAATGAGTAATTTTCCTTGATTCAAATTTACTTGAAGAACTGTTGCCATGATTCTCTGATAAAATGAGAGAGCGGCAATTTATCAATGCTTCAATTGATATAATTCGTTGAGAAGTCCGTTGAAATAAAAAGGAAATATATATAGCAGAAGTATTAGATTATTTTTATAAAAATGCTACAACTATCGCTAAAAATTTGATAAATAACCGAGATGAGGTTTTAAATAAAAGATATATTCAGATTTACCTTTCTGATATGTTTGTAAGCCAAGAATTTAGAGATATGATAGCTAGGAATAATTTGAATACAAAGTTTCAATGATGAAAAATATATGCACGAGATGTGAATATAGCAAATAATAAATCAGATGATTTTGTTACAAAGCGATTAAAATTGTATTCTTCAACATGACAGTTAATCACTTCACAACAAAATGAAGTTCTTTCACTTTCAAATTTACCAATATGAGAATATCAACTGGTAATTGATTATTATTTTTTTGTGCCAGAAAGTTATAGAAAATTTATTCGTTGATTAGAAAAGAAATATGGGATAGGTATCACTCCGAGAGAGGAATGAATATTGGTTCTTAGTCCTGTAAATCATAATGACTGAAAACCTGAACGTATGTGGCGAGAAAAATGAATGGTTTATTATCCACGAAATATGGAAATTACTTCAGTTTGATGAGATGTGGAGAATGTAAATTATTTCCAATCTGATTTTGCTCAATGATTGAATTATACTTTACGTACAGTGAAAACTGAGGACCAAAAGCAGGCTGTAATAAATTTTAAGATTAATCCGTAGTTTTTGGTTTCGTATATTTTTTGTAAAACTTGAAAAAAGCAAGAAAATGATTATAGTGCTACTAATGCAAGTGGTAATACTTCTCCTGTAGACCTTAGCCAGAATGGAGAAGAGACTACTTGAACAGAAAGCAGTAGTAGTTGAGCAACGCCAAGGGGTTGAGAGCTGGAATGACCTGCTACGACTTTCTTAGTTACCGGTCCTTAGTGACGCGGGGTAGTACAGTATTGAGTCTGTGCTAGAAAGGAAGGGGCTATCACCTCCGTAAAAAGGGGTTGCACTTCCTTATATTGGTTACTCCACGGAAACCGTTTCAGTATTGTCGCTGATTTCTGGTGATAATTTATTGTTTGGAGTAACTTTTTTTTAATTAAAAAATTATGATAGACAATAATTCAGATTTTCTTATACATAAAAAATAAATTTTACCCCAAAACCACAGACCAAACATGAAAATCGCTATCGTTACATGAGCTAGTTCAGGATTATGAAAAATCTTTGTAGATAACCTTATCCAAGAAAAAGATTTAGATCAAATCCGAGTCCTAGCTAGAAGTAAAGATAAATTAAATGAACTCAAAACTCAGTACAGAGATAAAATAGTCCCTTATACGATAGATCTTTCAGTTCATGATGAGATTATCAAATTTTCCAAAAAGCTGACAGAAACTAAGTGTAGAATCAGATATCTAGTGAATAATGCTTGATATGGAAAATTCTGAGCGAGTGATGAAATTCCATTAGAAGATTCTCTGAATATGATTGATTTGAATATCAAAGCCGTGGTGAGTATGTGCTATATCTGCACTCCATTTATGCATAAATGAGACCATATTATCAATATCGCTTCTGTGGCTAGTTTTCAGCCTATCCCATATATGAATGATTATGCCGCTACCAAAGCATTTGTCAAAAGCTATTCTAAGGCTTTAAATCAAGAACTCAAAAAAAGCTGAATCTCCGTCACAGCTGTCTGTCCAATCTGGATGAAAACTAATTTCATGAAAGTAGGGGATATCTGACTCAAAAAAGCTCCTACAGTTTACGAGCCAACAGTTTCTCCAGAAAAGGTTGTCCAAAAAGCTATTTCCGATGCTAAGAAATGAAAAGATATTTCACTTTATAGCGGTTATTCCAAGTGAATGAGATTCTTGTCTTGTATTTTGCCAGATAGCTGGCTTATGAAAGCTCGACTCAAAATGCAGAAGTTGGATTAATTTTTTCCTCCTTTGTAAAGGAGGGGGACCGCTTGCGGTGGAAGATTCTTCGTTTCACTCAGAATGACTTTTGCGTCATGTTGAGCAAAGCGAAACATCTTATCATATATTAAGATCCTTCACTGCGTTCAGGATGACGCATATTGAGGATTCTATCTCTTGATATCAACCTCTCCCATCACTTCGTGATTTCCCTCCTTATTAAGGAGGGATTAAGGGAGGTTCCTTAAACTAAGGAGTTTTAAATTTCCCTATTTTTCAGGCAAAAGAACCTCATCCGGCCTTCGGCCACCTTCTCCTTAGCAAGGAGAAGGAATATTCAATAAGATTTTTCAGCTATATCTCTACAATGACTTCACTTTCTCGACCAAAGACATCAACCGTTTTAACACAAATTTTTCTTGGTCAGGATTTTTTATCTACTTGTAAAACTGCCTTTGTAACTACTCTCAAAGGGTCTCAATCATTATCTGTATTATTGCGGTAATCTTGCCAAATACTACGGAAAACTACACCATCATAATCAGGGTCAATACTTCGATATTCTATCAATGATAATGGTTCTTTCGCGATAATTTCTCCAAGTGTTGCTTGTCCTTTTTCATCCAATGGTAAAGCTTCAGGAGTGAGCAAAACATAATTTTCAAGTTCAATAGTCAAAGTATCTTTTTCATTTCAGCTTTCCAATTTTGGCTCTTTTATCGTGAGATATTGTAATGAACTGAAATTAACTTTTTTGTTCTTAATCAAGTCTTGATATCCTCCTTTACTTCTAAGTTTATCGAGCAAATCAGGTGGAATAACCAAAACTTCTAAACTATTTCATTGATTTAATTCTTGAATTTCGTGGGTAATCGTGGAAGAAAAGTTCCATCACAAAACTACTACTTTATTCCATCATCATTGAAAACTATCTCTTTCAGCAATAGCTTTTTTGAGGGTATTTATTCAAGTAAGTTTGTTTGGACTATCTACATAAACAAGAGTCTTTTCATTTGGCATATATCCCATATTTCTGCTTGGATTCTCTGTAGCAAAAAATGGTAAAGCACCATATAAAGCCATGGTAATTTGTGCTAAATCTCAAATTTTCTTATATTTGAAATTCTGACTTAAACTTTCTCTCTGATAGTCACCAATGGACTGATAAAGGAAAGGTTTACACTCGTCAATATCAATAAATCTCTTTCTCATTACCATACAAGCAGGTTTCCCAATATCAGAAGTAATCCATTTACGACCAAGTTTTTCTGCTACTGCTGCAGTTGTACCACTTCATCAGAAAAAATCAGCGACAATACTTCATTCGTTAGAACTTGCATAAATAATTCTTTCTAATAATTCTTCTGGTTTTTGTGTAGCATATCAAGTATTTCATGTTTCATTTCATTCCAAATTATAAAACTCCTTTTCAACTCGTACATCAGTCGGCATTTTTTTCCTTTCTTGAACTTTTTCTATATTTTTTTCTCTTGCTCAAGCATATCATAATCTTCATAATGTTTTTTCTGAATATTCTATTCATATATTTTCAGTATTAAAAATATTATTTCATACATTTTTAGAGTAAAATAAAACAATCTCATGTTTCCTTCAAAATCAGTTTATAGGTCTGCTTCATGGTTTTAATCATCTTACAATTTCATTTATGATATTTTCTTTTCAAAAAATTTCATCAAGTAAAATTTTTACATAATGTCATACATGCCAATCAATATGTACATAAATACTTCATTTTTCACTCAAAAGTTCTCTCATGAGGTATAATCTTGGATACATGTACTCCAAATAAGAGATAGTTCAGTCTTTTCGAGTATCTGAATATGCAGATTGTTCAAAAACTGTTGGCTTTTGGTCAATATCTGTTCAATTTTTACTGTTTCAAAAAACGTCAGGCAGAGTGATTTTTGTCCTATAATCTGCTTTACTATCATAAGGTGGGTCTATGTATATGAGGTCTATTTTTCATCTTAAACTTGGCACTCCATTTGCTTCATCTCCTGCAATGAGAGCAGCCATAGTGAGTAAATTATCACCATAAATCAGACGATTTTGTCGAGCTTTTTCATCATACTCTTTTTTGAAATTTTCAAAGAGTGTCTGATAATTTGTGTCTTTTGATGGAATTACGATTTCATTTGTCTGCAACTTTAATCTTCGTCCATCAGCGATTTGTTGCATGATTTGTTCAGCTTCCTTTTTCCCTTTTCTGACAATATCAGGAAGTGCTTCAATTAAAGAAGTTTTTGGCATTGGATTTTTTGTGTGGTAACTAAATATCAGCCGAAAACTTCTACTTAACAAAAAAAGTGAACGGTTTACGACTGAAAGTTACCACACTCATTTTCCACCAATTGCCTTCTTGAGAACGATTAGCGCAGCCGCAAACCGTTCAGTTTCACAAAAAAGTAATTTAATGGAAAATTTTTTTGAGTGTGGTATGTATTTTGTATATTGAAAACAGGTTTATTGTCAAAGGGAAAAACTGTAAAAATATTTAATAAAAAAACTGCCCTATTCGGACAGCTTTTTATTTTCTCTTTTTTTTAAATTCTATTCTACCACTTCTACAAAGTCTGAATCGTCAAACTCCACTCTCCTACTTTTGTATTCAGATTTATTATTTCATTTTACATAACTTCTAAGGTATGCTATTCACTTGATTCCAAAGTATAGGACTGCGAAAAATAATAATATGTAGAATCCACTCTTGATCACAAACCAGATAACTGATAATAAAAGAAAGAATAACAAAATTCTGAATAATCATCACAAAAGATTGATTCATGTAATGGCTCAGAATAGTAGTAATCCCAACATT
>JAEEGH010031093.1_pt1 | contig 10335 bp, 4 predicted proteins | sample 9134181 | NCBI WGS metagenome assembly JAEEGH01 (sample SAMN16246544, study PRJNA631951) | gut metagenome | biome: gut microbiome; feature: rumen; material: DP-attached | host: Bos | place: Iran: Karaj | collected 2018-10 | reverse complement strand
GATGGGGGCGATGATACGGATGCCGAGGGCCGCCAGCGACAGAGCGATGTCGTTCTCCAGACCCTTAATCTTGCTGATACGCACGCCAGGGGCGGGCTTTATCTTATAGAGCGTCACCGTGGGACCCGGCTGTGCCGAGATCTCGGTAATCTCGATACCGTAGTCGTTGAGAGTCTGCACGATGCGGTCCTTGTTGGCAATCAATTCCTCCTTGGTGACTCGGGTATTCGACACCTCCCAGTCCTCGAGCAAGCTTGTATCGGGCATCTCGTAGTCCGAGAGGTCGAGGTGCGGGTCGTAGGGTTCGTCGAGACCGTAATGGCGGCGGTAGTCGTCTTCGTCAAGGTCGTCGATCGAGGGCTGGTCTTCGCCAGCCACATTTGCCTCACCCATAGCCTCCTCCCCTGCTTCGGTGGAGGCGCTGGATAACCCATCGGTATCCTCGATGGTGAAGCTGACCTCCGGCTCTGTTGTGCCTTGGGCCTTTGCGTTTATGCGGGCGAACTCGTCGTCGATAGAGAACTGAGGCTCAGTGTTCTCGGCAGGTTCGGTTTCGGGCGAAAGAGGGATATCCTTCCCTTCGGGTTCTTCTTCAATATTGGCAGGCTTGTGGAAGAGCTCCATAGCTGCGGCATCGAACTCGGCACCTGGGTCGTCCTCCTCTTTCGTGGCGGGGCCAACCTCTTTCGGTCCTTCATCCTCGGGCTCGTCTGGCTCGGTGGCCACCTCCTCAATCTCCTTCTCAACGCCTTTGACCATCTTGCCGAGGTCGACCTTAGGCATCTTGACCTCGGGCAGGCGCATCTTGTGCACAAGGATGAGGAAGAGCACCGCGAGGAATACCAGCACCACGAGCGTCCACCAGTTGAGGAGCGCATCCAGAGGCTCGGCGAGGGTGAGGCCTACGCCAGCATAACTCTCAAAACCAGCGCTCTTGACCCATGCACCGCCGATGTAGCCAAGAAAGAGCGACACCCACAGCATCCAGAACAGCGTGCAGCCGAAGGTCTTCCACCAAGGAAGCACCACGACATTCCACAGCCGCATGCCATAGACGAAGAAGAGCAGCACGAAACCATAGCTGCCTATGCCGAAGAGGTTGATGGAGAAGAACTCGGCCAGTCCATGCCCCAGCGAACCGGTCCAGCCGCCGCGAGCGTCGGTGACATAATAACCCGTGAGGGCCACCGCCAGGAAGGCGGCAAACAGCACATACACCGCTCCGCGTATATGCGCGAAGCGCTTGCTCTTCAAAAACTCGACAAAGGCGCCCTTCTTAGCGGCGCCCTTGCCTTTGGTCGAACCCTTCTTCTTGGCCATGTATCACTCAGTCAATCAAGCCGTCAGACAATTACTATTCCTGCAGCAGCTCGATAGCCTCCTGCAGCTCGGTGCCAAGGGTCTCCAAGTCGCTCTCCGACAGCACTTCATAGCCGTCGGGCAGCAGGAAGTCGGCCTCTTTCACCTTGCCTCTCACCACCTCGGTGGCTGTGTAGGTGATGGCCTTGCCTTCGCCGGCATCCACGGTGCACTGCAGGGGCATACCCTTGATGCCGCCAAAGAGGACGTTGAGCTTGGGACCAATCTCGTCGCTGTACCACATCTCGCGGGGGTGGTCGACACCCTCTTCGTCGTACTGGTGGCGGATCATCTTCTTGGCCGTCACACCGGCAATCTGCTTAGTCTCGTTGACATACTCGAAATAGTAGTGGCCTGCCTCGGTGTCGACAATGTCGACGCTGTCGAAGTCGCTGGCCTTGAACTCATTCTTAAGCAACAGCTTGCCGTCGCCCTGATAGGTGAACTCGAAATCCTGCGAACGCAAGTAGCTCAGCAACTGGCTGTAGTTGTCGCAACGCGTCATCGTCAGGTTCTGCACCAGCACGCACTCGGTCATGCCACCGGCGAAAATGGCGCTCTTGGTGAACATATCGTCGCCCGAGACTTTGATCTCGGCCGTGGCAGCCTCCTCGGGGATGGTCATGGCCACCTGGCCGGTCGACTCAACCTTGTACTTCACAATGCCCTTGAACGAGTTCTGGGCAACGGCGATGCCACCCATCATAAGCACTGCGGCGGCGATAGCGAAAATCTTCTTCATTGTTTATCCTGTTTTTGTTTCTATTTCTGTTTTAGTACCTTTGCCGACTGGCATATTGCAACCGACAACATATAATAACACCGCTTTGTATAAAATATTGCATTCCTGTAAAAATATTTTTGCCGTGCCTGACGACAGGGGTATCTGGGCTGCGAAAAAGTCTTCAAAAAAAATGAAAAAAAAGTCATTTTAGGCCCATTTTTGCCCCAGGAAAGGCCCCCTGAAAATCAACACTTAACGGGGACCATCTCCTACTCAACGCCTACTCATCGCCTTACCATCGCCTTACCATCGCCTTGTCATCTCTTACTAGAGTAAGAGAGGTTAAATCTGACATTAGGTTTTGATACGTTTTTCTCTACTTTTTAGTCCCTCTCATCCCCCACCTCAACCCCTGGTTGACCCCAAAGTGCCCCCGCGTAAAATTTATTGTTAAATAATCTTAATTTCTGAACACTTTTTACATTGACACCGTCATATGTATTAAAAAGTGGGTATCTTTGCAAATTGAAACTTGGGGGAAGGGGTTATGCAACGAGTCAAACTGGTCAAACAGACACTACTGCTGGCAGCCATGCTGCTGGCGGGACAGACTGTGTGCACCGGCCAGTGCCCCTCAGTCACGACGAAAGGCAACGACTTCTGGGTGGCGTTCCTCTACAACCAGAACATCGACAGCACCACAATCGACCAACTGCAGATACACTGCATCCTAGACCAGCCCGGCACATGTTATTTCTACGACACTGCCGGAGAGATGACGACCCTGCCGGTATACAACACCACGGCGGGCTGCTGCCGCACCGTGGGCCACAACAATATGCGTATCGCCGAGCCCTTCTACGGTGCCTGGCACGTCACTTCGGACGTCCCGATATGGGTCTATGCACGCAATCTGGTGAACAAAAGCGAGGACATAGCCATGGTGCTGCCCACCTCGCGCCTGTCGACGCGCTACATCGTGCAGGACTACCCCGCCAGCCAGCATGGCGGCGAGGTGGCCTTCGTGGCCACACAAGACAACACAATGCTCACGATGACAGTGCCGTGCAACATTCGCGGCACCAGCATCACGGCAGGCACCACGCTAAATGTGAGCCTCAACACCGGACAGACCTACCTGCTGATGGCTGCCGACGGCTCAGCATCGTTTTCGGGCATGGAGGTGGTGTCGAACGGCAAACCCTTCGCCCTGTTCCAAGGAGGGTGGAACCCCGCAGTGCCAGCCAACAGCCAAGGGGGTGACCATGTGTTCGAGCAGGCTGTGCCACCCGATTACTGGGGCACCGAGTTCATCGTGGCCGGCGCGGCGCAGCGGGCAGGCGAGAACAGGGTCAGGATAACAGCCGCCGACGGCAACTGCTCCGTCACAATCAACGGCACCGTCCTTACCACCCTTGCCGCAGGCGAGACCTACGAATACACCATGAACTCTTCGTCAATCGCACATATCGTGACCAAGAAACAGTCTTCTGTCGTACTTTACATTGGCGGCAGCCAAAGCGGCAGCACCAGCGAGCCGTCGTCGGTCACCATCCCGCCCGTCGACAGGGGTGTGTGCAACAACGTGATAGTGAAACCCACGTCGAACGAGATACTCAACCTGTCGATGGTTCTCGTATGCAAGCAGACCTACTATGCAGGTATGAGGCTCAACGGCAATTCCTTGCCGGCAAGTGGCGACACCATCATAGACGGCTACAGGGTGCACCGCATCAACTCGCTGAGCAGCTACAACACCCTCACCAACGCCTCGGGACCCTATGTGGCCTACTGCTACGGCCTGGGCGACAGCATAAGCTACGCCTACCCATTGGCTATGGAGTTGACACCCAGGATATACGACACCGTGGTGCTCTACGACAACACCTGTGTCGGCGCAGGCTACCACAACAACGGCTTCGACATCCCGGCAGAAGAGATTGATACCCTGGAAACACTGACGCTGGAACGCGACGACACGTTGCAGAACTACTACACACACTATGTGCTGCACCTCACTGTTCACCCTACGCAAACCACTGATTTATACGACAGCATAGTGTTTGGCGACACAATGATATGGCACGGGGTGCACATCTACGACGAAGGCGACTACACCACCACCCTCATCTCGCTATACGGCTGCGACTCATTGGTGACGCTGCATGTATCGTTCACTCCGTTCGACACAATATTCCTCTTCGACACCGCCTGTGCCGGTAGCATCTACAGCAACTATGGGTTTATGCTGGAACTCCCCGACACCTCGGGCGACTTCATCCTCACGCGCCGCCAGCTGGAAGATGGCTCACCAAAGCTCTACTTCCTGAAACTCACCCTGTTGCCAACAGCACATTCCGACCTCTACTACACCATCGTCGACGGCGACGCCCTGCTGTACAACGACACCTCCATCACCACCGTCGGCGACTACGCCTTCAGATTCACCGCCGCCAACGGCTGCGACTCCATCGTCACACTGCACCTGCGAAATGCCGAACTAGGGCTTACCGCCAGTTCCCACGGCGTATGCCCGGGCGACGAGGTGGTGCTTACCGCCTCGGGGACCTACAACTACATCTGGAGCTCCTCGCCCTACGACCCTGAACTCGACAGCCTGCAGGGCCTCAACCCAATCACCGTACACCCCACTGTGACAACAGAATACCAGCTGCTCGACGGCGAGGGCAACATTGCCTGCCGCACCACCGTAGGCGCCGCGCCGCCACCCGTGCTGTGCATCGAAACCAGCCGTAACTTCGTGGACTTCGACCACCCGCGGGTGATCTTCACCGACTGCTCCGAAGGGTGCCACCACTCCCTGTGGCAATTCTCCGACGGCACCACAGCCACAGGCCAGCGCGTGCTGCATGAGTTTGCACCCACGAACGACGACAGCGTCGTGGTGATACTATCGTCGTGCAACAACAACGACTGCTGCGCCGACACCACCTTCAGCCTCCCCTGCCACATACGCTCGGTGTGGTTCCCCGACATATTCACCCCCGATGAGGAAGAGAACAACCTCTTCCGTTGCTTCACCAGTCGCAACATAGTGGAATTCGAGCTTACTATCTTCAACCGCTGGGGCCTGTTCATTTGGAGCACCACCGATGTGCAGCAAGGATGGGACGGAAGACGTACCGACGGCACGCCTTGCCGACAGGATGCCTACGTGTACCGCTACACCTGGCACGATGCCGAAGGGGAAATGAAGAGCGGCATAGGCACGGTGACGCTGATTCGGTGAAAACTTTCCGTTTTCATTTTTTTTCGTATTTTTGCATTTTCTATTATATAGGAAATGAGTAGCATACTGACAAGTACAGTGAAGCGTTTATCGCTGTTGTACAGGATTTTAGTGATGCTTGTTACGGCATCGCTGATAGTGGTCATATTCCCCCACGAAGGCCGTGGCGAGCACTACGACTATAAAATAGGTGCCATCTGGCGCGGGAACGACCTGGTGGCGCCCTACGATTTTGTGGTGCTCAAGGATGCCGAGCAGATGAAGAGCGAGCAGGACGCCGAACGCCGCAAGGCAACGGTCTACTACCGCATCGACAGCACGGCCCACGCCACAGCGCTGCAACGCGCCAAGAGTTATGAATCGAAAATGGCTGGCACCACCGCCCGCGGGCTCAAACGGCAGGTCGACAGCATCTACCGTATTGGCTATATGGAGCAGGCTCCCGAATGGGCCGAAGGGCAACGGGGTGTAGTGCTCGAGGGCAACGTCGGCCACGAATGCCGCCCCGGCGAGTATGTGACAAAGGATGCCCTGGAAGCAGGCCTGCTGCGCGACAGCATATTGGTGCCAAGCATCGCCGTCGACCAGGAGCGGACAGCACTGGAAATAGAGAGCCGCCTGAGCCAGCTGAGCTATGAAAGCCGAATGGTAATGGCCGGCGACCATATCGTAGGCAAGGGCGAGGAAGTCACCGAAGAGACAGCCAGGGTGATTGGAGCCCTCGAGGCCGAACAAGACCGCCGCTACAGCGAGCGATACAGCCTCACCGGCCAGATGGCCGGACAACTGCTGCTGGCAGTGATTGCCTTCGTGGCACTTTATATGTTCCTGAAAAACACCCGCCACCCCATTCTCGACGACAACCGCAAGGTACTCTTCGTGATGGTTGTCATACTGCTGATGGCTGCCATAACAGCACTAGTCGTCCGCGTCAACGCCGACTGGGTGCTCCTCGTGCCGCTATGCATAGTTCCCATCTTGATGCGAGTCTTCTTCGACATGCGGGTGGCACTTTACATCCACCTCACGACGGTAATCATATTGGCCAACCTTGTTCCCAATGCATTCGAGTTCATCTTCTACCAACTCATCACCGGCATGATGAGCATCATAGCCGTGCGCAACCTCGAGCGCCGCAGCCAGTTCTTCATCCTCGCGGCAGTCATCTTCGCCAGCTACTCCTTCATTTACACCGCTGGCGTGCTCAGCCAGGACACCAACCTCCTCTCGCTCGACGCCCACCGCTACCTCATGTTCCTCCTCAACGCCACAATGACACTCATGGCCTACCCCCTCATCTACCTCTTCGAACGCATCTTCGGCATGACCACCAACCTCACCCTCATGGAACTCTCCAACACAAGCCACGAGGCACTCCGCGAACTCTCGCGCCGTGCGCCTGGTACCTTCCAGCACTCTGTACAGGTGGCCAACATCAGCGAAGACCTTATGAACGAGATTGGCGGCGACGCCCTGCTTGCCAAAGTCGGCGCCCTCTACCACGACATCGGCAAAGTGCGCAACCCACAGTACTTCACCGAGAACCAAACCTCAGGCTTCAACCCACACGAGGAACTGGACTATGCCGAGAGCGCCCGAATCATTACGCAACATGTTACCGACGGCCTCGACCTCGCACGAAAATACCGCCTGCCGGGAGATGTGCAGGACTTCATTCGCACACACCACGGAACGACCTACACAGGCTACTTCTACGCCAAAGAACTTGAACGCCACCCCGATGGTGACTTCGACGTCAACCTCTTCCGCTACCCAGGCCCTCGCCCCTACAGCCGCGAGACTGCCGTAGTGATGATTGTCGACACCGTCGAGGCCGCCTGCCGCAGCATGAAAGAGCACACCAAGGAGGCAACCGACGCTATGGTCGACCGCCTCATCGACGACAAGGTGGGGGCTGGCCAGCTCGACAACTGCCCACTTTCCTACGGCGACATCGCCCACATACGCCGCATCCTTAAAGACAAGATGATGAGCATTTATCACGTTCGCGTCGAATATCCGACAGTAAAGAATTAAGAACTAAAACCAACAAGAACATGAAGAAGAGTATCTGGATACATCTGGCAATGGTTGTGGCAATGTTCGCCGTGGCCTGCATCTACTTCTCACCCGTGCTTAGTGGCAAAGAAATGTACCAAGGCGACACACAGAAGTTCGAAGCCATGGTAAAGGAAACCAAAGACTACCACGCCCGTACAGGCGAATACGCCCTTTGGAACAGCTCGCTCTTCGGCGGCATGCCGATATATCAAGTTGGCGGCAACCCACCAATGAAAAGTATCATGGCCCCGTTGCGCTCCATCGCCAACCTCGAATTCCTAGGCCTCGGCCGTACCATCGGCGTGCTCTTCCTCTACCTCATAGGCTTCTACCTTGCACTGACACTCCTCGGCTGCTCGCCCTGGCTATCACTGCTCGGCGCCCTAGCTTTCGGACTAGGAAGCTATAACATCATCATCGTCGAAGCAGGCCACATCTCCAAAGCATGGGCCATGGCTATGATTGCCCCCATCTTCGCCGGCATGGTGCTATGCCTGCGCAAGCCCAAAGAGGGCACCGACAAGAAAAAAGACTGGCTGTGGGGTGGACTGCTGTTCACTCTTGCCCTGGGACTGCAGCTCAACTTCAACCACATTCAGATAACCTTCTACACCATGATTGGTGCCGTGCTACTCGGTGCGGCCCATTTGGTTTACGCCATAAAGGACAAATACCTACCAAAATTTGGATGGGGTGTCGGCGTGCTTCTGCTGGGCTGCGCCCTTGCCTTCGCCTGCAACGCACGTGCCCTTGTGGTCAGCCAGCAATATGCCAAGCAGACCATGCGCGGCGGCAACGCCATCACCGTCACCCCCGAAGACCTCTACCACGACAGCGAGCCCGCCTCTATCAGCGGCAAAACCAGCGGCCTGGATATCAACTACGCCTTCAGCTGGAGTTACGGTGTGGGCGAGACCTACACACTCCTCGTTCCCGGCGCCATGGGCGGCGGCAGCGGCGAGACGGTGAGTACAGAGAGCGCCTCCTACAAAGCCTTCCACCAACAGCAGATGCCGCTGTACTGGGGCGACCAGCCCTTCACAAGCGGTCCCGTCTACTTCGGCGCCATCGTTATATTCCTCGCCATCATGGGCCTGATACTCGTCAAAGGCCCTGAACGCTGGTGGCTCCTCTTGGCAACCATTCTCGCAATCGTCATGTCGTGGGGCCGCAACTTCCTGCCCTTCAACGAATGGCTCTTCAACCACCTGCCTCTCTATAACAAGTTCCGCACACCCTCCATGTCACTCGTCCTTGCCAACGTATGCATGGTGCTGTTGGGCGTGCTTGGACTGCGCGAGCTCTTCTCGAAAGAGGTCGACTCAAAGCGCAAACAGCTGGCTCTCTACATCTCCGGCGGCATTACCGTCACTATGCTGCTCATAGGCCTGCTGCTCTGCGGTGGCTTCAGCTACACTGGCGTTTCCGACACCCAAATGGCTCCGCAATACGGCGCACAGTGGGATCATATACAGAACATCTTCATACAGGACCGCAAGGCCCTCTTCGTCTCCGACTCCTGGCGTTCGCTCCTCTTCGTGGCATTGGCCTTCGCGGCCCTATGGTTCTATGTTTGGAAGACTAGTAGAACTAGTAAATCCAGTGGCACTAGTATGCCGATATATATCACTCTCGCCCTCATGCTTCTCGTCGTCATCGACCTATGGGGCGTCGACCGCCGCTATGTCAACGACCGCAACTACGTAAGTGAGCAACAACTCAAACTGCGCCCCGACCAGTGGGACTACGACATCGACCAGCTGGCCGCACAGTTCGGCGACGAGGACTACCGCGTGCTCAACCTCGCCACCAACACCTTCAACGACTCCAAGCCCGCCGCTTTCCACCGCCAAGTGGGCGGCTACAGTGCCGTCAAGATGCGCCGCTACCAGGACATCATCGACTTCTATCTCGCACGGCATATCAACTTCGGCGTGCTCAACATGCTCAACGCACGCTACTTCGTGTTGCAGGACGGCAAGGTGCAGCGCAACCCCGAAGCACTGGGCAACTGCTGGTTCGTGCAGGATATCAAGCCCGTCTCCGATGCCAACGGCGAGATACTCGCCCTTAACGACTTCAACCCTGCAACCACAGCCATTGTCGACACATCCATATTCAACATTCAACATTCATCATTCATCATTGACTCCTCCGCCACCATCGAGATGGTCCACCAGAAGCCTTACAATCCCGACTACCTAAAATACACCTCCCACTCCAGCGACGAACAGATAGCTGTCTTCAGCGAGATTTACTATGAGCCCGACTGGCGCGCCTACATTGACGGCAAGCCCGCAGAGTACATTCGTGCCAACTACATCCTCCGTGCAATGGTCATCCCCGCTGGCGACCACACCATCGAGTTCCGCAACGAGGCTCCGCTGTTCCACCGTATGAACATCGTCACCATCCTCGGCTCCGTACTGCTGGTCCTTATCGCTGGAGGCGCCATCTTCCTAGTCTATCGCAAGCGCAAAGAGACATGAAGATACTGATAATCCGCTACAAGAAGACTCTCGGCGTGCCCGAAGGCGGCGAGCAGGGCAGCGAAAAGAACCTCACCGTGCTAAGGCAGATTGCAGGCAAGGAAAACGTTGACACCTACTTTATCCACGATGAGGCTCACCACCGCACCCCGTTGGAATACCTGCAAGGCATCCTCTACATGCCCTTGGGCTACTACTTCGGCCTCACACCCAAGCGTGTCCGCGAGATTGTCAGTATGGCGCAGGACTACGACGTGGTCTTCGTCGACCGCTCAGTCTTCGGCATTGTGGCCAAACGCCTCAAAGAAACTGGCTATAAAGGCCGCGTTGTCTGTTTCTTCCACAACGTCGAAGTTGTTTACTTCTCCGCCAAATATGCCAACAAGCTCAACCCACTGCGCTGGCTTGTGGTGCCTTGTGCAGACCACAACGACCGCTGGAGCTGCCGCTAT
>JAEEGH010031092.1_pt1 | contig 10335 bp, 15 predicted proteins | sample 9134181 | NCBI WGS metagenome assembly JAEEGH01 (sample SAMN16246544, study PRJNA631951) | gut metagenome | biome: gut microbiome; feature: rumen; material: DP-attached | host: Bos | place: Iran: Karaj | collected 2018-10 | reverse complement strand
TTTTGGCGGCAGTCAAATTTATCGCGACGGCCGTCGCGTGTTAGCTGCCGGTTTTTTTGGCGGCAGTCAAAAACGCCTTTCAAGAGCCTCGATTGTCTATGCATCTTCATATGCATAAAAGCAGACAGAACAAGGGTTTCCGAGGTAGTGCCGGGTTATGGAAGACCTTAATCGCCCGCGCATGATTAGCGGAGATTTTCTTGACGCAGAGATTTGTTAGCAGAGAAATCCGCCAGAATTAGCTGGCATTTTGATAGCTCGTTGGCCCAGCTAACGGTTTTTTGCTGTCATGGTTGTTTAGGCACAGTAAACCGTGTTTGTTGGAAAGCCTTATTTCATGTCACTTTTCGCTGGATTTGACAGTGCTTCATTTCTGAATAGTTGTTTCTATGCCTGGCGGTGAGCAGGCCTGCTAAAAAAGGTGGCCGTCAAAAACCATAACGTCAAAACGCCTCTGAACCATACTGGCTCGGAGGCGTTGTTTCTTTGATCCTCATTTCTTTGTGGCAGTTGCGATAGAGATGCAGCTACACTGGTTACCATTCTCCATGATCGTCTCACAGTCGATCTGGCTGTTGTTGTTTGACGCACTCTCAGATCTCTTTACCCAGCGGTAAATTGTGGCCCGAGTTACATGCAGCTTCCGGCATGTCCTGGTGATCCCTTCACGCCTGAATAGATTGACAGCATTCTCTTTGAATTCAGTGCTATATCTTGCCACTGTGATAACCCCTCGCTTTCTGAATCCTCCATGTTCTTTCATGGTAGCATAGTTGAAGCCTGTCAGGGAAGCGACACAAATCGCATTTTCTCATCAAAACTCTTACAGATGGTTTGTGGTTTCTCATGACATTCTGGTTTACACTTTTTGTTGGCCCCTGTCTAACCCTTTTCGCGGAAGAAGATCAACATTTCCTGTACCATGTGCAGGATGAGGTCCTGTTCCCGTGGCTCACAGCCGGCCATTTGGGACTCTATGTCGGTTGCCATCACCCTTACATGTTGATCAAGGTATTCGTTGAGCAGATCATCCATAGTAAACCCGAGAACATTCACGATCAGCAGATAGGTGTCCATCGTCCCACGGCGTTTACCCTGCTCCAGATACCCGATGTATACGTCGGACAAGCCTGTCAGTTCCGCAAGCTGCTGTTGTGTCATGTCCCGGCTGCGCCTCATCTCGGCAATCTTGCCGCCTATCTGCAGCCAGTCGATCTTCTTCATGAACATAAATCTCTCCTTTTTTTCTAACAGTATGCATTCGAGTGACAGACTTCCATTCGAGTATATTCCAGAACGGAGAGATTTCGCCTATCATAATACATGACAACTATTCGAGTAGAAGGAGCGAGGTGAGAGGAATGGACGAACTGCTGCGGGATATCGGCGACCGGGTCCGACAGGCTCGGATGGCGAAGCATATGTCGCAGAACGATCTGGCGGATGCCACTGGTTTGTCCGTTTCTTTTCTGAGCAACATTGAAATGGGCAAGCAAAGCATGAATATCCGTGCGCTGATCTCCATTTCAAACGCCTTGAACGTTTCTACCGACTGGCTGTTGCGTAACAACACGCAGGCTGCACTGACCATTACTACTGAAGAAATCTCGCGGGAACTCGAGGGTTGCACTCCTCAGGAGCGTGAAATCATTCTGAGACTGGTCCAGACCATGAAAGATTCTCTGCAGAAGCTCAAAGCAACGGACGACGAATAAAGCATAGCACAGCGCCAATATTGAAAAAACAAACTGGTTGTAAGGGATCAACACAAAAGCTCTTACTGCCAGTTTGTTTTTTTCTTTGCCTGAATCCGCTACAATCCTTATGTAAGCTTCCGTAAAGACACCAGCGCTTCCCTGAATGTCGAGTGAAAAGGAGTATGTGTGATGGCTGATGAGCATCTGCCGGGCATCCCGACCCCCGGTGAACAGACAAGCCTGGAGATCGTCAGTCAGAATGGGACGGTCTCGCCCGTGACGGAAGGTCAGAATGTCTTTCGCAGGGATAATCCCCGTGAGCAATATCAGCGAGACAGGATCAGACGCCATAAGCAGTGGCTTGAAACGCTGATTCATGAATACCCGATGCCATACAGCAAGTACCGGATCGGGGTGTATATTCGCTACTTTAATCAGACGAAGCATGAGAACTACCTTGATTACCACAAACAGCAGTTCATCGATACGATTTCTCTGTGTCCTAACTGGCAGCTGGTGGATTTCTATATAGACACCGGCATCTCTGCTCCCAGCATGGAGAGCTCTCCGGAATGGTGCCGGCTCCTCGAAGACTGTTTCTCTGGCAAGGTGAATCTGATCGTTACGCAGAAGGCATCCAATGTCTCTCGCAGGCCTGAAGAATTGGCGTTCATATCCCGTATCCTGGCAGCACAAAGAAATCCCGTAGGCATCTACTTCATCTCTGAAGACCTGTTTACGCTTGCTTCTTACTATCAAGCTGAGCTGCGCGAGAAGAATTTCCTGCCAGATGGCTGGGAGCTCCTTCCGGATGATGAACTGGATCCTCCAGTATTACTGCAAGGTGGTGATGACACCCATGCCACAGCTGACGATTGACGAACAGAAAGAGCGCGTCCGGCGTCGTGTGAATGCTCAGATCGATCCGGAGAAATATGAATACTTTCCGGAGACGGTCTCATCGGATCACTATAAGAGTGACGAGTTTCAACGCGTTGCGGTTTATGCCCGCGTGTCCACGGACGATGTACGTCAGACCAGTTCATTCGAGTTGCAGAAGACCTATTATGAGGAGTTCATCGCCCGGCATCCCAAATGGGTACTGGTGGGCATCTACGCCGATGAAGGTATCAGCGGAACAACCACGGTGCACAGGACAGAATTCAACAGGATGATCGCAGACGCGAAGGCGGGGAGAATCGATCTGATCATTACCAAGAGCGTTTCCAGGTTTGCCCGCAATGTTGAGCACTTCCTGCAGGCTGTTCACAGCCTTGCCGATCACTCACCTCGAATAGGTGTGTTCTTTGAATCAGAGAACATCTTTTCCCTGAAAGAGGATTCGCAGATGCTGCTGTCCTTTCAGGCAACGATGGCTGAGCAGGAGTCACGCAACAAAAGCCGCAGCATGGAGACTTCACTGCGCATGAGGCTGGATCACGGCCTCCCGCTGACGCCAAAGCTGCTTGGTTTCCAGCATGACGCGGACGGCAAGCTTATCATTGACCCGGACACCTATCGCATTCCGAAGCTGATTGGGTGTGTTGTTTCCCTTGTTGGTGAGCGGCGAAAACTGCCAAGAAAGCAAAGCGGAATAACGAAAATGTTTATCTCACTACCAGATCCGGAGGCGACATTCATGACGCTTTACGATGCTTCTAAGGAATTTGATCTTGACTGTAAGCGGATATGGCACCTGTATTCGACAGCATCATAAGCCCGGCCCGCGCGGCTTATGCCGGCTATGTCGAAAAAGGCAATACGGCCATCATGTTGGCTTTAATTGCCGAATTGACCGGCGTTGGCGGCTATCTGGATATTGGCATCAACGACACCATGAAGGACCGTTTGGTTAACTTTCTCGACGCTGTGATCTTCTCCATCGTACTTCTACGTCAAGCAGCGCGAACAGGGCAGATTCGCCGCAAGGATCATACCGAGGGTATTGATGCGGGATAAAACCTTAAAGTAAGCGGTCGTATAAGCAACACCCCTTCAACCACCGGCACCATGCCAGGTTTTGAAGGGGTGCTGCCTTTTTGTATCTCAAATACCACGTGCCGCCCACGTTTGCCCCTGTCAGAGCGTTTCCATTCCCAACAGGGATCTCAAGCCTTCCCTGTCTCTGATGCGATAGCCCTGAGGCGTCTTCTCAAGGATGCCACGATCCACCATATCCGCCAGCACATAGAGATAGTGCCGGTAAGTCACGCCCAGATAGGCGGCGGCCTCTGTGTGTTTTTCCCGATAGACGCCGTCCGGCGCGGCCTGGAGAATAAACCGCGCCATCCGTGCCTTCAGCGGGTAGGACTGGCTCTGCGCCGACTTCTCCGCGTTCTGCACAAAGCGCCTGCCCTGCATGACGCACATCTTCCTCAGGAACGTGGCGTCGTTCAGGATCCGTTCCCTGCACCCGGCGCCGTCGATCCGCCAGCACGCGCAGGGCAGCACCGCCGTCACGCCGTTGGTCAGCTCTCGTGCACCCAGAAATTCCAATTCTCCCAGGAATGCCGGCGCATCGATAAAGCTGACGATCAACACCTTGCCGTTGGGCTGGGTCACGCTGACCTTCACCCTGCCCCGCTCAAGAAAGAACAGGGCATCGTTCGCCTCGCCCTCTGACAGGATGATGTCGCCTGATTCAAACTGCACCGGCACCGCAAAGGAACGAATGTCGAAGCCAAAGTAATCCTCCAATGGAAAGTGCGCGTCCGCCATGCCATCACCGCCAGACATATGAGATTTCTCATACCCATCATACCCGGATTCATGCTAAAATGCAAGCGAAACAGAAACCTTCTGGGAGGAGGATGAATATGTTTTACGATGAAGTCATGAATGCCGTCTATTACATCCAGGCACGCGTCGCCTGCCGTCCGCGGAACGCGGTCATACTTGGCAGCGGCCTGGGCAGCATCGCAGACCAGCTGGAGAACCGGGAATTGCTGAGCTATGCCGATATCCCCGGTTTTCCGAAGTCGGATGTCAGCGGCCATGCCGCACGGTTCGTGTTCGGCACGCTGAACGGCCGGCCTATCGTCGCCATGCAGGGACGCTTTCACTACTATGAGGGGCTGTCCATGCGGCAGCTCAGCTTCCCGATCTACGTGCTCAAACAGCTGGGTGTGGAGAAGATCGTCGTGACCAACGCCTGCGGCGGCATCAATCCCGACTTCAACCCGGGCGACCTGATGCTCATCACCGACCACATCAACTTTGCAGGAAACAACCCGTTGATCGGCGCCAACGACGAGCGCTTCGGCCCCCGCTTTCCGGACATGACGGAGGTCTACGACCGCACTCTGAACGACCTGGCACGGCGAGTGGCCGCATCCCTGTCCATTCCGCTGCGGGAGGGCGTCTACGCCTTCTTCACCGGCCCCTGCTATGAGACCGCGGCGGAGATTCGCGCCTATCACATCCTCGGCGCGGACGCCATCGGCATGTCCACCGTGCCGGAGACCACCGTGGCCAACTACCTGGGCATGCGGGTGCTGGGGATCGCCTGCATCACCAACATGGCCACCGGCATCGCCAGGACGCCCCACTCCCACGAGGAGGTGCTGGCCATCGCCAACGCCTCCAGCAAGCGGTTCTGCCGTCTTCTGGAACAGGTTCTCTCTGAAATGCCTGTAAAAGGTGGTGAACCTGCGTGAAGCAATACGATATTCTCATTATCGGCGCAGGACCGGGCGGTATCTTTTCCGCTTTCGAACTCATTCACAGAAATCCTTCGTTGCGGGTTGCGGTTTTTGAGACGGGTAAGGTGCTTGAAAAGCGCAGATGTCCTATCGATGGAAAGCACGTCAAGGAGTGTATCCACTGTCCGACATGTTCCATCATGACGGGATTCGGAGGAGCAGGCGCGTTTTCTGATGGCAAATACAACATTACAACCGCCTTCGGCGGCACACTGCACAGGTACATTGGCAGGGAAAAGGCCCTGGAGCTGATGAACCAGGTAGATTCGCTGAACGTTCGCTTTGGCGGTGAAAACACCCGACTGTACTCGACGGCGGATGCCTCGCTGTCTACGCTGTGCCTGCAAAATAACCTGCACCTGTTGGATGCTTCCGTGCGGCACCTGGGTACAGACATCAATTACAGGGTACTGACCGCCCTTTTCGATGTTCTGAAGGATCGGGTGGATTTCTATTTCAATTGTCCCGTGGGTGATATTCGCACGACGCCAGGCGGCTTTATGATCACCACACCTGAAGGAGAATTCAGCGGCCGCGCCTGCGTTGCATCCGTGGGGCGCAGCGGCAGCACTTGGATGGAGCGTGTTTGCAGGACGCTTGGCATACCGACACAATCAAATCGCGTGGACATCGGCGTGCGCGTGGAGCTGCCCGCAGCGGTATTCAGCCACATTACCGATAAGGTGTATGAAAGTAAAATCGTCTATAAGACCGAGAAGTATCAGGATTTAGTGCGAACCTTTTGCATGAATCCACGAGGGGCCGTAGTCAATGAAAATACCAATGGCATCGTGACGGTGAACGGCCACTCCTATGAAGATCCTGCAAAGCAGACTGACAACACGAATTTTGCGCTGTTGGTCTCGAAACACTTCACTGAGCCTTTCAAGGACAGCAATGGCTATGGCGAAAGCATCGCGCGTCTGTCCAATATGCTGGGCGGCGGCGTCATCATCCAGCGTTTCGGGGATTTAATCCGCGGACAGCGCAGCACGCCTTCCCGCATTGGCAACTCCTTCGTCGAACCAACGCTGTCCGCAACGCCGGGCGACCTGAGCCTGGTCATCCCCAAGCGAATACTGGACGGAATCATCGAGATGATCTACGCACTGGACAAGATCGCACCAGGTACAGCCAATGACGATACGCTGCTCTATGGCGTGGAGGTTAAGTTTTATAATATGGAGGTGGCGCTGGACGAGCATCTCGAGACCTGTCATCCAGGATTGTTCATCATCGGAGACGGCAGCGGTGTGACCCATTCTCTATCCCAGGCATCCGCCAGCGGCATCTATGTTGCGGATCAGATTCTTGAACGATATATGTAAAGGAGCGGCGCACCATGCAGATCCGAACGGCGACGCAGGCGGATCATCCAAACGTCATGGTCTTCTATGATGCCATGAACGCGGAGATCGGCAGGCAGGCGTTTCTCCACATCCAATACAGGGGCGGGTTTCCTCCGAATGATATGATCGTGTCCGCCATCGACAATAAGGAACTGTTCGTGGGCGAGGAAGATGGAAGGATCGTCGCCGCCTGCATCATGAACAGTGAAGCGAACGCCTCTTACAAAGCAGTACAATGGCGCAGCGACGCGCCGGAGGATCAGGTCTGTATCCTCCATGCGCTGCGCGTCGATCCAGCCTATAGACACCGTGGCTTCGCCCGCCGACTGGTACTGCACAGCATCGAGACGGCGACACGGCGCGGAAAGAAGGCCATTCGTCTGGACTGCCTCGATGAGAATGAAGCGCCTCAGAAAATGTATCTTTCCCTGGGGTTCCGGTATATCGGCACTGTACCAATCCTGTATGAGGATATCGGAGAATCCAGGGATTTCAGGCTGTATGAGCTGGTTTTAAGCAATTAATGATACTTGGTATGGAGCGTTTCTACTTTAGATAAGTTACTAATATAGCAAACTTCTCCCTATCGGTCTACGTCCAACTGGATGTATTTTGAAAATTTTCTTTCCGGGGAAATGGTTTACATAACTTGAACCCCGGGGCTAAAAATGAACCTCACCCAAGGCAAGTGAACCCCACCCCGGTCGAGGCTGAACCCCACCCTGAAATTCTATCAAAATAGGCGTCCTTTTCCATATTAGCACGAGTGTTTTAATAGAACGCTCGTGCTAATTTTTAATGCAAAAAGCCATGGAAAACTATGCTTCCACGGCTTTTTTGAACATTTTTAGACTGAAAACGCTTTTCCGATGGCCAAAAACTGGCAAAAATTGAACCCCAATCGTTCAATTTACCCCTGTCTCTGCCCTGAGTAATCGTTCACTTTGCCCTACCAATTGTTCACTTTCAGGGGCAATTGTTCATTTTATATGCATAATAATTCCAATCGTTCAATTTGTCTATTTCGCTGAAAATTGTACCGCCGGTCGTTAACTGACGAGGCTCATCAGGTAATACATAAAGCTGTCTTTGCTTTTTTCCAACGCTGACTGCAAAACCCCTTCGTTTCATAGTGTTCCTCCTGCTATTGACTTTTCCGGCCTCTTCCCGAGATCATTTTTTCCTTGACTAAATATATCGCGTGCGATATATTTAGCATATAGAATAAAGCGCTGTATGATCAAGCGCGATTTTCTTCCGGAGAAACTATGAACGACAAATACGAAGTTTTGCGATTGAAAAACCAGCTTTGTTTTCCGATATATGCCGTTTCGAATTTGATTACCAGAAAATACAAGCCGCTCCTCGACAAGCTGGATCTCACCTATACGCAGTATATCGTCATGATGGTGATGTGGGAGAAGAAGCAGGTAAACGAGAAGTATCTGTGCGACGCGCTCTGTCTGCGGTCAAACACGATGGCTCCGCTTCTGAAGAAACTGCAGGCGAAGGGATATGTTGAGAAAAAGAAAGACAGCTCCGATGAACGAAATCTCGTCATTACACTCACGGAGGCGGGAAACGAATTGAAGGATCATGCGCTGTGCGTTCCAGAAACCATCGCGCAGGAGTTCAATTTGACGCCCGAGGAAGCCATCGGACTGTATCAGACGCTGTACAAAATCCTTGAACAGGAAAGAGCGAAAAACGCTTGACTGAAAATACAAATCAGGAGGTTAGAATGGACATGATCTACGACTACACCATCACAACAGGAAAAGGCGCGCCGTTGGACCTGTCGGATTACAAAGGCAAGGTCATTATGGTGGTCAACACGGCGACCGGATGCGGGTTCACTCCGCAGTACGAGCCCATCGAGCAGATGTACCGGGACTATCATGAGCAGGGCCTTGAGATCCTGGACATTCCGTGCAACCAGTTCGGCGGACAGGCTCCCGGAACGGATGATGAGATCCATGAGTTCTGCACCATGCACTACAATACCACTTTCCCGCAGATGAAGAAGGCGGATGTAAACGGAGAAAACGAGCTGCCGCTTTATACCTTCCTGAAATCCCAGAAGGGCTTTGAGGGATTCGGCCCGCACCCCTATAAGGAGCTTCTGGAGAATATGTTCGCACAGGCTGATCCGGAATGGGACAAGAAGCCGGATATCAAGTGGAACTTCACCAAATTCATCGTCGACCGCGAGGGAAATGTCGTCGCCCGCTTCGAGCCCACCGCTGACATGGCGGAGGTCGAGGCGTGCGTGAAAGCGCTGCTATAAAAGACCGCATCTTGTTTGGAAAAGGAGGAAAACCCATGGAAACCGACAAGAAAGAAGAGCTCGTCCGCGCGTTTCACATGATGTGGGACAACTATCCCGAGGTGGTCCGCCTGATAGACCGGCGTTTCAATATTATCGCGGGAAACCCTGCCTTTTACCAGATCGGCGGGCAGGACGGCGTCAAGTGCAATACAGGCGATCCCGCGCTGCACAAGGGCTGTCAGGCCATGAATGCTCTGAAAACGCAGGAAACGAAAACCAAGAGTTCCGAGGTCGAGGGTGTGGCATGGGAGACCTACTGGATCCCCGTAGCCGGCGAAAGCGATTACTACGTCCACTTTACCAACGGCTTCAGAGCATACGCAGCCAAAAAAATGGCAGAAGCCGCCGCAGAGCAGAATACCGCTGAAAGCAAATAACAGACATACGGCTCCTCCGATCCGCTCGTACCGGTTCGGAGGAGCTGTTTCATGGAAACAACAAGGCAGCCATCCCTGACGGGACGGCTGCTTTGTCTTTGGAAAAGGGCCACCATTTTGACAGAAAACAAAAATGGTTTCATTTGGCAGGCGGGATTCAAATTATGTAAACCGTCCCCCGGGGAAAATACTTTCAAAATACATCCGATCGGACGCAGGCAAACAGACTGTATTCGGTTAAATTCTTCAGCTTATTCCACGATCTTTCGGGCAAATTCCGCCGCGGCCTTCAGATCCGACTCATCCGGCTTGCCCTTATGGATGCCCTTGAACTCGCCCTTGCAGTGAAACTCCCGCTCGTCCATCGGGATGCCCACCTTGTCGGCCTCTGCTTTTACTTTCTTGTAGGTGGAATTGAGCATGGCAGCGGAACCGAAGTTGACGATCTTGCCAACCATATTCTTATCCAGTCCCTTGACAAAATCCCGGACCTCAGGGTCAATGCTGAAGGCATAATAAGAGTTTCCCAGGAACAAAATGTCTACGGGCTCTGTGATAGGGGTGCTGATCGGAAGCGCCTCTGCTCCGACCGCCTCGGCGACGGCTTCGGCAAGCCTCTTCGTGTTTCCGGTTTTCGTATAGTATCTGACCGCGATTTTCATATTTGAGACCTCCTTAATGATTCTCTGAAATTGTATTTGCTTCCTGTTGCTGCCGAGGCTCAAGTTATGAAAAACTATATGCCCGGAAAGAAAACGATCTGACTGCATCCGGTTGAATGCAGACAAGCAGACTGCATTCAGTATTCCTTGCTCCGTTTCAACGTTCGGAGGACATTCTTTCAGGCATTTGAGTCCTTCCATAAGTATAGTAGCAGAAACA
>JAEEGH010031090.1_pt1 | contig 10336 bp, 5 predicted proteins | sample 9134181 | NCBI WGS metagenome assembly JAEEGH01 (sample SAMN16246544, study PRJNA631951) | gut metagenome | biome: gut microbiome; feature: rumen; material: DP-attached | host: Bos | place: Iran: Karaj | collected 2018-10 | reverse complement strand
CCGGTCGAAGCCTTTCAGCGCATGAAGCCCATCCCCAATGGAAAAGGCTACAGCATTGGCTATGAGGACGTTCCCCTCAATGAGGTCGATGAAGCGCAGCGCCGTCTGGATGCGCTCCCGCAGGAGCTGCCCAAGCCCCAGAAGCAGGTGCATTTCGCCGAGGTCTGCAAGGGTCTGGCTACGCTGGAGGAATTCACCGCGTCCCTGACCGACGAGGAGCTCTGCTCGATCGCACGCGGCGAGGGTATGGGTTCCCCGCGAGTCACGCCCGGTACGGCATCTGCCTTCGGCGGCGTGACTGATGCGCTGGAAAACCGCGGCATTCCGGCAGGCTGCTGCTCCGACGGCCCCTCCGGTATGCGTCTTGACTGCGGAACCAAGGCATTTTCCCTCCCGAACGGCACCATGCTCGCCGCGACCTTCAACCGTGAGCTCCTCACCGAGCTGTTCTATGACATGGGGCTTGAGATGACGGTCAACCATGTGGACTGCCTGCTCGGCCCCGGCATGAATATTCACCGCCACCCCCTGAACGGGCGCAATTTCGAGTATTTCTCGGAGGATCCGCTCCTCACCGGACAAATTGCAGCGGCAGAGCTGCGCGGTCTGCGCAAGGCCGGCGTGATGGGCACCATCAAGCACTGCTGCGGCAACAACCAGGAGACGAACCGGCATTTCTACAATTCCGTCGTGTCCGAACGCGCCCTGCGGGAGATCTACCTGCGCGGCTTTGAGATCGCAGTCAAGGAGGGCGGTGCGAAGTCCATCATGACCACCTACGGCTCCGTCAACGGCCTCTGGACAGCCGGGAACTACGACCTCTGCACAGAAATTATCCGCAATGAATGGGGATTTGACGGTTTCCTCATGACCGACTGGTGGGCGAATATCAACGAGCGCGGCAAGGCACCCGACCGCCAGAATTTCGCGGCGATGGTGCGTGCGCAGAACGACGTCTATATGGTCTGCGCGGACTGCGTGAACAACGAGGATACGCTCGCGGATTCCCTCAAAAGCGGCACGCTGACCCGCGGTGAGCTTCAGCGCGGCGCGATGAATGTCCTGCGGTTCCTGCTGACGACGAACGCGATGAAGCGCAAGGCAGGCGAGGAATGCGATGTGGAAATTTCCGGCAGACCCGCCGACGAGATCAGCGACGGCAAGCCCGTGGTCTTCTACGACCTCGAAAGCGACCTGATTCTGCCGCTGCCCGGCATTGACACCGACAAGGGCTCGAGCTACACCTTCGCACTCAAGGTGCTCAATCCCGGCTGGTTCCGCGTGACGGTGACAGCCTCGGCGGAGGGCGGCGCACTGGCTCAGATCCCGATGACGCTCTTTTCGATGGGAACCGCCAGCGGCACGTTCACATGGAACGGCACGGGCGGCGAGCCGGTCAGCTTCCAGAAGAAGCTCCCGCTATTCTCACGCTTCACGACAATCCGGCTGTATTTCGCCCAGAGCGGCCTGCACATGGACAGCATTCGCTTTGAAGCCATCGAAGCACCCATCGATGTCGGGAGTCTCACCGTTGACTGTGAACCGGAGTAACAAACGCTTGACATTCCCGGACGTTTATGCTATAATATCTCATGGCGAAACGCCATACTAAAACAGGGGAGCTGTCAAAGGCTGAGAGGAAACAACATGTTTCGACCCATCACCTGATGCGGGTAATGCCGCCGTAGGGAAATGTGCGAGAAATAGATGCCCCCGGTCTGTCCGGGGGTTTTCTTTGTCTGCTTCGTCCCCGCAAGGAGGAATCTGTATGTCTGAAATGAAACAGAAAGCGCCGGGTATCACCGGCAAAAAGTTCACCACACTCATGCTCGTCGAGGGTGCCATCATGCTGGCACTTGCCATCGTCCTGAGTATGATCACCCCGTTCCAGAAGATCCTGCCGTTCGGCGGCTCGATCACGCTGGCATCCATGCTGCCGATCTGCATCTACAGCATCCGCTACGGCATCCGTAATGGTCTGTCGGTATCGTTCCTGTTCGCTGCGTTCCAGTTCGCACAGGGCGCGATCAAGGACGGGCTGTTCGCATGGGGTCTGACCCCGGGAATGCTGATTTTGTGCATCCTGTTCGACTATTTCCTCGCATATACCGTGATCGGGACTGCCGGTCTTTTCCGCAAAAAGGGTACCCCCGGCGCGATCGCAGGTGTGGCAATGGCACTGGTGCTGCGGTTCTTCTGCCACTTCCTGAGCGGCGTGATCGTCTTTGCGTCGTCCGGCAAGATCTGGGACGAGCTGGATTTCGTTGCCGAGAACAAGTACATCTACAGCCTCGTCTACAACGGCGCGTACATGCTCCCTGAGCTTATCATCACGATGGTTCTGACCGTCATCCTCGTCAATATCCCCCAGATCAAGGCGTTTATCAGCAATCACTGAATCAAGGCGCTGTATTCAATGCGTAAGGCGTAATGCGTAATGCGTAATTGATGTGCGCCTTGCGGCGCGAATGAATGGGGGCTCTCGCCCCCAAACCCCCGAATGACAAATTCTGAATTATAATTCCCCCAGCTAAGAGGAAAATCACCTCTAGCCGGGGGAATTATCGTCTATACAGACTAATTTTTATTCCGTCCCGCGATAGCGGGACACCTTAATTACGCATTACGCATTACGCATTCCTCATCCCAACAATCCCCTGCACATCCTGCACCTCTCCTGTGAAATTTATCGATTTTAATTAAAACGCTTGACAAATTCAGAAAAATATGTATAATATATAGTAGATATGTATGCAAGATCGGATGATGAATGTCCTAAACGATCATGAAATGGAGTGGAAATTATTATGAAGCGAATCAAATCTTTTCTCGCGGCTGTGATGATGCTGGCAGCTCTGCCGGTGATTCCGTCGATGACGGCAACAGCTGCGGGACAGTATGACGGCAGCTATGTCCTCCGGAATGTCCACAGCGGACTGTTCCTCCATGTGGAAAGTCTCACCGGCGGTGCGAATGTCGATCAGGCAGGCGCCTCCGTCGCAGACCGCAGCAATGCGTGGACACTGACCGGCGATGCGGACGGCTACTACAGCCTGACCCTGACCGCGACGACCACCGCCTCCGGCTTATCGCTGGGCGTTTCGGACGATAACCTCTGTCTCAAGGAGTGGACAGAGACGGCAGCGCAGTTCGAGCTCTCCGCCAATGCAGACGGCAGCTTCAAGCTCATCAGCAAGGACAGCGGCAAGGCGGTCGAAATTGCAAGCGCAGGCACCTCTGACGGCGATAATGCGCAGCTCTGGGAGGTCAACGGCGAGGACTGTCAGGACTGGGAGCTCATTCCCGTGACGCTCTCTGGCGGCGAGGAGACTGCTTGTACCGCCCCCTCTCCGGAGGATTACATCCCCGGCGACCTCAACGGCGACGGCTCGGTCGATGTCTTTGATCTGGCACTCGGCAAGCAGAACGTTCTCGCTGAACAGGATATTGCCGCACTCGATGTGGATGCGGACGGCACCTGCGGCGCAGTCGATCTCGCGGCGATCTCCAAATTTCTCCACACCGGCAAGGCTGGCTTCAAAATGCGCCAGACAGCGTCGTTCCCGCGTATCTATGCGGCAGTGGACGGCACCTACGAGAAGGGCTTCGTGGAGTCCGACCATCCGGGCTTTGATGCCAAGAGCTACCTGAATCTGTACAACGAGATCGGCTCCGATATGAGCGTGAATGTCTCCGTGGACAAGGCGGGACTCTATGCGCTCACCGTTCACTACGCAAACGGTGGCACAGCTGACCGTGCTGTGACCGTGGCAGTCGGCGGCGGACTTGGCACCTATACCCTCACGGGCGCTCCGACCGCGAACTGGGATACATGGGCGGAGGAGACGCTCTATGTCCAGCTCGCAGCGGGTGTGAATACCATCACGCTTACCTCCGCGACCGCAGACGGCGCGGGAAATCTCGATACCCTGACCATTACCAAGGCGGACAGCACCGCCAAGGAATCCCCCAAGACTGCCATTGAGCCCATTCGCGGCAAGGTGGTATCGTCCAGCGGCAAGAATACATGGGGCGAGGGCTATCAGATGGAATACCTCTCCCGCGGACTCGTGGCGGCGAATACCGGCACTGGTATGCAGCTCACATGGCGCATCCTTGCGACCGATGCGGACAATACCAGCTACAAGCTCTACAAGAACGGCTCGCTCCTGACTGAGATCAAGGCGGGCAGCGCGTCCAATTACTTCGACGAGGGCGGCACGGCGGCGGACAAGTACACCATCGACACCTACTTCGGCAATACCTGCATCGATAAGGGCAGCGAGGCGCTAGTCTTCGGCACGAAGAACTCCGGGCAGTCCGGTGCGTACTTCGACATTGCCACCACACCCCCGACCGATACCAACGGCACCGGCGCAACTTACACCGAGAACGACTGCTCCGTCGGCGATGTGGACGGCGACGGCGTTTACGAGATCTTCGTGAAGTGGGATCCCAGCAACTCGCAGGATAACTCCAAGACCGGCGCGACCGGTGCGGTATTCATCGACTGCTACCGTCTGGACGGCACACGGCTCTGGCGCATCGACCTCGGCAAGAATATCCGCGCAGGTGCGCACTATACGCAGTTCATGGTCTACGACTTCGACGGCGACGGCAAGGCAGAGATGATCTGCAAGACCGCCGACGGCTCCAAGGACGGCAAGGGCAATGTCATCGGCGACGGCTCCAAGGATTACCGCAACAGCGCGGGTACTGTCCTCGACGGGCCGGAGTACATCACGCTCTTTGACGGTCTGACCGGTGCGGCACTGGATACCCAGAATTACACACCCGAGCGCGGCGCACAGAGCAAGTCCACATGGGGTGACGATTACGGCAACCGCTCCGAGCGCTATACCGCATGTGTGGCATATCTCGACGGGCAGAATCCCTCTGCGGTCTTCGGCAGAGGCTACTACACGAGACTTGCTGTCTCCGCATGGGATGTCAAGGACAAGAAGCTCTCGCAGAGATGGCTCTTTGACACCGGATTCAATGTGAATGCGGCCGGCTACGGCGACGGCAACCATCAGGAGCTGGCAGCCGATGTGGACGGCGACGGCAAGCAGGAAGTTGTCTGCGGCTCCGCAGTCATCGACGACAACGGCAAGCTCCTCTACACGACCGGCAATGCGCACGGCGACGCGCTGCATATCGGCGATTTCGACCCTGCGAACCCGGGTCTGGAGATCTTCCAGTGCCTCGAGGACGAAAATCACCCGAACGGCAAGGCGATCAATTTCGGCGTGGAGCTGCGTGATGCCAAGACCGGCAAGGCGCTCTACCGTGAGACGGCCGGCGGCGATACCGGCAGATGCATCTGCGACAACCTTGTTGCAGGCAATGCGGGTGCAGAGATGAACGGTTCCCATTCCGGCAACGTCTACGCAGCATTCGGCGACCACGCGGTTCTGATGCAGTGGAGCGATATCACCAAGTGGGGGCAGAATTCCCTCCTCTACTGGACGGATTCGCTCGAAAGAGCCGTCCTCGACCGCACGATGGCTGACCAGTACGGCAAGGGCAGAGTCTTCACCGGTGACGGCGTGACTTACAATAACTACACCAAGTCCAATATGGGTCTGACCTGCGACCTCACGGGCGATTGGCGCGAGGAGGTCATCGCGCGGAAATCCGACGGCGGACTGCGCATCTTCACCACGACCTACGCAACGGAATACCCGATCTACTCGCTGATGCACAACCCGCAGTACCGCGTACAGGTGGCAGCGCAGAACAACTCCTACAACCAGCCCCCGCATGTGGACTACTTCCTCGGCACGGGGTACGACCTGCCGACACCGCCGACGGTGTTTGATTATAAGGCGAAATAAGGAGAGTTAGGAGTTAGGAGTTAGGAGTGAGGAGTTAATGTGTCGCTGGCGCGACGTTTTAAAATGGGATCCCGCCCCATACCCCGAGTTCTCAGTTTTCAGTGAATGACAAAATGTCCCCCAGCTTTGAGGAATTTCCTCTTTGCCGGGGGACTTCTCGTTTTCAGGAAGCAAATTTCAATCCGTCCGCGCCAGCGGACACCAAAACTTCTAACTCCTCACTCCTCACTCCTAACTCTCAATGCTCCGACTCTTTCTATTTCCGCTTCATCTGTGCCAGATCAAACACATCCCACACCCCGTCGCCGTTGAGGTCGGGGTCGCCGGGGATGTGGACGTACTCTCCGTGGAGGTACTGCGTGAAAAGCGCGATATCCTGCGCATTCTGCTCATCGTCGCAGTTAACATCGCCGGTCGTGGGGAGAGTGTAGCCTTCGAGGGTGATCGTCCCCTTGCCGACCCATTCGTTCGCCTCGTCCTGAATGAAAATGGTCACCTGCTCGAGCGCCGTTCCCGGGGAAAGTCCCATCACATCGCCGTAAGGGATCTCGAACTCGAGGAAATCCCCCTCGGATTTGAGCCGGATGCCGTCGTGACTGCCCTCGCTGTAGTAGATCCAGCCCGCCGACTGCCGGTAGTACCAGTAGGTCTTGCCGCCGTGCTTCACGCGCAGGTTGATGACCGGTTTCTCCGCATCGTGGTGCATTTCCGCCGCAACATAGAGCTTTTTGCTGTCTGATGTGACATAGAGGAGATTGCCGTCCGAATCTGTATGCGGGAGCTTATCCGTCCACTCGTACTCCGACGAGCGCACGCCGTCCAGCAGAGGGGTATCCCCATAGCGGTAAAGCCGCGCAGATTCACCATTTCCGTTGACGGTAAAGCGCCCCTCCCCTGCCGGGTCAGATTCGCCTGAAACTGCAATTTTTCCTAGCAGATTCGCGCCGAGGGACGCATTCCACACACCGTCGTTGGCAAATTCCACGCACCGCAGATTCCCGTCGCGGATACTCTGGTTTCCGACCGAGAGACGCAGATACACATTCCACTCCCCTGCTTCGATCGATGCCGGAAGCCCGATGTTAAGCGATTCCTCCGCCACCGCGCAGGACTGCCACTCACGGGGATCGATGTCCGCCTGCGTGAGGTAATACTCCCCGCCGCGCTCCAAGATCACCTCCGCCTTCTGGGGGCGGACAGGTGCCGCAAAGCCCGTATTTTCGACCGAAAACGTCACATCGAATGTCCCGCCGGGGGAAGTCTCCTCCGGTACCTCGCTCCCCCGCAGCACGAACCGATACCCCAGATGGTCGCGGATGAACTGGAACACCGTCTGCCCGTAATAGGCGCTGTGGTCGCCGCCCGAAACGTCATATTCTGCACCAAAGGTATAGTCTTTGTAGAGCGCATAGATATTGGAATTGATGTAGGACAGGTGGGTCTTGTACATCACCGGAACGGCATTATACGGCAGGTAGGTGTCGTATTTCTGCGCCCATTCGAGATTCCCCGAAAATTCGCCGCCGTAATAGCTGTTCTGGTGCGAGAGCCAGTCCGTCTCGATCTCACGGTTCGCGTAGGTGCCGAGATCGGAATCCGACCCCATGTAGCCGTCATTGTACAGCCCGACCCGCGCGGCATCCGTCCCCGGCTCCGAGACCCAGTCTCCCAGCTCGGAGGGTTCAATTCCCGCCCATTTTGCGAAGATATTCGGTGTGCGCACCGTCACGGGGATATCGTCCGGGGTCATGTCGAGGACTGCCTGCAGGAGCTGTGCCTTGTGGTCTAGGTCGGTGTATTTGCCGCTGTGCTGCTCGCCCCAAGCCCCCACAAAGCCCGATTCTACGAACATCAGGATGTCCTTGTTCTCCTCGAGAAATCCGTCATCTTTGATCTGTTCGATGTGCCGGAGCACCTGCTCAAAGCTTGCGGGCTCCGGTTCGGTCTTGCCATTGGCATCGTAGCGGAAGCGCAGAGCGACCGTACACTCATTCCGCCGGCAATTGTCCAGCGTCCCGCGCATCGATTCAAAAAACGTCGCATCCAAGTCATAATCGACACCCTCGGTGTACTCGCCGTCGTCAGATGTTACACCATTTGCGCCCGATGAATACGCCCCGATATCCACAAACATAAGGACTAAATTTCCCTGCGGATTCTGGATATTGACCTCGCCGGGTTTGAGGACATACCAGAGTGTGGAGGTATACCCCGCGCCGGGATTGTTGATGGTGCGGACGACTTCGGTGTAGCTGATTGCCGGTTCTTCGACCGAACTGACCGGCATGGTCTGGCAGGTCAGGAGAACCGATAATCCCAAGACTCCGGCTAAAACTTTCCCTTTTCTCATGTAATACGCCCCCTTAAACGGTCAAATCAGCGAACGTACTCCTTATCAGCTTCTGCAAATCGAGAGGTGCCAGCTCCACCTGATAGCCGATCTTCCCCGCGCTGAAAATGATCGTATCGAAGCCCTGCGCGGTCTGATCGACGACCGTCGTGAACTGCTTCTTCATGCCGATGGGAGAGCAGCCGCCGTGGATGTAGCCGGTAAGCGGGAAGAGTTCCTTCGACTTGATCATCTCGATGGATTTGCCGTTCACGGCCTTCGCCGCCTTCTTCAGGTCGAGCTCGGAATCGACCGGGACCACGAAGACGAAGTGTTCGCCGGACTTCTCGACCGTGACGAGCGTCTTGAAGACGTGCGCCGGGTCCTGGCCGAGCGCGGCGGCGACTTCGAGGCCGGAAACCGCGCCGGATTCGACGTAGCAATGATGTCGGAACGGTACTTTCGCCTGTTCCAGTATGCGCATGACGTTAGTTTTGAACTCGGATGCTTTGCCCATGATGAACCGCCTTACAACTGAATGTGAGCAAATACTATACCGCATGGGAACGGAAAATGCAATCCCGGAACCGCAAAAACGTTCCGCCCGTCTTGAAAAAGAGGAAACATGAAGTAAATTATAGTGGATGAATCAACGAAAGACAGTCGGCGCGGCCGGGGCCGTGCGGCGAAAAGAACCATTCGAAATGTCGGAACAACAGAACAGAACACCGGAAACGGCGGTTTCGGGCGGGAGCCTGAAGCCTGATGCGTCCGCGCAGCCTCGGCCCGACGGAAATGCGGCGGCCGATCCGGCTGCATCCGGCGGCCTGAAACCGAAATTGATGCTGCTCTGGCACTGGTTCAACGTGTTCGTGGACTACATCGTGGAAGAGGACCCGAACCCGCCGAAGAAGTCAGGTCCACCGCCACTTGAGCGTGCAGATGTCGCCCTCAGGGAATCGGCGCTGAAAAAGTGCCTGAACCGTACCAACGCCTTTCTGGATTTCCTCGAAGAGGGCGTCAAGGAGCCCAGGCGGAGAAAAACGTTCGGGGAAACGCTTCGCGGCATCCGCGAGGACTGCCGGAGCGGCGCCGGACGCGTCAGACTGCTGAAATCCGCCGGCGGGTTCTGCTGGACGGTCTTCTATCTCGGCACGATCCTGGTCTTTCTTTTCGCCGCAGCCCTGCTCGGCACGGCGAAGACCCTGGAATACGTCGCGGCACACCGCGTAAGTTTCTATCCCGCGCCCGAAGTGGTGCATCAGATTGTTTTGCACCGCGAGGCGCTGGAAGACGTTGCCGACAGAATTGCGGCGAAACAGGGCGGCACGATGCCGATTGCCCCGAAAAGTTTCTTCGATGTGGAGCTCCTTGATATGCTCAAGCCGATCGCGGTCGATCTTTACACCGATGAATACGGCGTCTACCTCGTGACCAGCCGCGACCGTTATGCCGGGGAACACGGCATCTTCATCGCATTCGACGCGGAGAAGATGCCCCCGCTGCTGAACTGGGGCCTGATCGAAGGCCGCATCTTCACCTACGCCCTCTTCGACGACAGGCCTTTTTATTCTTTGTGAGGGGAAGGCAAGCCCTCCACTGAAACAGTGCGCTGCTGCGCTCGCGCACAAAATAACTTTTTTCCTGTAGAGAATAAAAAACCGCCGGAGAATCAGCATCTCCGACGGAGCATATTATGTCCGGTCCCGTGTCCGAGCGAAGCCGGACACTACCTCAGAACCGCTTGCGGTTAGCAGATTCGCGGGAGGAGTTCGCCGCCGGGCTGGGGCAGGAGCGACTGTGCGCCGATCTCGGTGGTCATGACGACTTTGCCGGGGTGGTCGGCGACGACTTCGCCGATGATGGCGGCGTTGGCGGAATACGGCCCTTTGCGGAGCGCTTCGAGGATCGCCGCAGCTTCGGACTTTGGGGCGAAGACGACGAGGCGCCCTTCGCAGGCGAGGTAAAGCGGCTCCAGCCCGAGCATGCCGCAGACGCCGCGCACCTCGGGCGCGACCGGGACGTCAGCGGCGTTGAGGCGGATCCCGACCTTGCTCTGGTCGGCGATCTCGTACAGAACGGTGCCGACTCCGCCGCGCGTGGCATCGCGGATCACATGGATGTCGTGCGAGGCGTCGAGCATGCTTTTCACCGTGCCCCAGAGCGGAGC
>JAEEGH010031086.1_pt1 | contig 10337 bp, 11 predicted proteins | sample 9134181 | NCBI WGS metagenome assembly JAEEGH01 (sample SAMN16246544, study PRJNA631951) | gut metagenome | biome: gut microbiome; feature: rumen; material: DP-attached | host: Bos | place: Iran: Karaj | collected 2018-10 | reverse complement strand
GTAATCGCTTCCATAATTGATCTCACTGATAAGATACTGCCCATTTTCCTTTTCCCCATTGACCGGATCATACAAGGGTTCATAAGAATTGAGAGGTTTGCCATTAACCATAGCTCCCTTCTGGATAATATCAATGACTATCTGTGTATGTGTGGCAAGATAAAAGGCTCCTCCTACGATAATAAATGCAAAAACTGCAAAAAATATCAGCAATATATTTAGTCCTTTATGCTTCTTTTTTGCCTTCTTCAAATCGTCCATTTATATCACCTCTTTGACTTTTGAAAACAAACATGTTACTTTATGGGTACAATTGTACCTCATGTTTCCATCCAGTCAATATTCCAACAAAAAAAGGTACAAAGGAGGACTATTTGTACCATGAAAGAATCAACCAAATATGTTATGGATAAAATCACCTGTTCCCTCATTGAGCTAATGAGAGAAACACCTATAAGCAATATCTCCATTTGTGCCATCATAGACAATGCTGAGGTGAGCCGTAATTCCTTTTACCGCCATTTTCAGGATAAAGATGATATACTCCGATATTACATTTCTTCAGAAACAGAACAGTGGCTGGCAAAAGCTGGGATGAATTATCTGAACGTTTCGTCTCCTCAGGAGTATGTCATTTTTCTTTTTAAGCATCTATATAAGTATCGGGATATCATCGATCTTCTTATCCGTGATAATAAGATGAATCTTCTGGAAGAAGAATTTGACATGCGTTTTAATGCCATTCTATCCAACGTTACTGACCCTTGGCACATAGCCTTTACTATTGGCGGATTCTATAAGCTTTTTTGCTACTGGGCAAAAACCGGATATGAAAAGACACCTGAAGAAATTGCAGCCTATATTAAGTAATCTTAGTTCTCATATGACATAAAACTGCAGACTGCAATCAAGCTCCTTTTTCTTGCCATTTAAGCCTCCAATTAAACTTGTTTACAGTTGCCATCTCAAACCCATAACGTAAAAAAGGCACCTACCCTAGCTTTCACTAAAGTAAGTGCCTGTTTACGCGCCATCCAAAAGCTGTTTCTTTTGAATCTTGCCTGTATTCTATTGGCTGCAAATCATGGTCTACAACTCATTCCGTTGTGTTCCATGAACTGATTTTCAAGTCTTACATGGGCTTCCGACAAGTTCCGTAACGTTCTTCAGAAAGCGGGTCAGAAGGGGTCAATCCATCTGAATCCATCTATCTCCGTAGAACCACGGACAGCCTCGTAGAGCCTCGTAGAAGGTCATAATTTTGTCGATTTTAACGTCGGGACGCTTACAGCATAACGAATTTCTGGGTTGTGTTGCTTAGCTGTTCTGTAACTTCATTATTTCTGTCGATGGCTTCCGTGATCTTCTTGATACCACCAACAATTTCCTGTGAACTCTCAGCTGATTGGGAGATTGCCTGGGAGCTCTCAAGTACGGAATTACTGATGAGCTGAACGGATTCAACCATCTCTGTCATGATCTCATTGAGGTTTTCAGCCTTATCATTGAAGTTTCCAAGCATCTCTTCCATAATGTCCGCCGTATACTCGTACTTTTCTCCTGTAGCAACGAACTCATCGTAGTCACTGATTACCTGGCCATTGATGTAATCAAGCACCGCCTGCGCGTTCTTGGCAAGGTTGTTAACAGCCTCAGTAACCTCATTGCTGATAACCTGGATATTGGCAGCTGTCTGCCTGCTGTTATCGGCAAGGGAGCTGATCTCTGTAGCAACAACAGAGAAGCCTTTTCCTGCTTCACCGGCTCTTGCAGCCTCGATGGATGCGTTCAGAGCAAGGAGATTAGTCTGTCCTGCGATATCAAGGATAACCTTTGTAAGCTCGTTGATCTGTGCAACCTTCTCAGACTCATGCACTGATTCCATAAGTGTTCCCGAAAGGTTCTCCACCTGTTCTCCGGCCTCTGCTTTCTTGCGTGTTACATTGGCCTTAAGTTCATCGGCCTCAGCTTTTATTCCGCTGGCGGTCTTGGTACCTTCTGTAGCCTGATCAGCGATCTCCTGGGCTGCAGCCTTAACGCCGTCCACAGACTCGTTGATGTGGGTGACGTTACCGGAAACAGTCTCCATACTTGCTGCCAGCTCCTCAAGAGCTGCCGAGGTATTGGTCACATTGTCATCAGCAACTCGAAGCTGTGATGTAACCTCTTCTGAAGACTCTATAAGGACTACAGATCCGTCTTTTACATCCTTCATGATGCCCTGGAGGGTCTCAATAAAATGATTAATACCAGTTGTTATGTATAGTAGCTCGGATTTAGCCTTAGTGTTGATCCTGGCTGTAAGATCTCCCTTACCCTCCTCAATATTGGCGATGATAACATTGACCTCATCCGCAATGTTTCTGATCTTCCTTACAATGTTCTTGTAGCTGATAAGGAAGCTTAAGATTACCAGTACAATGACTACAATAATTCCAATGAGGGCTGTAGCATTTCCTGATTTTAAAAGTGCAGTCATCATCTGTGTTGTAGCTGATGCAGACTCGCTGATGGCCTCGTCAAGAACATTGGCTGAATGGAATATAGCAACCTTCTGGATCTCAGCCTTATCAAACAGTATTGAATAAGCAGAATCCTGATCCCCTGCATCACACTTTTCAACAGCGGAATCGATAAACTTGTTCATTCGCTGATACTGGTCTCTTATCTCGCTCATCTGGGAAATAGCCTTCTCATTTCCGATGGTCTGGAAATCACTCTCAAGGGCAGCTATGTCAGATTCAATGGTGGTCTTTACTGCATTGATCTGGGGAAGAAGTGCCTCCTTGGTCTCATCTGCTGAAGCAGCCACATAGCCTGTGGTCTGATCGTATAGAGACATTACATCACTCTTAAGATTGGCCTCATGCTGAGTAAGACTCATCATGGTCTCAAACATTGCAATACTGCTGTTGGTTGTGGTCATCATTGAGGTCATGGCAAAGGTCATTACAATAACAAACGCTATTAAAATAGCCACATTTGCCATTGCAATCTGGAACATAATAGAATGGATTTTCTTTACTTGTACTCTATCTTCTCTCATGCTCCCCTCCTTACAATTTTGAATACCAGTCGCTTGCGACCTTCTTAAACTCTTTTACAAAGCCTGAAACATCAAGCTCTCCCTTTGCAAATTTCTGGTAAACAAAGGAAAGGCCGTTCTGTCCAAGACCCTCAGCCATTTCCATCCAGTGCCAGCTGGAGGTCTTTCCTGCCGAGATATAGCTTGCAATTACAGGTGCAAAGGGGTCTGAAGCAACATATTTACAGTCTACAAAGGGGCTTGCAAATCCGGCCTGTTCAACCAGTATCTTTTGTGCGCTGTCCTCTGAGCACCACTGAAGGAATGCAAGAGCTGCATCTACCTGGCCTTCCTTTGGCACTGCCCACCAGTTGGGAGCGCTGGTTAGAATAGTATCCATACCGTCTTCAAAGGCATAGGGAAGCATTCCAACCTCAAAGCTTCCTGCCTTGGCATAATCGTCAGAAGCAGAAAGCGTTGCACCTATCCAGGACCCCTGTGTTATAAACGCATATTTTCCGGCTGCAAAGCCTGCAACCTGATCATCATAGGTTCCGTTTACCAGATTGTCAGGGTCTGAGTACTCATTGAAAAGAGCTATCATCTCCGCATAATGTGTGAGACGGCTTTCATCTACTCCGCCCCCGTTAGTCATCATGTCGATATAGGTTGTATCTGACCTTGAGAGGCCTGAATCTATGTAGGCACCTGTAAGGTGGTTACCGGCAGACCATCCCAGATTTTCAGGTTCAGCATAATATCCTATAACTGCTGTTATTCCAAGCTGATCCTTCTTAGAATCTATAGTTTCAAAGGCTTTCCTCATTGAGTCCGGGCCTGTTATTGAAGCAGGGTCAACTCCTGCCTTTGTAAGCAGATCCTTATTATAGGCAAGGCCGATAGCCTCTGTGGTATAAGGAAATCCCAGGGTTCCATAGGTGGAATCCTTATAGGCCGCATCAGTCCTCCCTACCCATTCCTGGTCACTCATGTCCACCAAAAGGCCTTCCCAGTTACCAAAGCCTGAAGATTCGCAGGCAATGATATCAGGCATCTGATCCGACAGATAATATCCCTTCAGTGTAGCCTGGGCATCGACACCGGACTGAACGGTTATGACATTGACCTTTATTCCGGTCTCCTTCTCATAAGCCTGGCCCAGGGTCTCTATCTGGGTCGCAACCTCGCTCTTAATATTTAATAAAGAGATAGAACTAACGCTCTGCGTGGCATCAGCTTCTATCTCTTTACTTTGTCCGCAGCCCGATAAAATGCATGTAAGCATTAGCAAAAGAGCTAGCGGCAGACTATAAATACTCTTCATGGCACTCTTCCTTTCTGTCACAGTAAGAAACAAAGGGTTGTATAACAAAATTATACGATAAAGCGCACATAGTTTGACTTGTTTTAACGTTTTATAATAAACTTTTTAGAATTTGTTACTAATTAGTGGTGGAACAGGCGAAGGCCGGTAAATGCCATAAATATCGCTCTTCAAAATCCCGTCTCCATATTCCTTTCGTGCTTCTGCCGTCCATTTAGATCTGTCTTGTCATCTTCGTACTGGTCAAATTCAGACATTCCCAACAGATCAGATGGCATCTGAAGTGTCACTCCCCTGAAATCGATATCGCTGCCTTCATTGTTGGTACCATATGAATAACTGCCTCCAAGGCCCAGCAACATTATTCTATTTCCTAGTCTTTCATTTGTCCGGAGGAAATCATACTCCTCCGAGTTCATTATCTTTTTAAAATCCATTACAATCCTAAACCCCATCCTGAACTCATCTAACTATACGCTCTACTATTTCTTTAGTCTCATCACTGAATTCATCAAGGTCCTTCATTGAGATAACCTCATAACCCACCAATGACGCCAGATGCACATGGAAATTTGATCTTCTGACATCCTGCAAAAGAACTCCTGGATTCTTCCTGTCTGCCTTAATCTTCTTTTCAAGCTCCCAGAACTTGTCAGATGCAAGCCCATCACCTTTGAGGAACTCAATGTAGTCTTTGATCAGCTTTTCCATGTAGTTCTCCTGCCAATCAGGAAGGTACTTTCTGAAAAGCTTCCAGTCTTTTTCATTTACGTCCATACTACTCAACCCTCTCAAACAAAATGACTTCTATCCTGAATATCCACATCCAGGCCCTCATCATATAGCAGCTTCTCTATATGCGTAGCTGCATAGTCACCAATTCCAAACACTTGCCACTCCCATCTCTTTTGACGGGCAAGAAGAACAAGCAGCCCCACGTTATCAATTCCCATATTCAAAAGACATTTGATATTCTCAGAACCAAGGCCTTTAATACTGTCAAGTTCGTCATACACCCGCTTCGACTGTTCATATTTTCCCAAAGTTTCAAATGCTACAGAAAGTCCAACCACTGCTTTCTTATGATTCTTCACAGTTGCCTCATATCCATCTTTGATCCACTGAAAACTAAGATCTCTTTTTAGCCTACGTATTGCAAGGTTACACACCTGTCCCGCTCTTCCGTCAGAAACACCAAGCTTTTCACCAATTTCTTTATAGGTCAGACCCTCTTGGAATCTATACCTTATAACTTCCTGCTCTCTTTCCTTTATCATGGGAATCGCATACTCAAGGCCCATAATCTGGTCATCTGTTGGTTCCTTTTCTAATCCAAGAGCCTTAAAAATATTCTGCGGATAGTCAGTTTTTTTCTTTTTCGTCTTTACTTCTGTACCAAAAGCTCCGCCGATAAGTCTTTTTATCTGATCTGCGTTTGCTACTGGGTACAACTCCATAATGTGCTGGGCAATTGCCTTCCCTGACACTTCTGGAGTCTCACTGTACCTTGAAGTCACATACTCATACCCCCAAAAAGCCTCAGGCTTTGCATAAACAGCTATCGGCCAGCCATAAAGCTCGCCCTTTTTGTTCTTACGCTGTCTGAAATCCTTGACGCAAAGATAGGTCTTCATCTGAAGGTCAGTAACAGCTCCGTCAAAGCCCTTTTCTCCGCCTTTAGCAAAGCCCGCTTTCTGCTTGAGGTCATTAGAATAAAGCTCATCCTCTATCTCAAAACAATCCATTATCTTCTTCTGGCGCCTTGAAGCCTTCTCATCATCCCAGAGCGCATCAAAGTCATATCCATCCCTGCGATAATTCACAAAATATGGAAGCCACTCTTTGGATATAAATCCAGCCTTCTTCTCAAAGAACTTGCCATAAGCAACCTCTCCACTCCTGGCAATAAGCTCCCGCCACTCCCATGGGTCCACTTTAGGATTTCCACACCACCAATACTCAACTGCAGTACGCTCCTCAAGTGAAAATCCCGGAATATCATTCTTAAAAAGTGGCAGAAATCCTACTTCATTTATGTAATCAATTGCATCCTGAACTGTATGCAGGCATTCAGGGTCATCCCACTCAACGCCGTACATAATCCAGGTTCCGTTTTCATTTCCCATTGCTCACCTCAAAGCTTACGCCAGCCTCTTCTTGATCTCATCTATCAAAGTAATATCCGCCGGAAGCCACTTAACTGAATCAATAGTCTCAACATCAAGCCACTTAGCATCCTCAGCTTCTTTTAGCACAAGATCTCCTGATATCAAACTGCACCAGTAACACCGCATGGATAGATGAAACTCCGGATAATCATGTTCAATTGTACTAATATACTCATCAACGCTGATCTCTGAATCAAGCTCTTCTTTAATTTCTCTTACTAAAGCATCTTCAGGGCTTTCTCCGGGTTCAACCTTTCCGCCCGGAAATTCCCACCAACCTTTATAATTCCCATAGCCTCTGGCTGTGGCAAAAACTCTTTTACCGTCTCTGATCAGCGCAGCTACTACGTTTATTGTCTTTCTGGAAATGTCCATAAATACCTCTTTTTCCCAAATAATCACTTCTTCAATTATATAGAAAAAAGGAATCTAGCGCTATATGAGTCGCTAGATTCCATCTATGGTTAATTCCATCTTCACATGCGGAATCCCATCTTCCATAAATGGCTCAGATACTACTTCAAAGCCCTCTTTTGCATAATATCCGATAGCATATTCCTGAGCTTCAAGATATATCTTCTTAGCCTTGAGCTGCTCTACTGCTATCCTTACACCTTCATGGAGCATCTGTCCACCAATGCCTTTACCATGTTCAAGTGTTACCACTCTGCCAATCTGCGCTACACCTGCTGCCTCGTCATGATCTTTCCAAAATACCCTGAGACATCCGGCAACTCTCCCGGAATCATTCCAGCAAAAGACATGTATCGCATCCTGATCTTTATCATCCAAATCCTGATATATACATTCCTGCTCTGTGACAAAAATTTCAAATCTTGTTTTTAATATCTCATAGAGCTCTGTGGTACTGAGCTCATTAAAATGCTTAACTACAAACTCCACTTATCCTACTCCTCTTTATTTCAGCGCCGCACTAAGACTATTCGGAATCCCCCTAGGTCCTCGCACAGCATATATTCCATACTCCGATTTCAGCCTGTCAAAAGTGAACTTGTCATGTTTATATCTCTTTTGCAGCTTTATCTTCATAAGTGCTGTAATCTTGAGATTCTTATCTTCATAGTCATAAGGGATATCTACCTCTGTGACCTTGCACTTATACAAGATTGCTGATACCGGTGAACCAACATACATGAAGACAGTATCGCCCTTTATAATTCCGGCACCCTGCTTCCAATCTATTTCATCAGTGTTATTAAATGCATGCTCAATATCATAATACTTGGGATTAGCCGGAATAATCCATTCCTTAGGCTGTCTGAACATCTGCTTTTTCTTTGCTAACGCAGTAATTTCATAACTTGCGTCAATCATTCGGCAAACTTCATCAAATGCTACTGTGCCATCAAGAACTATAGTAATCCAGTTGCCCTTGTTCATGTGATAACCAGGATAATATCCTTCCTGCTGAAGCAATATATCCCTGAGCATAAGATCATCTATTTTTACATCGATGATATCTATCTCATCGCATCCCATCGCACCTATCTTATCTGGGGTTACATTCATAATCGCTGCGTACCATTTACAATTATCATCATGACGGAACACAGCAAATCTTGGGTATCTCTTCCAAAGATATTCCGGAGATGCCTTATATTTTTTCTTTATGTACTTTGATACATTTTCTCTTATAGATGCCATGCCATACCTCCCTGACAAAAGAAGTTCTTTACAAAAATGGTCTTAGCTCATCTATCATCGCTGACCTTCTAGGATACATATCTACAAATTCAGCTGCAAGCTGCCTTGCTACTTCCATTCCACCATCATACTTGCTGATTATCTTAAGGTCACGGGCAATGTATCTATAAGAAGACCTTTTGCTAGCTCTTGCGGCATCAGCCCTCACACAGGCAACTCTCACCTTGAAGCAGCGCTCAGGATAAAGCTGCTCCAGCTCCTTATATATATCAAACAGTCCGGCGCTTGGAGACTCTTCTATCATATCCATGATAATATCAAAGCGACCTTCGATAGCGTACCAGCTCGTTCCGCCATAATGATTCTTTAGCTCCTCAAGGATTCTATCCCACTCTGCCGGCCATTCCTCTTCTGAAAAATGCTGCTTATACTCCAGGAAAATGTCCCTATCTCCAACATTTGTCCATAGAAGCTGCTTAAGCTGCTCAAACTCTTTTTCTTTGTCACCGTTCTTCTTGTAAATCTCAATAAGTGCCCGTCTTGGTTCATTAGACCAATAGCGGTCAGGTCTTTCGGCAATACGTTTTTCATACAGCGTTATGGCTGCATCGTAGTTGCCATATTCCTGTTCAATTGCAGCTAAAGTATCATAAATGCCATAGCCGTCAGACTTATTAACAAAGGCTCTAATTTCCTTAATAGGAGTCTTCAGGTCTGCAAGCACTCTGATATAGTAGTCCTGCAATACAGGAATGCTGTACTTGCTTGTAGCGGAAGCCTTCATTACCTTTTCAATCATTGCTTTTTTCAGGGCAAGCTCATCCGCTTCCTTGAAGTGCTTTAGCAGAAAGTCGTACAGGTCATCCTCCATATAGTCGATAACTGTGTGTCCCTCCAGCTGATCCATAAACCACTTCTGCATCTTGTCATGAGAAATATCACTCTGACCATTATCGTAAACAAGAGCCCAGTTGTCCTGAACGCAGGCGCAAAAATTCTGTGTTTCTCCATTAGAATCATCTTTATCCGTATCAGACCACTTCATATAACAGCGATTGGTTATTTCAAAAAGATCTGTATACCTGCCTTCCTGACTCAAGGCGTCAGCTGCGTCCGCTAAAAAATTGCATGTGTCCATGCACAAGCTTCCGCACTGTCTCCAATCGGAAAAACCTCTTGTAGTGTTGCTGTTAAAAATAGCCGTTATTTCTTTTTTGTATTCCGACTTCGGAATTCCTATTGCATACCTCATCGATTTACTCCAAACTCCTTACACTACATAGTGCTGCCTGCTGCCAAAGTCTTCTTTCTTAAGTTCAGAATCTAACAGATCAAATACCTCCGGAACAACCTTTATAAGAGCCATTGGCTGCGGGAGATTTCTCATAGCTGCTTCCGGAATCTTTTTATATTCCATGACCTTTAAGTACTCTTCACTGAAAGGCTCCACTAGGCTTGCCATTCCTTCAATCTGTAGGCTTTTTAGATTACCGAATCCGTTGTATGGCTCATAGATTGCCATACCCACATGCTTATTTTTCTTAAGCCCACGGAACTTTAATCCACCTTCGGAGAAAAAATAGAATCGGTTATCCACAAAGTTGTATTCTATCGGTGTGCATCTTGTATGTCCTTCAGAGGCTGTTGCCAAAGTACATGTGTTATGCCCCTCAATAAAGGCTGTAATTTTCTCAAGCACCTGCTGCCTCGGCATCTTCGGAGACTGCTTGTCCTTATTGAGCCAATAGCTAGCAGCCGCATTATAATCAAACTTGAAACATTCCTGTTTAGCGGTCCAATCGATATAGCCTTCAAAACAACATCCTGACAGACCCTAGCTGCGGCAAGTTCTCTTGTCAGGCCATCTTCCATGTACATATCTATCATTTCATTTATATCCAGTTTACATTACCTCCTCATCCAGGGCTTTGGAAATCATTTTGCTTTTGGGGAATTTTTCGGCATACTCCTGGATTCGCCATATTTCAAGGTCACCAATTATTCCCCTATAATTTAACAGAATCTCTTTATAGATATCATAAGGCATAGAATTCTTATTCCGAAGAAGTTCGATGAGCATGCGTTCTTTGTCATATACCCTTATAACAGCTCCATTCTTTTCTATTTCCTGTACTCCAAGCGGTAAAAGATCCTG
>JAEEGH010031085.1_pt1 | contig 10337 bp, 6 predicted proteins | sample 9134181 | NCBI WGS metagenome assembly JAEEGH01 (sample SAMN16246544, study PRJNA631951) | gut metagenome | biome: gut microbiome; feature: rumen; material: DP-attached | host: Bos | place: Iran: Karaj | collected 2018-10 | reverse complement strand
CCTTTGCTTCAGCTGCTCGGGCCGATGCCTTCTTTCCAGTTGGGTAGGTGGTCGCAGCGGCAACCGCGGCGCATTCGCAAGTCCATGCCGCGTCCGTTGTACCAATCAGAAAGGCGTCACATCCACGCCGCTCTCCATGCATGACATGTGTCTCGCAGGCGATTTGGCGAAACTTGCGGAAATAGGCGTAGATTCATTGAAAATTGAAGGTCGTCTCAAATCGGCCCCATGGGTTTCAAAAACAGTAAGTCTCTATCGCGAAGCACTTAACGGGAGTCTTTCCAACGACGAATTGACGCAATCGACCGCCAAGCTTGGCGCGTATGCAGGCCGCCAAATGTCCAATGCGTATTTCCATGGAATCCGCACGGACGTCACGGGAGAATCCGCCCGTCCCGCTGGCGAACAAACTGCCGATTTCCGTTTGGACTGCCAGGCGGATACAGCCGTCACTAACGAAAATAGCGTTCGCGTCTATAACGATGACACTAACGGAACTCTTTGGCATTTAACTTATAACAACCATGAGACGACGCTTCGCACGCCGCCGCAGCGCGTCGCCAATGAACGACGCGCCATAGAGGTCGCGGAAATCGCCATCGAACTTGCCAGACTGCTTGCGACGGATGGCCAGATGGCGGATATCAAATACAGTCCGGACAGCTTGCAGGATCGTCTGCTGCCGCGAAACGCGGGCAATCGTGTCATGGAAGATGCGACTGCGTTCATGCGCCGCAGCCAGAAGGAGACGGACGGTGTCGTTCGCGACATCGCCTTGCCACAGGCCGTTCGTGAAATTCTCGAAGCACCTCGTAATAAATGTGTTGAGAACAAGCTTCGGCTTGGAGACCGTGCGACGTTGCTACGTGTCACGCCGTCGCAGGCGGAGGAATGTTTCGCCAACCGCAAGACCATGCTTGGCTCATGCAAACTCATAGTCGATTCGCAGGTTTGCGCGGAAACGGATATCAAAGCACTTGCCATTCAACTGATTGAGCATTATGAAGATATCTTCGCCATTGCGCTTCCATCCGTCATCTATGAGGCCGACATTCCCGCCATCCGCGATTTCCTGTCGCTAGTGGCTCCCGTCATGACCATAGAGGTCAATTCATGGGACACATGGCAATTGGCCCGCGAAGCGCAAGCCAACATGATCGCAGGTGAAGGCATGGCCGTCCTCAACGCGTTGGCCGCCAAGCATTTGGCCAGTCTTGGTTGCATGGCCGCCGCCGTCTCATGTGAAATCGATTCAGAACAATTGGAGGCCCTCTGCGACAATGCGGAGACGCCACTCATCCTGACGGTTTTTAGCTATCCCGCTCTCATGCGCACACGCGCCGTCCTGCCGGACGGCTTCGGCTGCGGCAACACGCTGTCCGATGGCCGAAAAGTCACGCTACGCCCTGTGCGGGAAGGCTCCGTCACGGCGCTTCGTTCGACCATTCCGATGGATTGGCGGAAGCTCCATAATCCAAAAGTCCGTGTTTCCCAACTGGTTATCGATTTGACGGGGGCAGAAAATCTGCAAGACGCGCCTTCGGCCACCTCCCTTTTCAACTACGACAGACGACTTCGCTAACGATTCCGCCGCCATGTTAACATTTTCCATTCATACGCTTGGATGCCGTCTCAACCAGGCCGATTCGGCCACAGTCGCAGGCGATTTAACCGCACATGGTTACCAATCCGTGCCGTGGGGCGAGCCGTCGGATATCGTTATCATCAACAGTTGTGCCGTCACGGGTATCGCCTCGCAAAAGTCACGTCAGGCCGTTCGCGCGGCGAGAAAACGTCTGCCAAACGCGTTTGTCGTGTTGATGGGTTGCGAAGCGACCGTCGCGGACGTTGAAAAGTATCCGGAAGTCGATTTGATCGTGCCAAATCCGAAGCCTGCTCCGCTCAGTAAGTTGCTTGGCGACAAGCTGATCCGTCAGCAAAAGCCGTTGTTTCCCGCACCTGGTGATGCATGTGAAGACTTCCTCAGCCCGGGCATTTCGCTCTACGACGAACGGACGCGGGCAAATCTCAAAATCCAAGAAGGCTGCGATTTCTTTTGCACGTATTGCATCGTCCCGCATACACGCGGTCCTGCCCGTTCCAGAAACTTGCAGGACCTTTTGCGCGAAGCGTCTGAACTTATCGACCGAGACCATCGGGAAATCGTCCTTACAGGCGTTAATATAACAACTTACGACAACAGCGGTTGCAATCTCGCGGATGTTATTGAACGGATTCTGATGCTTGGCGACGGCTTCCGCATCCGCCTCGGCTCCGCCGAGCCAGGCCCCGTCGTCCATCAAGTCATTGATTTGATGGCGCGCGAACCGCGGCTCTGCCGTTTTCTCCATCTGCCTGTCCAATACGGGGAGGATTTCATTCTCAAACAGATGGGACGGCACTACAACGCGGCCGAATTCGAACGCATCGCTATGCTTGCGGCAGAAAAGGTTCCAGATGTCTGTATCGGAACGGATGTCATCGTCGGCTTCCCAGGCGAGACCGACGACACATTCGCAGCATGCAAATCGTTCCTTTCGCGACTGCCGTTTGGTCTCATGCATGTCTTCACCTATTCGCCGCGGCCTGGAACGCCGGCGGCGACCATGCCTGGCCGACCGCCCAAACGTATCGCTGAAGAACGTTCTGGTGAATTACTGGAATTGGCCGTGGAAAAAGCGGAAGCCTTTGCAAAATCGCAAGTTGGAAAAACATTGGATGTTTTGGTGGAAGAAGAGAATCCGCCCTCCGGATGGTCGGATAATTATCTTCATGTGACGATTGATTCACCATCGCCAGTTGCGCATAACACGATTCAGACCGTTGAAATTCAAAAGGCCACAGGAAAACGGGAATTGCAGGGAAGCCTCTGACTACCAATACATTCTGATTAATCATACTAAGAAATATGTTGTAGAAGAAAAGAAAAAATAGTGAAGTATTTGTAAAAAATGTTATAATCTGATATATTATGCTATAAACAATAATTTTTTTGCTGATAGTCAACAATGTATCAGATAAAAGTCAAGAAAAAAGTGATGAAGGGCCTATGGAAGCTTCCTAGAGAAGTACAACAAGCGTTTGCGCGTTTGCTGAATGATCTTGAGGAATGTGGTCCAGTCCAACCTACATGGCCACATTATTCCATGCTTTCTAAAGATACATACCATTGTCATTTAGCTTACCACTATGCCGCATGCTGGCGGAATGAAAATGGAACTTTAATCATTGAGGTGTATTATGCTGGCAGTCGTGAAGGAGCCCCATATTGAACTCTCTCTTAGCGGTGCATCATCCGAAAAGCTTGCGGAGTTCCTTAAGCTGATTCGTACTCGTTATACAGTGATAGTCTTGGTAGATCAAGAAGAAGATGACGATGAAGAATCCATAGATGTTTTCAAGACGGATTTTTGGAAAAACGTCAAGCCGGGAGACTTGCTGGCCGGAACCCGTCTGAAGCATGAATTGACGCAAGAGCAACTTGCGGAAAAGAGCGGTATTCATCAAGTTGTCATCAGTGCATACGAAACAGGGCGTCGCAAACTAAGTCGTCGTGCGGCAGTAAAATTGGCGAAGGCGATGGGCGAGGAGCCTGACTCGTTCTTCAGAAATGTCGAACAGCAATAGATGTTAACTTTTTGCTGTCGAGAGATTTAGAAGAATATGCGGTTCAGGGAATTATTTGGTCAGAAAGAAAAGTACGGACGGTTGTTGAAACTGTCCGCGCCGTTGGTCATGTCGTCGTCCGGCTACGTTTTGATGCAGTTTACGGACGCGATGTTCCTGTCGTGGTATTCGCCTGTGGCGATTGCAGCGTCGGGCACGGCGGGCATGCTGTCGTGGCTGACAACGAGCCTGATCATCGGAACGGTCAGCTACACGGGCACGATCACGGCGAATCAAGTTGGTGCAGGGCAAGATGATAAGATTGGTTCCGTCAATTGGCAAGGCCTGTATCTGGCGTTGCTCTGCGGTGTTGTGACGGCGGCTCTTAGTTTTGGGACGGACTGGTTCTTCAAAGTTGTCGGCCATGCGGAGGAGTTGCGGATTTTGGAGGCGGAATATTTGAAAATTCTGCTGTTCGGCGGCGTTTTGAGTTTCGCGCAATGCTCGCTGTCTGGTTTCTTCAGCGGGCGGGCGGACAACACGCGGCTGATGATCGCGCAATTGACGGGGCAGATCGCGAACGTCATCATGGATTACGCGATGATTTTCGGTAAATGGGGCTGCCCGGAGATGGGCGTCGGCGGCGCGGCGTGGGCGACCGTTCTCTCAAATCTGTTCCCGCTGGTGATGATGTTCTATTGGTTTTTCGACCGTAAAAATGCAGATCGCTATAAGAGCCGTAGTGACTGGCGGTTCCGCTGGTCTGTCGCAAAACAATTGTTGCGGTTCGGTTTGCCAAGCGGCTTCCAAATGTGCATGGACGCGTTTTTGTGGACGCTGTTTCTACTGGTCATTGGTCGCATGGGAACGGTTGAATTGGCGGCGACGACGATTGCGTTCCGCCTGAACCAACTAGCTTTCGTACCGATTTTTGGTGTTGCTCGTGCCATCAGCACATTGGCGGGGCAGAGCCACGGCGAACGAAACTACAAAAACGCACTCGCCTACATGGCCCATGGACTCATCCTCTGCCAGATTTGGATGACGCTCATCGCGTTTACGTATGCGGTGTTCTCACGACAGTATTTCATGCTGTTCCAAAGCGACAGCGATTTGGGCGGCGTCCATTATTCGGAAGTGCTGGCGGTCGGTTCGAAGCTGATGAAATTGATGGCCACCTACACGATTGCGGATTCCATCAACATCGCATTGATGTCCGGCCTTAGCGCCGTCGGCGACACGAAATGGGTGTTCAAAGTAATGTCAGTTGCGACAGGTCTAACGGTCATCGCCATCCTTTTGGTGGACATCTTCCATTGGGGGCTGATGACGATCTGGAGTTTTGCGACGATTTTCATCATCAGCCTGCCGCCGCTGTGGTACTATCGTTTGCGGGGCGGAAAGTGGAAAGAAATCCGCGTAGCGACTTAAGCCGCTACGCGGAGCTGAAAGCTAAAAGCTGAAAGCTAAAAGCAAATACAGAGTTTATGCTGCTTTTTTCTCTGGAGCGGCGGCTTCCTTCTTGGGCTGTTCTGGCTCCTTCTTGGGCTGTTCGGCCTCTTTCTTCACTGGCTGTTCGGCTTCCTTTTTGAGAAGAAGCGTCGTGAACGACGGATGGCGCAACGTGCGGGCCATGTCCATAAGCTCTTGGTAATAGGCGGCGGGAACGATTTCGGGATCCATGTCCGCCTTGTAATACAGGTCATAGCCTTTCTTGTCCGTTTTGACGATGCGCGACAGCCAGCCGTGCTTCGTCGGCGTCTTCCAGTTGAGGCTCTTGGGGATCATCACGACATTGAGATACTTCTTGGGAAGATCGAAGCGGATGTGGTTGTCCAACTGGCGATAGGAGCTCCAGTAGATGGGGGAGATTCGCGTGTCGGCACGCGGATTCATGTAGCTTGAAAGCGGATTTCCGCTCTTGATGTACATGTAGTCGCCAGCCTTCGTGCTGTAGTACTGGACATGGACCGAATAGGTCATTCTGCCTGGATAAGAGTTGAAATCCGTCACCAGTTCGCCGACGGCGTTGGCGGATTTCGAGAAGTTGGAGACGAGCTCCTGATGGTAGCGGCGGCGCGCTTCGGGCGTCTGCTCCGTGAAGAAACCCTTCTTGGAGGCGTGGTCGAGACCATAGTAGTAATAGGTATCAGTGACATCGGCGGAGCCGTCGTCGTTCAGCGTGACATGGCCGTCGAACGTCGTGCGAGTCTTGTATTCCTTCGGCACGTTGATTTTTGAGAACTTACCATTTTCCAACAGGATGGAGCGATTGTCATAGGACGTGCAGGGGAGTTCCGCGTATTCGCCGGAATCATTGAGCCAATAGTCCTGTCCTTTGATTTTGACATGGACGAGCAGGCGATTCCATGCGTTATAGCGGAAGCATTCACGGTCGTAATCGACAGCCTTTTCGAAGGCGGTCGGATTCGCGAGAACGAATTCGGGCTTGAAGCCCAAATAGTTGAGAATGGCGAACATAAGAATGCCGCGGTCCGCAGGATTGCCATAACCGTCGCGGAGCGTGTCTTCCGCGTCGCTGATATTGGCGTATGACAGATAGTTGAAGTAGGGGCCCGCGATGCGGATGCTCTTCATCACCTTGTCGCGGACGGCGCGGATGGTCGCAAGATCGTCGTTTCTGCGGAGGTCTTCCGCGAGTTCGCGGACATTCGCTCCGGGCAGCGTATGGCGTTTCAGCTGCGTAAACGTTTCAGCGGCATGCTGTTTCCAATCGCCGAAGCCGATGACGACGCTGGGCGTGAACATCGTGAACGACGGCAGGTCGTTTTCACGCGCGAGAATTGGAATGTCGTTGGCTTCCCACGTGAGCGTCTTGATGCCGTTTTTGGTTTCTGTTGTGGCTTTTACGAGATTTTCAAAGCCTTTCGTCTTCACGAGCCAGCCGCCTGGATGGTATTTGGCATAGAGCGGCAGTTTTTCCGGAACGTTGATGGTCAGCTTGCGGTGGACGACATGTGCATAATCCTGCAGGATGAATGAGCTCTGGTTCGGCCATGTGCCCGTGCAGTCCATTTCGTATTCGTATTCGATGATACTGCCGATTTCGACGCCCGGCAAGCTGCAGACGAGAATCTTTGTGGGATCGTATTTGGGCGCACCAGCGACCCATGACGCATCCATGATGTTCTTCTCTTGTTCGCTGATGTTCTGCACTTTATCGCCATTGATGACGCGTGCGTAGTTGAGTTTGACGGATTCGCGCACGGGGGCGTAGTTGAGCTTCAGTTCGGCGAAATCCTTCTTCCCCTTGTAGGTGAGGATCTTACGACGGAGGCTGGTCTTGACATGCCAATGATACGGGTCTTTGAACGTATAGACGTCCTGCCTGTCAAGCAGTTCGAAATCCGCTTCCGGTTGGTCGGAGGCTTTTTTCACCGTCGGTTCTGCTTTGATGATCGGCTTCTTACGCGGGATGGAGCGGTCGAAGATCGGCATCTTGCCGATACCGGGGAAGCGGCGGAGGTCTTTCTTCAACTGCAGATACTGCTCGGGAGAGAATTCGACGGTCTTGATGGCGTACGTGCTCTCCTGCGTGAACGTGTCGTTATTGAAGGAGACTTTGCAGGTTTTGAGCATCGTGTCGCTGTCGATTTTCGGATAAGAGGGCTGATAGGCGAGGCCGCCCCAGATGGGATCGAACGTGGCGTTGACGATTTCATGGACGCCGCAGGCGATGCGGTTCATCATGGGGTACTTGCGTTTTTCCAACGCCGTGCTGCCGAGCATGCTGTTGGCCGAACCGACGGAGGAGAAGAAGCTCGGGATTTTCAGCATGGCGACTTTGCCGTTGTCGATCATGATGGAATCGGCGGCGAAAGTGAGGCGGAGCGTTAGCGGGACGCTTGTGTCGCTGACGTTGGCGGGCTTGAGTTCCATGTCGATCAGCCGTGTGCCTGGAGCGATGTTTTTGACGATGCTTTCGAAGAATTCGCGTTGCTTTTCAGGCGTGCGGCGGGCCATGGTGGCGCGATAGCTGTTGTCGTTGTAACCGTTGAACTTGAAGAAGCTTTCGCCCGTGAGATCGCCCTTGTCGTCGATGTAGAGATTGGTGGTGATTTCCATCATGTTCTTTTCGGCGGGCGTGATGGGGGTGACACGGAGGTCTTCGCCTTCAGGCGTGCCGATGATGATGCTGCGGTGGCAGAGATAGGCGGGGAAGAGTTCCTTCGTGGTTTCGTTGGTGGAATCCATGAAGATGTATTCGCCGTTGCTCTTGCGCTTTACGGCGGTGATGGCGTGGTTGAAGTAGGGAATCGGAATTTCTGCATCCTTCAATGGCCCGGTATCGATGAGTACGGGGAATGCGTCGATATCGGCCATGCGGAGCATGGCGACGAGCAGGCCGGCCTTGTCGCGGCAGACGCCGTGGCGGTTGTTGAACGTGAGGGTGATGTCGTGCGGCTCGTATCCAGGGGCGTCTTTTTCAAGCGTGATGCCCATGTAGCGGATTTCCTGTGAGACGAATTTGAAGATGGCTTGGATCTTCTGGTCTTCGTTTTTCGCGTCTTTGCAGAGCTCTTTGACTTTCGCGATGATTTCAGGCGCGTCGATGAAGTGTTGAGCGTTGATTTTCCAGAACCACTGTGAAACTTCCTTCCAGCTACCGGCGGTACTCACGCCGAGGCGCTGCACAACGCGCGAAAGCGACGGCATGTTCGGTTCAGAGAACATGCGCGGAACATCCTTTACCGTCCATTTGTAGAAAATGCGGCCGTTTTCTTCTGTCTTCTCATGTGTGACCGTGCCGGGGATTTCGGCCTTGAGGGCGATACTGCGTAGCGGATGGTCGGCCGGCCCGTCGATTTTCACAGTGTAGTTCATGATAGGGCTGGAGTATTCGAACAGATCGGTGTAGCAGAAGAGGCCGGGCATGCGGGAGTTATAGACCTGTGTGCATTTGATGTAGTGGAGGATGTCACCGACTTCGAGGCCGGGCACGCCGACGCGGAGTGTCTTGCTGTTGGGGTTGTAGATGTTGGAATCCATTTGCCCAGAACTGACCATTTCCTTTGCGTTCTTTTCGATGTCGATGGGAATGATCCGTCCGTCCGGTTTGATGATTTCGATGGTGCTGAAAAACGCCTTGGCGTAGCTGATGTTGTAACCAGCGCCGAGGGAGCGGTTGTTGCGTACGCCCTTGTCCGTGAGGATTTTAACGCATGTGTCATCCCACGTTACAGACGTGCCGTCCTTCTGGTAAACGATGGAGATGACGTCGTCGATCATAACGTCTTCGGCGTCAGGAAATTTCTCCTTTGTCGCGCCGACGGCGATTTCTCGAACTTTGTCAAGGTCGAGCATGGCATGTTCGTCCGCCGCGATGCATGCGACGGAAAGGATGAGAATCAGGAGACTGGCGAGATGTCGTTTCATGAAAGGTCCTTTGTGATGGGGTGATATGGATAATTGTTTTTCTATAATATAATAGTGTATAGAGAAAAAGTCAGCTTGTCTTTTTGGATTTCAACGCGGCGGCGGATAATCCACCGAGGACGATGGCGATTCCAAGCACGTTCCAAGCCGTCAATGGTTCGTGGAGGATGAAATACGAACCGACGAGCGTGAAGACAGGCGTAAGATTCTGCGTTAGATTTAGTTGCCACAACGGAAGCCGCGCCATGGCTTCTCCCCATGTCACGAAAGCAATAGCGGTTGGAAAAACGGCCATGCCGAAAATCGCGAACCATGCGGAAGGCGCTGTCGGGAAGATCAACGATTTGTGCATGATGGCGAGAAACGGTAGATCCAGCAGGGCGCAGACCAGCATGCACCATGCGACGATGGTGATTCGCGAACCGCTTCGCATGAGATCTTTGCCGCAATAGCCACCGATGACCCAACTGACGGCGGACAGGAAGACACAGAGGATGCCCCATGGGTGGCCAGTAAGATGCAACCCGTTGGGGGAGATGATGTTGAGGACAAGCATGCTGCCGATGAAACCAATGACGCAGGCGATGATTTCAATCTTCATCGTCTTCTGGCGGGAGATGATTTTCCAAAGGATGAGGATGATGGCGGGGCCGGATTCGACGAAGAGGGAGGCGGTCATGGCCGTGACGGTCCGCTGTCCGATGAAAGAGAGGATAGCCATGAGCCAGTAGAGGAAAAGCCCCGTCTTGAAGATGCCGTAGAACTGTTTCCATGAGCTCGGCAGAAGCGGCTGTTTTTTGAATCGTGCGTACAAAAGCAAGAGGACGGAAGCCGTTGAGAATCGGTAGAAAACAAGCGAATAAGGGTCGATTTTCGATGGTGTTCCAAGCAGATATCGCCCGAATACGAAGAGGCTGCCCCATAGGAGGCATGACAGGACAGCAAGCAATATTCCTTTTGTGGTGGATGATTCAGACATGACGGGACGACGGTGATGGAAAAAGGTTGCCGTGGGTGGCAACGACGACATGACAATAATATAATAAGCCATGGAGAATATCCATAAGAGGCTAAGTCCTTTGACAGACGATTTTTGCCATTTTTGACAAAAAACTTCAGCCAATATGGCAAAAGGTCTTCAATCCACACAAATCCATTCTCTGGTGGCTGGACATTCATGTATCCTTCGCTATAATATAGTAGCTAGTTGCAAAATTCTAGGTAGCAAGGCCGTCTCGGCCTTGTCAAGGGCGGGGACGCCCTTGCTACCTCTTGTATTGAATTACTCATAAGAAACACACAGTTCGGAAACGGCGGTTGCAAAACTTAAAACA
>JAEEGH010031082.1_pt1 | contig 10338 bp, 10 predicted proteins | sample 9134181 | NCBI WGS metagenome assembly JAEEGH01 (sample SAMN16246544, study PRJNA631951) | gut metagenome | biome: gut microbiome; feature: rumen; material: DP-attached | host: Bos | place: Iran: Karaj | collected 2018-10 | reverse complement strand
CCGAAGACACGCCGCCGGAGGCGTCGAAGATTCCCACAGGGCAGAAGCGCGCATTGTTGGCGAGCCAAACGTTCTCATTGGCGTCCGTCGTGTCGCGTATTCTGGGCGTCGTGGGGATGCCCAGCGTGTAGGTGGTGTCGCCCGGCGTGATCCCGCGCGGCGCTGAGAACGCAGCCACCCCGGCGCCGGAGAGGGTGTAGGCTTGCGCGTGTGCGCTTTGCGCAAGGGCGCAAAGCGCACACGCGCAAGCAGTGACGAGTGACGGGGGACGAGTGACTAGACGGCGGGAAAGGGAGTTCATGGGTGGGCCTGCCTTTCTTCGGTGGTTTTGCAAGTTGCGGAAAGCATGCGGCGGATACGGGAAGCCTCCACAATCCGCACGGCGAAATCCATGCTCTTGTCCCTCAATGGACTTTCTTTCATCTCTTTCCCGTTCTCCCTTACTTTTTTTACACTCTTCACTCGTCACTCGTCACTCGTCACTCGTCACTCGTCACTGTCAAATGACGCTCTACGTCATTTGACCCTCATGATGTAGCACAGCGCGTAGTAGGGCGGGCGGTTCTCATGGGCCTGGTTGCCGCCGGTCGATTCAGTCGATTTCTCCTGGTCAGTTTTGCCCTTGCTGACGGTGAAAAAGTTGCGCGCGTCCTTCCACGCGGCGGCGAGGTCATATGAGTTGAACTTGTAGGTGTGGTTGTGGGACGGCATCTCGGCGACGGTGAGCTGATGTTTTTCCTCGCCGCCCTTGGAGCCGGCACTGTAGTAGGAAAGCCCGTTCTGTCCCTGTCCGGCGCCGACAATGAAGCGGCCGCGCAGGTCAGGTGTGCCGGCCGTGCCGTCGCAGAGGTGCCAGCCGTCCGGATTCTCGCTGGCGCTGCCGCCCCACATGACAATCGTCCGCAGCGGGACAGTGCCGTAGCCCTCGAAGGAGCCGGATGTCTCGGTCCTGATCTTGCCGCTTGCCGTAATGCTTGCGGCGGAGACGGCGGCGAAGGTCGAGGCTCCGGTCGTCTGGAGCGTGCTGATTGTCGCCTTGCCTGCGACGGAGAAGTCGCCGCTCGCCGAGGCGGCGTTCTCGGCGTGCATGGCGTAGGGGACTGACATTATTGCCTGGCGCGGCGAGATTTCGCCCGATGAGCCATTGACCAGGAGACCGATGTAGAGCGTCGAACCCGCATTCCGCGCGAGGATCGAGGCGAGTCCGGTGGACGGGACGCCGTCGATGGCGGTGCCGGAGGTGTCGGAGAGCTCGGAGTTGAAGAGGCCGTTTTCGTCCAGGAGGACGTTGCAGGCGCGGCCCCAGAGAGCTTCGCCGCCGGTGGCCACGTTGTAGATGCGGAATTCGACGGTCTTGTTCTTGTCGGCTGGCACGGCGCCGCCGACCTCCGTCAGGACGCCCTGGTAGGCGAAGCCGTCGGCAACCGCTCTTTGCGCGAGCGCGCACAGAGCAAGCGCAACGGCGAATGACGACGCCGCTTCACGGCAATGACGAATGACGAGCGAGATGTTCATGGTGGTGTTTCCTTGGGGTTGTGGGTTGGAGGTTGAAGGTTATGGGCTATTCGAGGACAATTTCGGCGTAGGGCGAGACGCGTTTTACGGTCATGGGGCCGGAGAGCGTTACGTTCCCCTGGCGCATGAGGTTCGAGAAGGTCCAGCTGCAGGTGCCGGACTTCTGTCCCTCCGGGTTCCAGGTTGTCTCGCCGCCGTTCAGGTCTAGCGCGAGGGATACGCGGCAGGTGACTGAAAAGGTTTCAGGCTTCACCTTGGAGACGTAGTTCTTGAAGTCGTCGCCGGAGGGGGCGGGGGTCGTGAAGTCCCAGAGGAGGCCGTCGTGCTGCGGATGGAGCGGGTGGCGCAGCAGCGACGTCGAGCCGTCGGCGGCCACGGTGAAGGAGAACGACACGCCTCCGCTCGCGAAGGAGCCGCCGGACTCGGCCTCGATGACGGGCGTCTCTGAAGGAAGAGCCAGGGCGGAGAGGCGCAGTGTCTCGCTCGCGGTTGTGGGCACCTGCGCGGCGCCGGCGTAGAGTCGGTAGTGGAGATCTCCGTTCTCTTCCGCCGTCCCGGCGGCGACGACACGCTGAAGGAGCCGAACGCGCCCATTGCCGTCGATGTGGACGAGGAGGCGGATCCGGGCGCTGCCGCCCGTCTTCGTCTCCGCGGCGGCGCCCGGCGCGAGAATCCGGTTAAAGGACACGTCCGCGACCCAGAGGCCGGAGGGCCACGCCGTGGCTGCGGCGTTTTCGCCCGACGCCGCGCCGGCGAGCGGGACGTCAACGCGCATCGCCGAACCTCCGTCGGCATCAGTGAGGCGCAGGAGCGCTCCGAACGCGGCGCCCTTTGCGGCGGCGGCGAGCTTTGAGCGGTCGAGTCCGAACTCGAGCGTCCATGTGTCGCCGGCCTCGAGGCGCTTCGCGGCTATGCGCGCGCCGTCGGACGGGAAGGCGCTCCAAGTGGCGTTGGTGTCGGCGGCGTCGGTGTCACGCAGGTACAGCGCGGCGCGCGGGAGGGCGATCTCGCACCATGCGTCGTTCTCGAGGAAGTCGAGGGCGACGGTCCGCGCCGCGCCGCCGTCGTTGCGAACGGAAAGCGTCGCCTTCGTGCCGTCGGTCCCGAAGTCAGGACCGTTGACGGGCGAGACGAACAGCGCGCCGGACCAGCCGCTCTGGACGTCGGACGCGACAAGTCTCACGTCGCCGTCGCTGACCTTCTCGCTGTAGGCGTTGATGATTTTTGGCGACTGTCCGGGCGTCCGCCCGGACACCTTGTAGAGGCCGCCCCTGAGGATGTCGCCGTTGAATCCGGCAAGGTAGTCCGCGGGGTACACCGAAGCGCCGTGCTGCAAGGAGAATCCGACGAAGTTGAAGACGTCGTTGGTGCCGGTGATGTGCCATGTCGTGCGCGGCGCGGCCGGGACGCCCGTCACGGAGACGGCGGTCGTCGCCGCGTTGGTGCTGAAGACCAGCGCGACCACCCCGGCCGGGATGTGGACGGCGTCGCTCGCGAGGGGCAGGCCGCGGATCCACTCCGCCACCGGGCGTGGCGAAGGCCAGTCCCCGCCGTAGCTGGAGTCGAACTGGCGCGTGGAGAGGAAAGAGGCGGGGTCGTAGAACCCGACGCTCTCCACCGGCCAGTCGACGAAGACCTCGTCGAGCGAGGCGGACGGAGACACCTCGATATAGACGGCGTTCCAGCCGTATCGCAGATTCAGCGTCTGGGTGGTGGCAACATCGGCTTTCACCGCCATCGCGTAAAGCGCGAGTAGTGCCACCTCAATTTTGCATGTCGTTTTCATCTTCATTCTCCTGCACGGCTCGCTTTAGTGCCCTACTCCGCCGGCTTGGAAAACCGGTGACGGAAGCGCAGGGCACGAACTTACCGTAACGCATGGTTTTCTTTAGTAGGATGGGAAAAGGGCATCTATAATTGTAGCAAAGAGCCACAATTCAAATCAAGTTTTTCGGTGACTGTGGTTATGACGCAACGGGAAATTGGATTCGGGGACGCATTACGGATTGCGGGCAAGGCGCTTCGAGAGGTTCTCGGGAGTGCGGCTCATGGCGATGGCCGCCTGCGGCGTGATGCGGCCGGCCGTAACGAGGCCCGCGAGCGACTGCTCCAATGTGAACATGCCCTGGGCGGCGCCGGTTTCGATGGCTGAGTAGATCTGGTTGCTGCGGCCGGTGGCAACGAGGTTCGCGACCGCAGTGGTGGCGACGAGGAGTTCGCAGGCGGGGACGCGCCCCTTGCCGTCGACGGTCTGCATGAGGTGCTGCGCGAAGATGCCGCGAAGCACCATGGCCAGCTGGCGGCGCACCCCCTCCTGCTCCGCGGCCGGGAAGACCGACACAAGGCGCTCGACGGCCCCGGCGCAGTCGCCGGAGTGCAGCGTCGTGAAGACGAGATGCCCCGTCTCGGCGGCGGTGATGGCCGTCCTGATTGTCTCAAGTTCGCGTATTTCGCCGACGAGAATGACGTCCGGATCTTCTCGCAGCGCCTCGACAAGCGCCTCGTTGAAGCCCGTGGCGTCGCGCCCGACCTGGCGCTGCCGCACAAGACACCGCCGTGACTGGTGCAGATATTCAACGGGGTCCTCTATCGTTATGATGTGCCCGCTCCGGGTGCGGTTCACGCGGTCGATGAGCGTGGCGAGGGTCGTGCTCTTGCCGGAGCCGGTAGGCCCCGTCACGATTACGAGCCCGTCGCGGCAGTCGCAAAAGCCGTCCAGGCGTTCGGGAAGACCGAGGGACGCCAAAGAGCGGAATTCGTCATCGAGGCGGCGTATGGCGATGGCGATGCGGCTGTTTTCGCGGAAAAGGTTGAACCGGTAGCGTGCGCCGGACCTCGAACTGCAGGCGCCGTCAATCGCGCCCTTCGCGGACAGGCGGGCCAGCACCGCGTCGCGGACGCCGGCGGCGTCCGCCGTGGAGGCGGGCATGGTCGTCGCCCCGAGCCAGACGGCGGCCGACTCGGCGTCGGAGTCGGACAGTCTCTCGTCGCCGATTGGCGCAAGGACGCCTTGGAGGCGCATCCAGGGAGGTTCGCCGGCCGTCAGGTGGATGTCGGAGGCCTTGCGCTCCTCGCAGAGCGCGAACAGTGATTCGAGAATCTCTAAAGCCATACGTCAATCCTCCATGTGCGCGCGCCGCCGCGCCCCGCGCGTCCGCCGGCGGCCCCATCGAAGGAGACGCCGTCCACGATTGCCGGAAGCCCGCGTTCGCCGGCGGCGCCGAGGACGCGGAGCAGCGAGGGGTAGTCGGCGGTGACGGTGAAGCGCCAGAGCGCCGGCGTGGCAATGCCAAGCGTCTCACGGACAAGCGCCCTTGCGCGAGGCTCGCCGTTTGCAGTCACCTCGATGCGCTCCGCTGCCGTGAGCTTGACCCCTTCCGCGCCGTCGAAGAGGTCAACCATGCGGCTCAGACGCGCGGAATCGTCCCCGGGGGAGGAAGCGGTTTCCCCGCCACCGTCGGCGATGCGTTTTGCCTCAACCGTCTCGACCTCCGCGCGTTTGGCCGCCATCTCGGCGCGGCGTCGCTCCAGCGCCGGACGGTCAAGCTCAAGATCTTCCGCGTCGCCGAGCATTTCGTAGCGCGAACGTATTTGGTCAAGCGCTTTTGCGCGCGGAGCGTGGACGAAAAAGAAATAGAGCGCGGCAAGCGCCGCGGGAACGGCCACCACCACGAAGATGCGGTCCTTGTCCGTGACCTGGATCATCTCATCGGCCTCCCTTCGTCGTCTGCGTCAGCGTGAACGAGAATGCCGCAAGACCGCCGGGACGCTCCTCGACCTTGCCGGGCGCAAGAACCCAGCCCTTGTCCGTCAGCGCGGTGGAAAGGCGCGCCATCGCGGTTCCGGCAGCCGAGGCCGAAGGGGCGATGCACATTGCGGATGCGGCGCCGCCGGAACTCTCCACGGAGACGACCGCGAAGTCGTCTCCGGTCGTCTCGGCAAAGGCCGAGAGAAGGGCGTGCCAGCGGTCGCGCGCGACGGCGAGGTCGGCGGCCGCCGCCTCGCGACGCGCCTTGGCCGTCTCAAGTTCGCGGATGCGGCCTTCGTCGGCCGCGGTCTGGCGGCGGATGTTCTCGTTGACGGCGGCGGCGGCCTCGCTGGCGTCAAGGCGCGGACGCAGCCGCGCGGTGGAGACATGCAGCCATGCGAAGTCGCAAAGGCATAGCACCGCCAGAACGGCCGTCGCGGCGACGCCGAGGCGGGCGATCCTGTCGCCGTCGATTCCGCCGGAGCGATCCGCCACGATCACCGGCGCCGGCGCGCCGCTTTCCGGGAAGAGCGATTCGACGGTTACCCCCTGCTCCGCCGATGCGGCCCCGGCAGGCGGCGCAACGACGCCGGCAAGGCGCAGGTGCGCAGCCGAGACTTTGGCCTTGATGACGTCGAACTGGGCCTTGGAGACGACGGCGACAGTCCATTCGTCAGCCCCGGCGCGCACAAAGGCGACCAGGGCGTTGTCGCGCGGGATGCCGCAGAAGGGCTCCACCTCGTAGAAGAGCGCGGACTCGAGTTCCTTCTGCGAAAGGCTCGCCGTCTGAACGGCGGGAAGTCGGACGGCCTGTGTGAACACGGCGTCCGACGCCACGACAACCCGCGCGCCACGACGCGGTTTCAGCGCCGCCAGAGCGGCGTCGGGCTCGCCTGTCCCGCGCACACCGGACACGCGGTCGAGGGCGGATGCGCCCTCGGCCGTCAGAACAAGCAGGATGTCGAAAGTGTCAGCGTTCACAGCATGATCCCAATTCTTCGAGGAGGCGGTCAAAGCGCCAGCATCGTTCCGCGCCCTGGGCGGAGGGTGGTTTGAATTACCCGGGCCGTGTCATCGGAGAAGAACACCTTGATGAAGCGGACACCAGGAGTGATGTTCCCGATGAGCTTTTGCGTCTCGTTGGTGCCAACCAGAACATCTGTGCCGGTAATCTTGTCGCCCAGCGGCGCATACAAGACAATGCGCGAAACGGTCTCCGGCGCGAAGTTCACTAACAGTTCGGACGACGCGGTGGTGAAGGCGTTCGTGGCGTCACGCGCCTCCACCGACACGTGAGACGGGTCTCCATTCGAAGCCCCGTCGGAACCGAGATGCCGAATCGCGTACACGGAAGCGCCCTCTGCGGCGGCCGAAATCAAATCCTCTCCAAGGAGACGTGCCTCGCCGTCGTCGACGCCGACGGCGTTCTCCACCGGGTTCCCCCATGGGTCGCGGAGACGGGACGCACCTTGCGGGAGGCGAATGTACGGCCCGCCCCAGCCGCACGGGACGAGCACGGACTCGTCCGCAATCGTGTCCGGCGCGCCCTCCGCCAGATTATCCGGACTTGCGGGGCGGGCCTTGAAGTCGCCGACGCCTTCCGGACGCGCGTAGAGCTCGGCGAGGCAGAGCGAAGTGCCGTCAGACGATCGAACCGCATGCGGCAGACGCCCCATGTCGGAAAGGAAGCCGGTGACATCCCCTGCCCTGTCGCGGCAAACCGCATCGGCGAGTTCCTCCAGTTGGCGGTCGGCGGCGGCGCGAAGACGCGAAGACTTGATTGCCGCCAGCTGCCGCGTCCCCAAATGCGCCGCAAGCGCGAGGATGAAGAGAACCAGCGTGAGTTCAATCAGCGTGAAGCCGTTCTTTTTCATCGCGCGTCACCCTCCTGGCGGTAGTCCGGATTGTAGATGTCGGAGCGTGAAAGAAAGAGGACGAGGTCGTCGCCTCGGGATGAGGCGTCACCGGCGAAGATGGCGTCGCGACGCGCCGCCGGACCCCATGCGGAGCCGGACGAATTGGTGTTGGAATTGAAGCATGGCGTGGAAACCACCCCATCCGGCCCTGCGGAGACAATCCGCGCGTAGCGGAAGCGCTCCTCGCCGGAGACATCGGCCTTGCGGCCGCCGTCATTGGCGAAGGCCTGCGGCGGCGGGACTTGGAGGATGTAGGGGGAACCCCATGGGTCGAAGAGGGCCGGTTCTCCTGGGAAGCCGTAGGCGGCACGGTCGCGAATGTAGTCGTCAGGCACGGAAAGCTCCGCCATGTCCGGAAAGAAGCCGCATTCGTCAAATGTCGGCGTACGGGCATCCCGGCGGTCCGACGGCCGGGGAAAGAGCATCGTTCCTGACGGCCCGCAGCGGTCGATGAGCACATACGGCCCGCGCCAGCCACGGCGGGCTTCGGCATCCCACGACAGAAAAGCGGGGTCGGCCATGCGCGACCCGGTATGGCCGTAGAGGTTCGTCGGGGTCAGCAGATTCGCCATGCGAAGCCATGCCGGGTAAAAGCCGGGGACGCGCCCCATGTCGTCCAGGAACCCGTCCACGCCTTCATCGCCCATTAAGGCGTCGCGAATCGTCCGCATGTCGTGCATCGCCACGGCGCGGCGGGCGTTGTCGCGCGTATCGACGAAGCGATGCGCCGCGATTGTGGCGACGAGCGCCAGAATCGCGACGACCAGGCAAATCTCGATTAGGGAGAACCCTTTTTTGTCGCGCGCATACTCCATACATGTAATTAAACGCCAGAATCCCCAGACTGGTTCAACCCTGGCGCCTTTCCCCTTTTGGGGCTGGTTTGACGGTCCCAGACTGGTTTGACGGACAACCACTAGAATTGACTTTCCATCCGAATCGGCATAGGCTATACTACTTTACATGGACAAGAAAACATACGATATCGCCGTCATCGCCGGAGACGGCATCGGCCCCGAAGTGATTGCCGAAGGACGCAAGCTGCTTGAAAAGGCGGCGGAGCTGGACGGCTCGTTCGCCTTCCGCTTCACCGAGTTCCCTTGGGGATGCGACTATTACCTGCAGACCGGACGCATGATGCCCCAAGACGCGCTGAAGACGCTTTCATCGCACGACGCCATCCTGCTTGGCGCCGTGGGACGCCCCGACGTCCCCGACCACATCTCCCTCCGCGGACTGTTGCTTGAAATTCGCCACGGCTTCGACCAATACGCCAACATCCGACCGGTGAAACTCCTGCCCGGCGCGCCGTGCCCGCTCACGGACGCAAAACCGGAAGACATCGACATGGTCTTCGTCCGCGAGAACTCCGAAGGGGAATACGCCGGAACCGGCGCCTGGCTCTACGAGGGGACGCCGCAGGAGGTCGTGATACAGGACGGCGTCTTCTCCCGCAAGGGAACGGAGCGCATCATCCGCTACGCCTACGAGCTGGCCCGTCGCGGACACAAGACACTCACGAGCATTTCCAAGGGCAATGCCCTCAACTACTCGATGGTCTTCTGGGACAAGGTCTTCAAGGAGGTCGGCGAGGACTATCCCGACGTCGAGACTCATTCGCTGCTCGTCGACGCGGCGGCGATGTTCATGGTGAAGGACCCGAAGCGATTCCAGATTGTCGTGGCGTCAAACCTCTTCGGCGACATCCTCACCGACCTCGGCGCGGCGATTTCGGGAGGCATGGGACTCGCCGCCGGAGCGAACATCAACCCCGAACGCATTCACCCTTCCATGTTCGAGCCGATACACGGCAGCGCGCCGGACATCGCCGGGAAAGGGATCGCCAACCCACTCGCCACCTTCTGGAGCGTCGCCCAGATGCTCGACCACCTCGGCCACCGCGACTGGCACGACAGGATAATCGCCGTCATTGCGCGCATGCTGCGCGAAAAGGCCGGCCTCACGCCGGATGTGGGCGGGACTGCCTCCACCTCACAGTGCGGCGACACCGCCACACGCCTCCTTGCGGAGGCATAAGGGCCTGTCACGAACGGAGGCAGTAGGCAGGTGCGTTTCAAGTGTGTCTTTGAGCTTTTATCCCGTCCGAGAGAGGTTACAGCTTTGCGGACAATGGCTTGTCGAAAGTCGCGACGCCGTCGCCATCGAGCCTGTGTCTTGCAAGAAGGATGCAATCGACGAAATCGAGCCTCCTGTTATCGGCGTAAAGGGAAAGCGCCTCGCGAAGAAGCCCCGGATTCTCGCATTCGACGAAATCGAGGAATTTTGTTAGCGAATCCTTTAATTCGGATCGCGTTGCGTTGTAAACGCCTTCCAGCACATACACCATTTCACATAGCACTTCATTGAGAAGATAGGGGCGCGAGGCGAGAATGGCCTCGGCCTTTGGCGTGAGTTCCTCGTTGTCGGCCACCAAATAGCGTATGGCGACGTTTGCGTCAATGAGCATTCGCATGTTTCGCCACCGCGGCCTTTCTCCAGGCGTTCTTTTCCGTGATGCCGTTCCCAATAGGACGCAGATGTGCCAAAACACCGCAGAGTGACGGCCGGGGCATCGGGCGCGCAACCGGCTCCGGCTCGCCGAATGGCGGGCGGGGACGGGCCTCGCCGTATGTCCGCATGCACCATTCCAGGCACACGATCACTTGGCTGTTGATGCTGCGGCCATTGAAGCGGGCCTCGTCGCGAAGCCAGTCGTGCAATTGCCGGGAAGGCTCCTTTACAAGCAATGAACTCATGTTTTCCTCGCAGTTTGGTAATAGAACGCTATCATTATATCACCACGGCTTTTCAATGTCCAGATGTTTCCAGACAAGGTGATAAGGCAAGGTGAACGCCCACCTCTCCGGTGGAGGGGGAGTGCGTTTACCTTGTCAATACTAAAACACTTGTAAATCTTGCGTAGAATACTTGAAAATAAAGCATTAACAAACTTTTACCCCTTTCGGCTTTTACCCCTATCAAAATTTATTTTGCATTCTGAAAACACGTTCCTATTATAATCATCTGCGTTGTTTTTAACTTGACTCAACCCCAACCGAAAGGACAGACAGAATGAAGAACAAAACCTCAAGCGAAGAACGCAGAACCAAGGGCACCGGCCGTGTATGGTATGCCGCGCGGCCAGGCGTGTAAAAGGGG
>JAEEGH010031080.1_pt1 | contig 10338 bp, 6 predicted proteins | sample 9134181 | NCBI WGS metagenome assembly JAEEGH01 (sample SAMN16246544, study PRJNA631951) | gut metagenome | biome: gut microbiome; feature: rumen; material: DP-attached | host: Bos | place: Iran: Karaj | collected 2018-10 | reverse complement strand
ATGGTTTTAAGTTGGTTATTGATGATTATGTTAGAGTTTCATGTAGTTGCCGCCGGCATTCTGCGCGGCGACGATGTCCTTCACCAGGTAGTGGAGATACATCTCCAGGTTGGTGTAGCGGCCGTACTTGTCCAGGGTAATCTGTGTAGCGTCGTTTTTGTCTACCTTGTCGTACTTGTTCAGGCCGAACTGCTCCTCGAACCAGTCGGGCATGCCGTCCTGGTCGGAATCCTTCACCCTCGCCATCTGATCTCTCGTCGCGGAGTAGGCGGGCCAGGCACTGCCATACTTGGATTTGACATCGGCGATGTCCTTGATGATGGTCCCCGTTCTGTCCTTCACGTCCTTGCAGACCCGGGCGTCCACAGCATCCCTCACGAGCGAAGCACCTGCATATTCACACACCTTTTCCATCGCGTCCGATGCGCTGTGCGTAGTCGTATAGGCGTCCTTTCCATCCAGCCCCTTGATGGAATAGGCGGCCGATACCGCATGGCCTTCATAGGAACGGTCATAGTCGGAGTACGCCTTCTTCCAATAGATACCGTCGGGATAACTGGTATGGCCGGAAGGATACTCGTGGTTATAGTTTCCGGACAGGTACAGGTAAGGCCAGTCGTACGGGAAATACTTGGTTACCTTCACTCCGTTTTCCTTTACTTCGGTGGAATAGCCACCGTCGGCCTCGATGAAATACTTCTTGTCATTGGAATCGGGACCTTTCCGGTAATAGTTGTTCACCAGGTTGAAATGCCCTCCTTCTCCGCCATAACATCCGTTGCCGGGTCCCCAGTTATAGTTCACACAGTTCCTGTAATCGACATTCCCCCGATAGGTATCGGTGGACACATCATTCCCCTCATACAGGTACTGATGGTCGAAACGGGGCGTCCGGTTCTGGTGATGGGCCAGCAGATTATGGTGGAAACTGGCGTTCTTGCCACCCCAGATGCCACCGTATCCGTGGTCTCCCTTGCTGTGGAGGCGGCAACTCTTCATGGACTCGGCGATGATGCACCACTGCATCGTCATCTGGGCATTCGCATAGAAGGAAGCCGTCTCATCGATGCTCCAACTCATGGAGCAATGGTCCAGGACGATATTATTCTGGTATCGGCCCCAGAGGGCATCCTGACTGTCCGCCTTTCCATCCTTGATTTGCTCATCAGTCCAGGGAGCCTCATCCCCCAGGCGGAAACGGACAAACCGGATAATAACATTGTCCGCCCCGATATAGGTAGAATAATTCTTCAGGCAGATACCGTCTCCGGGGGCCGTCTGGCCCGCGATGGTCAGGTCGCCCTTGGAGATCTTGAGGTCGGACTTCAGTTCGATGATGCCGGCTACGTCAAAGACGACGGTACGGGCGCCGGACTGGTTCACGGCCCAGCGGAGGGAGCCCTCCGATCCGGTATCCTCCAGCGTCGTCACGTGAAGGACCTTGCCTCCACGGCCGCCGGTGGTGTACATGCCGCCGCCCTCGGCGCCAGGGAAGGCGCGCGCGACGCCGTCTTCCTCCACCGAAGGGATGGAGAAGTCTGCATAGTACTGGTCGGAAGGCGGGGTGGGAGGTTCGGGATCCACCGTTCCTTCCGTGCGGGCATCGACCCAGGTCATGGAGGAGGAGCCGCCGGCATTGACGGCCTTCACGCCGAAGCGGTAATCCGTTGCCTTGGTGAGTTTCGTCACTTCGACATTGCGCGTTTTGGCCGTGCCACCGTCCACCTTGACACCATCTTTCTGGAGTTCCCAGTCATAGGCGGCGGCATTCTCCACCGGATCCCACTGAAACTTCAGGGTGGTTTCCGTCGCGGAGTGCAGTTTCAGGTTCGCCGGGGCGGAAGGGGCCTTGGGGGTATCGGGAGTGACGACAGGATCGTCTTTCTCACCGCCGCAGGAGGCAAGGACCAGGCCGGCCAGGGCCAGTAAAGTCAGTTCTTTCTTCATAACTTTTCGTATTCGAGCGACGCCCAGATGAAAGGACCGACCCCCTTCGGGTCGTTCTCGATGATCTTTTCGCCGATATAGTAATCAAAGGTGCCGCTGCGGTTCTCCTTGCCGCCGAGGCCGGCGACGGCGCAGCAGTCGGTGAGGTTCAGGGTACCGTCCTTCTCCTCGCGGATGAACTTCTTAACCAGGGCCTCGTAGAGGGCCTTCGGATGGACGGATGCGGGCACGGCATAACCTTCGCGGGCGGCCCGCAGGTAGGCATAGGTGAACATCGCGGAGCACGTGGCTTCCAGGTAGTTGCCTTCCCTGCCGGGGCAGTCCAGGACCTGGTACCACATCCCCGTCTCGGGATCGGCATACTTCGGGAGCGTGGCCAGGATCCCTTCCAGGATCCCCTGCAACTCGGCCTTTCCGGGATGGTCGGCCGGGAAGAAGGGCAGGACCTCGACGAGGGCCATCGTGTACCAGCCGAGGGCGCGGCCCCAGCAGTGGGCGGACTGACCGGTCACCGGGTCGGCCCAGGCCATGGACCGGGTCTCGTCCCAGGCGTGGCGGTACAGGCCCGTCACGGGATCGTAGGTCTTCTCGGCCGCCACCCGGAACTGCAGGGTCACGTCGTCGAAGATCTCATCCTGCCGGGTGATGTTGCCATAGACCGCATAGAAGGGTTCCGCCATGTAGAGGCCGTCCAGCCACACCTGGCCGGGATACACCTGCTTGTGCCAGAAGGCGCCCGCTTCCGTGCGGGGCTGCTCCTGCAGTTGCTTACGGACCGTCTCGATGGCGATGGCATACCGGATGTCCGGGGTGAACTGATACAGCGAAATCAGCGTCCGGGCCGGGCAGACATGGTCCAGGTTGTACTTCTCGCGGTCGTATTTCCCGCCGATGTTGCCGTTCGCATCCACGATACCGTCATACCAGGCGCGTACGTATGCGTCGAACTCGGGGATGTCGTAGGCCTGCGAGACGGCCAGGAAACTGCGGAGTTCCAGGCCCGTGGTATAATTCCACTTGTAGCCGCCTTCCTGTCCGTCCAGGAAAGTGGCCTCGGGAGCCCGTTTGATTTCGGAACGCACCATCCGGACGGAATAGGGGCCCGTAACCGGCTCCGTCTTCGGGGCGCAGGCTGCGATCACGCAGCCCAGGGCAAGGTAAGCGATTCTTTTCATCAGCGGTTCACATAAGGGTTCCAACGGATGCCGTCCTCTTCCTGGTACATGACCTTCTCGAAGGAGTACTCGGCGGCCTCCTTCGCAGTGAGGGTATGCGCCCATTTCACGCGGGGGCCTTTCGCACCGGGTCCGACATTCCGGTATTCAGCGTAATAGGAATTCTTCTTGGTATCGGGTTTCCCCTCCTTCTCCCAGTCGTGCCAGCCGTCCGCGACGATGTGCGGGCCCAGTTCACACTCGATGAACACGGTCTTCGCATAGGCGCCCCAGGGACGGCCCAGGTAGCACTTGTCGATGCCGGGATCGGCAGTCAGTCTGCAGTTCTTGAACACATAGCCATACTTCTGTCCCGGCAGGGTGGAAGCGGCGGTCACGTAACTGTTCTTCTTGCTGTGGAGATGGCAGTTCTCGAAATAGGCGATGCTGGGGCCGAAGATGAAGTCCGTCGTGCCCTCGATGTAGCAGTCCAGGAAATAGTTGCGCTTGATGCCGCCTTCCTTGCCGAAACGGCCGTACGTATAGAGCGTATCCTGGTTGCCGATGAAGCGGCAGCGGTGGAAGAAGAGGAAGTCGCCGTCGGTGAAAACCGCCACGGCCTGACCGATTTCCTTGCCCTCCCCCGCCGTGTTCTCGAAGGTGATGTCCTCGAAGGTCACGTAACTGGAATGGATGTAGATGCTCGCGCTGCCGGAAGTGCCCACCTTGAAATCGTTGTCGGGCCACAACTGCTCCGCGTAGCGGTCGTAGGTCAGGATGGTCTTGTCCGCCCCCTGGCCCATGATCTTCATCCGGAACTTGGTGTGCGGGATGTCGATGGCCTCCTTGTAGGTACCGGCCTTGATGAGGATGGTGGTGATCTTCTCGTGGCTGTAGTTCGGAACCGCATTGATGGCGTCCTGGACCTTCATGTAGTCGCCGTGACCGGTCTGGTCCACGACGATGTCGTACCGCACGAGATGTTCGCCGATGGCGGGAACCTGCGCCTTGAGGGCGTCGCAGACGATTTCCGTCACCTTGCGGGCCCCGCAGGCGACCGTATGGGTATTGTCGTCCTTGCCGGTGGAGATCATGAAATACGCCTTCGAGGCCTCGTCACCGATGCTTTCGATCCAGTCGAGGGTGGGTGTGGTGATGTCCAGCAGGGTCACGCCCATCTCCTCGGCCACCTGCTTCATCGCAGCGGGATAGTCCGTGTGGCAGTTCCGGTCCAGTTTGCCGCCCTTGAACCAGCGGCGGGCCACCGGAGTCAGGAGAACCGGCGTGGCACCCTTCTCGCGGGCGCCGCGGATGAACGTACGGAGATTGTCCTGGTAGGCGCCGAAGGCCGGCGCATAACGCTCGGGATCGTCGGCCTTGGAATCGTTGTGGCCGAACTGGATAAAGACATAGTCTCCGGGTTGCAAGGCGCCGTACACCTTGTCCCAGAGACCCTTGTCGATGAAACTCTTCGTACTGCGGCCGTTCTGCGCGTAGTTGATGACCTGGAAAGTGTCGTCGACGAAGTTCGGGAACATCATGCCCCAGCCGCGCTCGAGTTTGCCGTCGGAGAGGTCTTTCTCCGCCATCGTGGAATCGCCCATCAGGTGGATGGTCGTGAAGGAACTGGCGACGAGCCAGACACAGACGAGGTACAGGATCTTTCTCATAACTTGGTGCCGTTCACAGTGACGTTCTCGAAATGGACATTCTCGTAATAATGGGTTTCCACGCCCTTGCCGGCCGTGAAATTGCTGTTTCTGACGGTGAGGTTGCGGACAGGCATTTCCGGAAGGCCGTTCACGAACACCGCCTGTTCCGCGCCCGCGCACGTGATATCGGAGAAGTGGAAATCGCGGAACTCCGGCGTGGTCTCATCGACCGGCTGGATGTCCTCCTTCCCGTCCTTGGACATCTCCGTCGCGGAAACGCCCATATAATACAGATTGAAGATGATGCCGTAGGTGACGATGTCCTTCATATAGATATGGTCGCACCAGATGTCCTTCACCACGCCGCCGCGGCCGCGGGCGCTCTTGAAGCGAAGGCCCACGTCCGTGCCGATGAAACGGCAGTTGGAGACGCGGATGTTCTCCACGCCGCCGGACATCTCGCTGCCCACGACGAAACCGCCGTGGCCGTGGTAAACGGTGCAGTCGTCGATGATGAGGTTGCGGCACTTCTTTCCGTGCCTGCGGCCGTCGGCGTCCTTGCCGGACTTGATGCAGATGGCGTCGTCGCCCACGTCGAAGGAGGAACCGGTGAGGATCACGTTCTCGCAGGCGTCGATGTCGATGCCGTCGCCGTTGGTGGAATAGTGCGGGTTACGGACGATGATATCCTGGATGACGACATCCTTGCAGTACAGCGGATGGAGGTTCCAGCACGGGGAGTTCTGGAAGGTGCAGTCCTTCAAAAGGACGCGCTCGCACTCGCGCAGGGATACCAGCACGGGACGGAGGAAGGTCTTGATCTCCTGCTCGTCCAGGGAAGGGTCCTGGTAATTGAGCGAACCGGCGGTGGCGCGCGCCTTGGCGTAGCCCTCGTCCGGATACCAGACGGAAGCGTCGGGCGCGACGATCCCGCCCCGCTTCAGGATGGCCTTCCACTGGTCGTCGGACACCTTGCGGTGCTTGACCTCGCGCCAGAATTCTCCGCTGCCGTCGAAGATGCCGCCGCCGGTGATGGCGATGTCGTGCGCCCCGGTGGCATTGATGGGAGAAACGCAGCGGCGCACGTCCAGGCCTTCGAAATTCGTGTCGATGATGGGATACAGGTCCTGGTCCGGGTCGAAGACGACGATGGCGTCCTTATCCACGAAAAGTTCGATGTGGCTCCTGAGTTCGATGGGGCCGGTGCGCCAGACGCCGGCGGGAACGATGAGGCGTCCCCCGCCCTTCTGCACGAGTCCGGCGATGGCGGCCGCAAAGGCGTCCGTGTTCAGCGCCACGCCGTCACCGACGCCGCCGAAGTCGGTCAGCACAACGGAGCGGTTGGGGATGGACGGCAGTTCAACCCGGGGCATATCGAAGGGAAGTCCCTCATACAGAGCGGCAAATTCGTCTTTCTGGTTCCCTTGGCAGGCAACAGCCAGGGCCAGGATCGGAAGGAGGAAGAAGCGTGCTTTCATCTGTGGTTACGTGCAGTTACTTTTTCAACGGCTACAAATATAAAAACAATTTCCGAAATTCCGTGCACGGTAACGGAATTTTTTTCAACATCCCCTGTTAATAACATCCAGAGGCGCCGTGCCCGTACACGATTTTTCCGTTTTTTCTTGCAAAGTCGCTTTTTTATTCGCAGATTTGCAACCGGAACCGCATACGATATGGCACAGAACCAGAAGATCACCATCAACGACATCGCCCGTCGGACCGGCCTTTCCAAAGGAACGGTGGACCGTGTATTGCATAACCGGGGCGAAGTCTCGCGCAAGAGTTACGAGCGTGTGATGGAAGTGATCCGGGAACTGGGCTACGAACCCAACGTGTACGCCTCCCTCCTCGCAAAGGGGAAGAAACACCTCATCGCCGTCCTCATCCCCGCCAGCGATCCGGGGTCTTTCTGGGAACTGGCCGCTTCCGGCATCGACCGGGACACGGACCCGGTCACCGACGCCGGCGTGGATGTGGTGCCTTTCTCCTACGACCAGTACGACATCGAATCGTTCCGCGCCGCCTGCGCAAAAGTGCTCGAAGCCGAGCCATCGGGCGTCGTCCTCGCCCCGCTCTTCCAGGGCGAGACGGAAGCCGTCACCCAGCAGTTCGCCGGACACGGAATCCCCTACTGCTTCATCGACTCGAGACCGGATTCAAACGGCTATCTGGCCTATTTCGGCATGCCGCTGTACAAGAGCGGATACCTGTGCGCGGACCAACTCACGCGGGGGCAGAACATCCGCGGCGCCTTGATCGTCCGGATCCGCCGCGACCGCTACCAGCAGTCGGACCCCACCGTGAACCGCCGCGCCGGCTTCCTGGACTACATGCTGGAGCATGCACCGGACTGCAAGATCGACAACGTCTTCGTGAACCCGAACGACCCGGAAGGCATCGATGCCATCCTGGACGGCTACTTCGCGGAGCACCCGGAGGTGCGGCACATCGTGATGTTCAACTCCCGTATCCACCTCCTGGTCCCGTGGCTGGCCGCCCATCCGGATCCCGAGCGCCGTGTTGTGGGTTTCGACAACCTGAGGGCGAACATGGACGCCCTGCGGAACGGCACCGTTTCCGTCCTCATCGGACAGCGCCCCGACGAGCAGGTACACCTCGCCATCGAGGCTCTCGCAGAGTATGTCCTCCTGGGCAAAGTTCCCCCGCGCAAGGATCACTTCATGCACATGGACGTCCTCACCCGCTACAACGTGGAGGATTATTAAAGGAACCGGTCGGCGAAGGCCAGATACTGCTGCCAGTCGTACAGAAGGATTTCGTGGCGGCCGCTACGGAGGTGATAACCGTTGCGGCCTTTGATGACAGGGGTTTCTACGGCAGGCCATTCTGAAGGTGTAAACCCTTCGTATCCATAGAGTTCATAGACGGGCGCCGCCTGCGCGAGGCCCAGGAATTCGCCGTGAGGGTCGGACCAGCGGTCTTCGCTGCCGCTTTCCACGTAGAGGGGACGGGGCGCGATGAGGGCGAGGAGTTCGTGCTGGTCGAAAGGCAGCATGGATTCGTTGTCCCCGTACTTGTGGAAATTCCCGGTGAACCAGTACGGGAAGTGCGTGTTGATGCGGCGGACGGTTTCGCCGTAACGGCGGCGGGAAAGTGCCGCTCCCCCACAGCCGGATGCGTTGGACACGACCATCGCAAAGCGGGTGTCACGCGCGCCGGCCCAGACGGCGGCCTTGCCCATGCGGGAATGGCCGAAGACGGCCACGCGGGCGGCATCGACATCGGCGTCCGTTTCCAGATAGTCCAAAGCGCGGGACAGGCCCCAGCCCCATGCGGCCAGTGCGCCCCAGGTGTAACCGTCATAATGTGCGCGGATTCCGGGATATCCATCCGCGTCGGGGACGACGTCCTCGCAGCAGAAAGTCGCCACGGCATAACCCCGTTCCAGGATCTCCCGGAGCGGCCAGCGCTGCTGCTGGGAGCCGCGGGGATCCACGGTATAGTCCCTCCGATACCGGAGAGAATCCGGCAGAAAGATGCCGGGGTCCGTGCCGATGGTATGGTTTCCGAAGAAATTGACGCCCAGGAAGGCCGGCGCCGGGCCTTTCCGACGGTTCGGAATGTAAAGCAGCAGGTCCTCGTAGGCCGATTCTTCCTTGTCGAAGAAGATCCGCACCTGCCGCCGGGTGGCCAGGCCGTCCAGGGCAGACGGGTCGTTGTCCCGGACGCGGAAATGCAAGCCTTCCGGCTTTCCCGGGACGCTGCCGTACATCTCCCGTTCGAACAGGTCGATGAGTTCGGGACGACGCTTCCGTTCCCACTCTTTCACCGTCCTGGTGCCCGCGAGGAGGTCGGGCAAGTCATACCTGGGAACGCGGTCCTCGTCATAGAGGAACCCTTCCAGCGGATCGAAGGCCCATTTGACCGTGAGGTCATCGACATCCAGCCAGCCGGAATCGTTCTTGGAAGCGAAGCGGTTGTGGAAGAAGCCGAACTTGGCGCCCACCCACAGTTCGGGCTGCGCCTTGAACGTTCCCTCCACGCGCGTAAACCGTTTGCCGTCGAGACTGTAACTGAACCGGCAGACCGCATCGGGGACATTCCCCTCCACGGCCTGCGCCCGTACATCCAGCAGCACCCAGAACCGGCATTCGGGAATGTCCGGATAGGAAACCGGCGGGACATTCCCGGAGGCGTAGGCATGCGGGAGCGGCTCGTAGCGGTACGGCAGGACCGCCAGCCGCGACGCCGTCTCGGTGCCTCCCTTGGAGGCGTCCGGGCACGTGACATATTCCAGCACGGCCCCTTCTTCCGTATCCGTGACGCGAAGGCCCGCGTAATCGTTCCCCATCACGACGAATCCTGCCTGTTCACCCTTCTCCTTCAGCGCCGGATTCGGGCGGAAAGACAACCGGGCCGTCACGGTGAACCGCTCGGCCGGGAACTTCTGCGAAAGCAGGTTCGGGCAGTCCCACAGACTCTTGTACGGCCATTTCTGTTCCACCGAATACAGCCGTACGCCCCCCTCCGGCAGCGCCGAATGCCAATACGGCGACGGAACCGCCGGATACTGCCATTCGAGGCCGATGCCGTAGGGGCGGTAACCGGGCTTGTCATTTCGAGCGGAGGCGGAGCCGGATTCGAGAAAAACATACTCCCCCACCGGCTGCCCGACCCCGTCCCCGTCGGGGTCCTCCCCGATCAGCGGCCAGCCGTCGGCCCGCCAGGACATCGGCTGCAGATGGACGATACGCCCGTAGGCGCCCTTGTCCTGGAAATGGAGGAACCAGTCCTCTCCGGCAGGAGTATCGACCCAGGCGCCCTGGTGAGGGCCGTTGACCGTACCCGGAGCCCAGGCCATCACGATCCGTTCCTCATACGGGCCGAAGGGATGGTCGGCCCGGAGGACCGTCTGCCAGCCCGTGGCCACGCCGCCCGCCGGCGAGAAGATGTAATACTTTCCGCCGCGCTTGTAGAACTTGGTCCCCTCGATGGTGGGCTGCGTCAGGTGGCCGTCATAGACGATGCGCGACGGTCCCAGCAGACGGGTGCCGTCCGGTGCCATCGGCGCGACGAACAGGACACTCTTGATTCCCGCCCTGGACCCGGCACAACCATGTGACAGATAAGCGTTTCCATCCTCATCCCAGAAAGGGCACGGGTCGATGAACCCCTTCTCCCGGACCACCCACACGGGCGGTTCCCACGGGCCTTCCGGATCCTGCGTCCGCACCATGAAGATACCCCGGTCCGGATCGCCCACATAGATGTAGAACCACCCCTCGTGGTACCGGATCGCCGGTGCCCACACGGCCTTCCCGTGATGCACCGTCGTCCGGAAATCATCCTCCGGACCGTTCCATCCCTCGCCTGGGTACTCCGTCAGCGCCGCACCCGCCAGTTCCCAGTGGACCAGGTCCCGCGAATGCAGGATGGGCAGTCCCGGGAAGCAGTTGAACGACGACGCCGTCATCCAGTAATCCTCCCCCACCCGGCACACGTCCGGATCGGAATAATCGGCATGCAGCACCGGATTCTGGTACCGGAACTGGGCAAAAAGGCCGCCGCTTACGAGCACGGCGGCCAGGAGAGAGAGGAATCGTTTCATACTCAGGCCTTAA
>JAEEGH010031079.1_pt1 | contig 10338 bp, 11 predicted proteins | sample 9134181 | NCBI WGS metagenome assembly JAEEGH01 (sample SAMN16246544, study PRJNA631951) | gut metagenome | biome: gut microbiome; feature: rumen; material: DP-attached | host: Bos | place: Iran: Karaj | collected 2018-10 | reverse complement strand
TGGACATAGACGAATATGCCCTTGTTCGAGCGTTGATGAACAACAACGAGGAAATGCGGGTGATTGCCGTGGGCGACGACGACCAAAACATCTACGAGTTTAGAGGTTCCGATAGTAGATATATGCAGGCTTTCATCGACGAAATGCAGGCCGTAAAGTATGAGATGACGGAAAACTATCGAAGTCGGCAGCAAATCGTCAGTTTCGCCAATTGTTTTGCGCAAGGCATTAGACATCGGATGAAGACTTCGCCTTGTGTTGCTGTTAGTAAAGACCCTGGGATGGTGCAAATCACCCAGTATGAATCCGAACATTTGGAGATTCCTCTGGTTAACAACGTGTTGGCTACTTATAGCAATGAGCGGACATGCGTTCTGACCAACAAAAACGAAGAAGCAGCGAGAATTGTAGGCTTGCTGACGAAGCAAGGAATTCGAGCAAAGTTTATCCAGCAGTCTTCCAAAGATCTTGGTTTCTCAAAATTGGCTGAAATACGGTATTTTCTCAAGCAAATCAAAAAAAAGCTTGAATCGCCAAAGATTGAAGAAGATTTATGGTCTGAAATCAAACAGAAAACTCTGTTGAACTATGAAACAAGTGCTTGTTTGGGTTATCTCAAAGTATTCTTCGATGATTTTGAAAAATCCAACCCTACTAAATACTGGAGTGATCTAATGGAGTTCGTTGCAGAGTCAAATTTGGAGGACTTTTGCAGCATTGACCATCAAACCGTTTTTGTTTCCACTATTCACAAATCAAAAGGAAGAGAATTTGACACGGTTTACATGCTTTTGGATGGTGAACGAGCTGACAACGACGAACAAATCCGCAAATTATATGTGGGCATGACCCGAGCCAAACAACGTCTTTTCATCCATTGCAACACCAACGTTTTCAGTAATATAAAGACAGAGGGTGTGGAATATAGACAAGACACTAATCTTTATCCACTTCCGGAAGAAATCACCATACCTTTAACTCATAAAGATGTGTATTTGGATTATTTCAAAGGCAAGAAAGAGCAGATTTTGAAGTTGCGAAGTGGACAGCCTTTGTGTTTTGACGATGGTTATTTACGGCTTCCATCTGGTGGAAAAGTTGCCTGTATTTCGAACAAAATACGAGAAGAACTTCAGGGATGGGCTGAAAAAGGTTATTTTGTGAAATCCGCAAAAATTAACTTTATCGTAGCTTGGAAAGGCAAGGAAGATGTTGAGGAAACAGCTGTGCTACTTCCTGAATTAATGTTGATAAAATCAATGAATTAAAATGAAAAAAATGACCTACTACATTGTTGACGCTTTCACCAACCAATCCTTCGGTGGCAATCCCGCTGGTGTGGTTTTGCTTGCTACGGATAGTTTTCCCGAAGAGAGGTTGATGCTGCAAGTCGCGGCAGAACTGCGGTATTCTGAAACGGCTTTTGTCAGGCATGATGCTGATAAGGAGTTTACTATCAGATACTTCACTCCGAAAGCCGAGGTGGAGTTGTGCGGCCATGCTACCATTGCCTCTTTTGTGTTGCTGCACCATGAAGGATTAGCTTCGGGGCAATGCCTGTGCCATACCTTGGCGGGAGACTTGCACATCGAAGCAGGTGAAAAAGTGATGATGCAAATGGCTATGCCACGCATCGTTGCCACCATCGAGGAGACGGAAGACATCTATAAGGCATTGGGCATCAGTGGCTATAGTCCGAAAATGCCTGTCCAAATTGCTTATTCTGGCCTTCCCGACCTCATGATTCCCTTGCCTGATGTGGACACCTTGCAAGCCTTGAAGCCCGACATGGAGGCCATTGCTGCCATCACCAAGAGATATGATGCGGTCAGTTTCCATGTTTTTGCCTTCAGTAACGATGGTTATACGGCGCATGTCCGCGACTTTGCCCCCTTGTATGACATTCCTGAAGAATCAGCCACTGGCACTGCCAATGCTGCATTGACTTATTATCTGCAACAATGCGGATGCCTTGGTGCTGAAGTGGATTGTGCCTTCATACAAGGCGAGGCCATGGGTCGGCCTTCTGTAGTCGCCACGCGCATCCAAAAGGATGGAACCATCTATGTGGGTGGAACGGCGGCCATTGTGGCAAAAGGTGAATTATTTGTAAACCAATAATAAAAGCTATGCCAGGACTGTTGGAATTTGATGCGGTTATCCTGCAAAACGAAGACATGGATGCCGCCTATGTGGAGGTGCCTTTCGACATCAAGGCGTTGTTCGGCAAGGGTCGATTGTTGGTCCATGCCACTTTTGATGGCGTGCCCTACGACGGACAAATCGTGAAAATGGGAACCCCATGCCATATCATTGGACTGCGGAAGGACATCAGGAAACAGATAGGCAAGAGTTTTGGCGACACGGTGCATGTCACTTTTTGCGAACGAGTTTGATTTCAATGAATTAAGAAATTGTAATACTGCATTAAAACATGAGGAAACATGAAAAGGACATTTTACAACGATGAAAAAGCAAGACAAACATCATATTATACTGACTATTTGTCAAAAGAACAGGTTGAAAACTATGGTAGTTTTAGAGGGGAACATGAATTTGTTTTGAAACGAAAAGATTGTTTGCATAATCTTTTTGAACCAATTCGTGGTGAAGTTTCACCGTATTTTGACCAATATAATATTACTTGGTGGGGTGAAAACAAAGAAGTTCGGAAACCATCAGGACATTTGTTGTCTTCTCAGATACATTGTCTCAATCATCTTTTTGCTTTACGAAAAGAAAAGGATGCGGTTAAATCAATTATTACGAAAGCTATTAATATCGATATAGAAGAGATATTGCCTTCACCACTTGATATGGATGGATATATCACATTTGAGTTCGTTTACAAAAACAAATCATTATTAGGAGAAAAAAATGAGACACGTGGTGCAAAATGCACATCTGTTGATGCTTTTGTTTGTGCATTGCTGAAAAATGGTAAAACGATACTGATACCTATTGAATGGAAGTATACTGAAACCTATTCTGGAATTGAAGCCAAAGAAGATAGTCTTTGCCGCTATCCTAAACGCATTCTTTCAACTTCCAATCTTAATGGATGGAATAGTTTATACAAAGCGGACCCATATTATGAATTGATGCGTCAAACTATACTTGTTGAGCAGATTATTGCAAATCGACAAAAGGTGGATATAAAAGCGGATGATTATATACATCTTGTTATTATACCAGAAGCTCATACCGAATTGAGAAATGCAATTGTTGATAATTATGTTCCGACACTAAAAGACCAGAATAAATTGAAGTTAATTGACCCCAAAGACTTACTTGATCCCATAAAGGATAAAGAGCAATACAAATCTCTTATTGATTATCTTGCACGACGTTATTGGGTGTAGAAGAAATAACATGTCAGAACTGAAAACCATATTATCCGGCAGAATCAGCGGAAGCGATGCCAAAGCACTGGCTAAAGGTGACTTTACGGAAGAACTCTTCCAATTGCTCTTCGATGAAGACAAGCGCATTTCTGACAATGCTGCCTGGGTGATGACACACTTGCCTAAAACAGCAGATGTCTGGCTGACTGAGCGTCAAAACACCCTCATCGATGAGGCCATGCATACCGAAAGCACAACCAAGCGTCGCCTCGTCATGAACCTTATTGAAAGAACACATTTTGATCCAGACCATATTCGCATCGATTTCCTCGATTTCTGCTTCAATACCATGCTTTCCGACGATCCTATCGGCGTGAAGACCTTAGCTATCAAGTTGACATACGCGCAAAGCGTCCATTATCCCGAACTGCTCGAAGAGTTCAACACTGCACTCCAAATGATGGAACCCGAAGTGTTGCCGGCCGCGTTGAAACATATTCGGGGCAAAATGCTGAAAAAATGATTACTTTTGCACTTTCAGAAACATTGAAACTATGAATACTCAATTTACTATCCGACCAGCGAAGCCCGAAGAGGCAGGTCTTGTCCTTGAATATATTAAGAAACTCGCTGTCTACGAGAAATGTGCCGATGAGGTCGTGGCCGATGAAGCCACATTGTACCATTCCTTGTTTGTGGAGCATTCAGCCGAGGTGGTTTTCGCCGAGGAAGACGGCATAGTCGTCGGCTTTGCCTTGTTTTTCTACAACTTTTCCACCTTTGTCGGGCGCAAGGGTTTGTATCTCGAAGACCTGTTCATCCTTCCCGAAAAACGTGGCCGAGGTTATGGCAAGGCCTTGCTGAAATATTTGGCCAAGTTGGCCGTGGAGCGAAATTGTGGCCGTATGGAGTGGATTTGTCTCGATTGGAACAAACCCGCATTGACTGTTTACCGCAGCATCGGATCTGTGCCCATGGATGAATGGACCGTGCAGCGTTTGGATGAGACCGCCTTGCGCAAATTTGCATCGGAGGAATAATGATGAAGGCCTACCGCTATCAAACGCCTAAAGGTTTTGACGACCTGCTGTTGTATACCGACGGCGAGGTGCTGACAGGTCTGCTATTTGAAGGTTCACACAAAGAAACGAATGTTGTAGAGACGTGCCGTGGCGCGTCTCTACCAACCATAATCCGTGACACCTGCCGCTGGTTAGATATTTATTTCTCAGATCGTCAACCCGATTTCACGCCTGCCTATCGCATGGAAGGCCTGACACCTTTCCGTAAGTCGGTTTTGGATATGGTTCGCGAGATACCTTTCGGACAGACCATAACCTATGGAGAAATCGCGAAACGCTTGAAAATCAATTCCGCTCAGGCCATAGGCGGTGCGGTGGGTTGGAACCCTATCTGCCTCATCGTGCCTTGTCATCGCGTGATGGGCGCTAACGGCAACCTTACGGGGTACGGAGGGGGTATTCACAACAAAATCGCATTGCTGAAACTGGAAGGAAACCTTGTATAAATCTCAAAAGTTTTATCTTTGCACAATAATACAAATCAGGTTGCTATGGAATTCATCTCGACAAATACAATTCTTTGGAGGATAATTCTGTTGAATTGATTGTAGAGAAGGTGGAAATGGCCTAAAAAAGCATCGCGATGAGGTTAAAACAATATGACGGTCAGTGCGTTAGGATTGATTGCGTAGATGGGTATGTCTATGATGGCATTTGCAGTTACAACGATAAGGAGTATAACGAGCATGAATATGGTCGTCCCGAGGAGTGCCTGGAGATTGTCAACTTCCTTTTTTTCAAAAGTGACATCATAGCCATAGAAAGTTTGGAAAACCACACGGGTCCCTACGGAAAATTCCTTGATTCGTTTGGGAAATTGGAGGAAATGAATGTGCAAGATGGTTTGAATAGCATCCTTGATTTCCTTGATTGCGAAGACCCCGAACATATCCTCCGCATGCTACGCTGTATAGACTATTATTTCGATCCACAAAACCATTGCGAATTCCCCTGCCGAGACGAGGTTTACAATGCTCTCTTGGAACTGGAGGATACCACGGACAATGAAACGATTAAAGCGGAGACGCGTCGGATTTTGGATAAATGGAAACCTATCCAATCGACAGACGAAACGGAATAGATCGTATTGTCATTTCAAATACTATTTCTTTGTCTCCCCTCCGAAATCATCATAGAGGATATTCTCAGGCGCAACGCCCAAATTGTCAAGCATATTGACTACAGCGGAGCTCATCGGGCCAGGACCGCACATATAGAATTCGATGTCCTCTGGGGCTCGATGGTCTTTCAGATAGGTGTCGTACATCACATTGTGTACGAAACCAGGGGTATAAGGAACACCTGCGGCATCGGCGGTGGGGTCCGGACGGTCTAAAGCAAGATGGAAGTGGAAATTTGGGAAGTCTTTTTCTAATTGGCGAAAATCGTCCAAATAGAAAACCTCGTTCAAGGCGCGGGCACCATAGAAATAATGCATCTCTCGGTCCCTCACATTCAAGGTACGAGTCAAGTGCATTATCTGTGCACGAAGCGGAGCCATGCCAGCACCACCACCTACCCAAATCATCTCGGGAAGAGAGGCTCTAACCGAACTATCCGAATGAATCCGAGATTCTTCCTTTCGGATTGTTTCGGGTGATTCGGTTAGAGATAACTCAGGATGCTCCTTGACATGAAACTCGCCGAACGGTCCTGACATCAGCACCTTGTCGCCAGGTTTCAGTGAGAAGATATAAGACGAGGCGATGCCTGGGTTGACATTCATGAATCCAGAGCGGTCCGGCTTGAAAGGTGGCGTGGCGATGCGCACCGTCAGCATGAAGACATCGCCCTCGGCAGGATAATTGGCCATGGAATAGGCTCGGATGGTCGGCTCAGTGTTGACGCAACGCAGGTCGAACATCTTGAATTTCTCCCACGCAGGAAGATATTCAGCGCCAATCAGTTCTTTGTCAAAATCGGCATAACTAAGGTTGAATTTCGGAATGCGGATTTGGGCGTAGGAACCAGGGATGAAGTCCATGTGCGCGCCTTCGGGCAACTGTACCTTGAACTCTTTGATGAAAGTGGCCACATTGCGGTTCGACACAACAGTGCACTCGTATTCCTTGACATCTAAAACCGACTGCGGCACCAAAATCTTCAAGTCCTCTTTAACCTTCACTTGACAGCCCAAACGCCAATGTTTTTGGATTTGTTTGCGCGAGAAGAAACCGACCTCGGTGGGCAAGATGCTACCGCCGCCTTCCACCACACGGCATTTGCACTGGCCGCAGTTGCCTTTGCCGCCACAGGCCGATGGCAAAAACACCTTTTCGTCAGCCAACGTGGCCATCAGCGAGTTGCCGGGTTGCACCTCCAACTCCTTCTCTCCGTTGATGGTGATTTTCACCTTGCCCTTGGGCATCAGCTTGTTGCGCACCCATAGCAGCAGGGCGACAAGTAGCAGCACGATGCCTAAGAAAACGGCGATGCTTAAAACTATGGTTGAAGCGAGACTCATTGTTTCACACTGCAATGCCTGTCAGCATTACGTCCTCATAAAGCGGAGACCATTGGTTTTCAATCATCAGAACTGGCTCTATGCGCAGATTCACCTTGCGCACATTACGGTTGAGGGCAATGGATAGTTTCAGCCAATCGCCTTCGAGTGTTGGAATGATAACGGCTACATCAATGTCACTCCAAGGATTGGCGTTTCCTTTGCTGTAAGAGCCGTATAGATACACCTTGACCTTGCCGTCGAAAAGCGGCGCAATCGCTTGTTTGTATTCTCTTACAATGTCAAGAGCCTCGGCCTGTGTCAAAACTTTTGGAGTATCCATTGCTTGAAAAGTTTGGTTTTTCAATAATATCACGACTTGCTTGCTCATTCAGGTGTGCTGCAAGGTTTTGTTTGTATTCAGGATAGCGGGCCTCAATGTTCATTGGCACCATATAATCAATGAATTCCAATTGTTCTTCGGTCATCTGTGCCAACAAGCCACAACTATCAAGCAGTTTGACATGGCTGTGGATGTAGGGAGGCATATCGTCTCGTGTGGCAGTCCAATAGGCTTTGAGCAACTTTTCAATGACTTGATGGCACATAAAAGCCACATAAAGCCAATGCTTTGTCAAGTGCATGTCCTCGGCAACGGCAAGGTCTTCATCTGCAATATCAAGCCAGTATTGGACTTTTTCTTGTTTTTTCATTTTGTCGTGGTTTCTGCTTGCAAAATTAGAAAAATTTCCAGAATCAGTTTGCTTGTTCCGATTTTTATGTACTTTTGCGATTTGATTTGGTACGCCAAGTCCATTGTATAGAAGCGTTATGCTTGTCTTGTCAACGAGAATGTAGGAGCTTTCAAAGATACAAGAAGTTAGGCATAGCGGTTTTGCGCATTTAGCGTGGACTGCTATTTCTACATTTTGTATCGGGTCTTTCCTACAACCTTCGTTGAGATGTGGAGCATACAGGGCCACGCTTCTTGTTTGAGAAAAGTCTTTTCGGCCTCTGAAAGACAATATTAACCCCAAGATGGTGTTACATATTTATAAAAACAATAAAACAATGAGAAACTCCAAGGCTTTACTATTGTCGGCAATCGTCTTGCTGTCAGCTGCTTGCAGCCGAATCGATGAGGTCGACATCAACAGTTTCAACCAGCCGGATGGCGAGGTTTTGAATGGCCATGTCGCGGTGTTCGGCAATGTGACCACCGAGACGCGCCAGCATCGTGTCACCATTTCACCTGTCCATCAATGGGGCGACAATCAGAATGTTCTGCCCGAAATCAACCGCGTTTTCGTGCTTTGCGGCAACGACACGATTCCTTATGTTGAAAAGGAAGTCGACCGCAGCAGCATGGTTTTCGTTTCGGAGCATCCCTTCAAAGGTGAGGCGGGCAAGACCTACAGACTCGTCGTCGAAACACCTACGGGTGACATCACCGCCGAGGACTATCTGACGCCTTTGGGCAACACGGATTACTTCCAAATCATCCAGGACCACACAAAAGTGAGGAGTTATCAGATGCAATCGGGCATGATGGCGCATGAATTCCAGTTCGACAAGCACATCTATACCGTTGGGGAACAGCCTGTCATCTGCGGCCTGACCTTTTATCAGTCGGAGGATTTCCCCATTGATAGCCTCGAAAGCGTTTCTTTCATCCATAACGACATGTCGCTCTCGGCACTGTTCACCGCCAGGCTGTTCTGGTATTCCTATCATGTCACGGAAGACGCCCTCGATCGCAACGAGACTTTCATCACTTGTTCGGTCTCGCCCGAATTCTACACCTTCCTGTTGGATGTCTTCAACGAAGACGACTGGAGCCTGGGCCTGTTCGCCACCATTTCGGGCAATGTGCGAGGCAATGTCAAGAACGGCTATGGCTATTTCTTTGCCTCCGATGTGCGACGCCAACCCTTTACTTACCACGATATCTACAACTCCCTCACCCCCGAAAACCAATAAGCCATGAAACGTATCCTCATCACCATATTATTCTTTGCCTCTTTTGTTTGTCTTCAGGCACAGACCTATACTTTAAGCGGCCACATCACCGATGCCGCCACGGGAGAGACGCTTATCGGTGCCACATTATATGAGGCCTCCTCACAAACAGGCACTTCGGCCAATGGCTACGGCTTCTATTCGCTGCGTTTGCCAGCTGGAAAACACAAGTTGCAATGCGCCTATTTGGGCTATAACACCAAGGAAATAGAAATTCAACTCAATGCGGACCAAACCTTGGAAATCAAGTTGGAGGAAAACTCCGTGGGATTGGGCGAAGTCACCGTTGAAGCAGCATCGGTGGAGCGCCCGCAGAAGCAGAACGAATTCCATGCAGAGATGCTGACCATCAACTCGATACGGAAACTGCCGAGTGTGTTTGGCGAGGCCGACATCCTCAAAGCGGTGCAGATGCAGTCGGGCGTGAAGACCATCGGCGACGCCTCGTCGGGACTGCTCGTGCGCGGCGGCACCAACGACCAAAACCTCATCCTCATCGACGAGGCTCCCATCTACAACCCCTCGCACCTCTTCGGCATGATCTCCATCTTCAATCCCGAGGCGGTGAACCAGGTGACGCTCTACAAGAGCAACATGCCTGCGCAATATGGCGGGCGCGTCTCGGCCGTCCTCGACTGCAAGATGAAGGAAGGCAACATGAACCACCACGATTTTTCGGCGTCGTTAAGTCCCTTTGCCGCCACTTTGACCGCCAACGGCCCCATCGTCAAGGAGAAAGCTTCTTACCTGATTTCAGCGCGAAGGAGTTTCATCGACTTTTTCGTTAGCCCCAATGAGGATATGCCGCTTGTGCCGAGGTTTTACGACTTGAACGCAAAAATCAATACCAAAATCGGGCAGAACGACCGCATTTATCTCTCGTTCTATCGAGGCCACGATGTCATTGAGTCCATGGGCGGCATCGACCATTCCAACGGGCTCTACAACACTTGGGGCAACACCTCGGGCACCTTGCGTTGGACGCACAACTTCGGCAGCCGATGGTTCCTCAACGCAGCCTTTATCGTCAGCGATTACAGCAACGACATTGATTATCAATACAAAAGACGAAAATACAATTGGCGCACTGGCATTTCCGACCTCAACCTGAAAGCCGCATTGAGTTATTATATCGCTCCCGATTGTGAACTACGCATTGGCGCTGGTGCCATCCGTCATGCCTTCACGCCTGGAGAGTCTGACAGCATTGGGATGAGTCTGCCGCATTATCAGGCGATGGAGTATTCCGTCTATGCGCTGAACGACTGGAAACCCTTGTCGTGGTTGGGCTTCAACTATGGCGTACACCTGTCGGCTTTCCACCCCTTGAACAGCGACGAGAAACTGATGGTCTATCCCGAGCCTCGCATAAGCATGAACGTCATGTTGAGCGAAAACACCTCGCTGAAAGCCGGCTACGCGCGGAACGTGCAATATATCCAAGTGCTGC
>JAEEGH010031078.1_pt1 | contig 10338 bp, 8 predicted proteins | sample 9134181 | NCBI WGS metagenome assembly JAEEGH01 (sample SAMN16246544, study PRJNA631951) | gut metagenome | biome: gut microbiome; feature: rumen; material: DP-attached | host: Bos | place: Iran: Karaj | collected 2018-10 | reverse complement strand
CCGAAAGCAATAATAGCCATAGCGATAAGGATGGTTTTTCTCATTGTTGTTCAATTTTTCGGGGACAAAAATAGCAAAAATCGTGCAAATGGCTCTTTTTTCATTACCTTTGCAGAAAAAATTGTAGGAATCATGTTAATCGTCAATATCAAAGAGCTCGTCGGCATTGAGGAACAAGGCCGACTGCTGAAACGCGGCAAGGAAATGGCCGAATCAGGAAGAATCAAGAACGCTTTCCTGTATATCAAAGGAAAAAAAATCGAGGACTATGGTCCGATGGATTCGGAGCTTTGCCGTAAATATCTTGCCGAGAACCATCGTGTTTACGATGTGAAAGGCAGTGTGTTGATGCCCGCCTTCTGCGACTCGCACACGCATTTAGTCTATGCCAATTCGCGCGAATTGGAGTTCGTCGACAAGATCCGCGGCCTCAGTTACGAGGAAATCGCCAAGAGGGGAGGAGGCATCCTCAACTCGGCCAAGGCAACGGCTGCGGCATCGGAGGACGAACTCTACGACATGGCCCAACAGCGTCTCGACGAAGTGATGCGTATGGGCACGGGTGCCATCGAAATCAAGAGCGGCTACGGCCTGACAACCGATAGTGAGCTGAAGCTTCTTCGTGTCATTCGACGGTTGAAAGAGAACTCGCCCTTGACCATCAAGTCGAATTTCCTTGGCGCACATGGTATCCCGATGGAATACCGCGGGCATCAAGAGGATTATGTGGATTTGGTTATCAACGAGATGATACCGCTCGTGGCTGCAGAGGACCTCGCCGATTTCATTGACGTGTTCTGCGACCAAGGCTTCTTCACCGTCGAGGACACAGAACGCATCCTCATGGCGGGCATCAAATATGGCATGAGGCCGAAGATCCATGCTAACGAAATGGCCATCTCAGGCGGCGTGCAGGTGGGCGTGAAATATGGTGCCATCTCAGTCGACCACCTCGAACAGATGGGCGACGCCGAGATAGAATGCCTCAAGGACACCGAGACCATGCCGACCGTACTTCCTGGCTGCGCTTTCTTCCTCAATCTGCCGCTCTCACCAGCACGCAAGATGATTGACTCAGGATTGCCTGTGGCCATGGCCTCCGACTTCAACCCTGGCACTTCGCCTTCGGGCAATATGCAGCTCATCCTGTCGATGGCCTGCATCCGCTATCGCCTGACACCCGAAGAGGCTTTGAACGCCACCACGCTCAACACGGCTTACGCCATGGGTGTGAGTGACGAGGTGGGTAGCATTACCAAGGGCAAGCTCGCCAACCTTATCGTCACCCAACCGATGACGCAGCTCGAGTTCATGCCTTATTACTATGGCGCCAACAAAGTGGCTAAAATGATTCTTAACGGTAAGTTTGTGTGATGAGGCATTATAGATTATTATTGACGACACTGGTCTTTGCGCTGTTCGTCGTCTCCTGCAAGAAAGACCATTATGACGTGGGCAATGTGCATGGCGTGAATGCTGAAGGCGAGGTGGTGGCACCGCTGGCTTCAGCTTCGTTTACTGTAAAGGATTTGATGGAACGCTTCGGCTTGATGGATCTGCTTTATTGGTCTGCTGACGGTGATTTGGCGCTACACTTCACTCAGGAGATGGATAGCATTTTAGAAGGCTCTGAGTTATTGAGATTCAATGATTCGGTCTATGAAGAACAATATACCTATCCCAATCCCTATCCAGCCACACAGCCGCCCTATCTCGACACGGTGCTGAGCTTTGAGCGCACCATCACATTCGAGTCGGAGCATGTTTTCGTGAGGGAAGGATACATCAAGTCCGGACACCTTGAATTTAATATGGAGTCTAATGCTGGCAATGTGCAGCATGTGGTGCTGCGTTCCTCCAATCTCAAGAATGCTGCAGGCCACGACCTCGTGCTCGACACGCCAATTCATGACAACTCTTTCGTGATTGATCTGTCGGGTTTGTGCTATGTTGCTGATGAGGCTAATACGCTGACCTTCAATTGTGAAGTTACAGTTGGTGCACAAGTGACGGCAGAACCGGAGTTGTATGTGAATTACAGCATCAAGGGACATGATGTGGCTTTCAGGGAGATGCAGGGTTTTGTGGAGAGATATTCGACCCGCGACCGTGCCGACACGGTTTTTACACTGTTTCCCGGATTGATCGATGGTCAACTCGGATTGGAGGGTGTCAGGCTGAAACTCACCGAACGTAACACCTTCCCTATTGGAACACGTTTCGTTGTCGACACTCTCACGTTGTGGAGCAAAGAGAATGCGCCTGTTTCCATCCTTGAGCCATTGCCGTTGCCGATTGAAATGCCTCCGACGATGCAATATGAAGAGGCACTCAATAAGGTCGTCAATTTCCGGATTAGTGCCGACGGAGGGCATTTCTTGGCTTCGGGCGATTTCATCGTCAATCCTCAGAATGTCACAGATTTGGTGACCCTTGTCGATACCAACCGTATCGACCTTCGTGCCGATGTAGAGATACCGTTCTCCTTCAGGGTTGGCGATGTCAAATATGTCGATACGGTCAATATGAACCTTTCCAACCTCAAGGTGCCTGAACTCATCAAGGAACTAACGCTCGAACTGACGTTCAACTCTGTGCTGCCGTTCCATTTGAATGCAAGTTTCTATATGTTTGACTCTGAGACAGGTATGATCACAGACACCTTGCTTGGTGATTCCAAGGTCATAAAGGCTTCATTCGATGGCAAGCCTGCCACGACAGAGGTAAAGCTCGTTGTCGACGAAGACCGTGTAGAAAACGTGTTGCATTCCAACCGTATCATTATGTCGTATAAAATTGATACAGAGAACCATAACCTGTATTTGAACCTCAATCAAAAGCTCGATCTCTCGGTAAAAGGTCGTGCCAAATACAAAGGGAATGTAGATTTTTAGCGATTATCAGTCATGATTAAGAATAAGAAAACAATTATTATAGCTTTGTTTGCTGTGTTGACGTTTGGGTCTGTCAAGGCTCAGCAAGTGTCGCCTGTCGACTTCATGCGCTACAATCCTTATCAGATGAACGCCAATCCAGCCACCGACTTGCCCTATTCGAGCGTCATGTCGCTCGTCATTGGCGACATTGGCTTCGACATGCAAAACACGACGTTGCGTTTCGACAACTGCTTCGACTTCGACGCGCAAGGCCGCCCTGCAACAATCAATTTGCGCCAACTGGCCAATAGCTTGAAGGAAGACAATTACCTCGGCTTTGACATGCATATAGACCTGTTCACTTTGTACAAGCGTCTAAATAAAGGTATGCTCACTATCAATTATGGGGTGAAGGCACAAGGTGACTTTGCCTTTAACGACGGGCTGTTCAATTTGGCGGCATACGGCAACTCGGCTTTCGTTGGCAACGACAACCCTGCCAAGGTCAATATGGACATCAACGCCATGGGATATCAGGAGCTGGCGGTGGGCTATCAGTGGAACGTCACGGAGCAGCTATCGTTGGGCGGTAGGGCAAAGCTGCTTTTCGGCGTGGCCAATGTGAAAACTGACGCCTTTGATGTCAGGCTCTTCACCGATGCCGACTCCTATGCGCTTCGCCTCAGGGAAAACATCGCCATTCGGGGTGCTATGCCCAACGCCGTTTATGTGGATGAGGCTGGCAAACTAAAGACCAATGGTCCTTTCAGCGTGGGCGAGTTGTTCCGCAATCCAGGATTTGGCGTCGACTTGGCCGCCGAATACCGTTTCAACGAGCAGTTCAGCGCTGTGGCCGCAGTGCGCGACCTGGGGCTCATCCATTGGGGAAAGAATAACATCACCATGACAGGCCAAGTGAACGACATGGGCGAATTCTACGACAACGGCGACTTCCTCTTTGATGGTTTAAGCGTCGACGAGGTGCAACGCATTGTCTCAGATGACTATTATCGTGAACATTTCTTGGATACCTTGCAGCGCTATTTTCAAGTGGGGCTCTCGCCCATGGATAAGTACACCACCGCTTTGAATACCAGCCTCCTGCTGCGCGGCAACTACGACCTCGATGCCCGCAACCGTTTCAGCGCACAGGTGCAGGGTCGCTTCTTGGGCAGTGGCTTCCGTCCCGCCTTGACGCTGGCCTACTGCGGTTCCTTCTGGAACAACTTCAACGTGTGTGCTACCTATACGATGATGCCCCACAGCTACGACAACATCGGTCTCGGCGTCTCGGCGATGATTGAGACCTGCAACATCTATCTGACTACCAATAATCTTATAGGGCTGTTCAGGCCTTTGAATATGAGTGGGTTCAATGCCCAGGTGGGCATCGTGTTCAACCTTTGGATTCCCGAACGACGTTATGTCGACGAATCTGGAAAACCTAAGTTTTTGGATGACAACGGCTAAGATATTCGGACTCGACCGTCACCGCTTGACCACCGATGGCGAAGGCGTCACCACCTTGGTGGCGTTTAATGGTTGCCCTTTGCGCTGCAAGTATTGCCTCAACAAGACCTCGTGGGACATGGACAAAGGCCGTGATTACACACCCGAATTGCTTTTTGAGGAAGTGAAAATCGACCAGCTGTATTTCTTGGCCACGCATGGCGGCATCACCTTTGGTGGGGGCGAACCCCTGTTGCAGAAGGACTTCATCAAGGAGTTTCGCGCGATTTGTGGACCGCAGTGGCAGATTGTGGTCGAGACCAGTCTCCACGTGCCCTTTGAGACCGTTCAGGAAATGAACGAAATCTTGGATGGCTATATCGTCGACATCAAGGACATGAATCCAGACATCTATTTAACCTATACCGGGAAGGAAAATCCACTGGTTTTGAAGAATTTGGAATGGATTTTGCAGCATGGAGACCCAAAGCGCATTAAGGTGCGTGTTCCCCATATTCCCGAGTATAATACCGATGAAAATGTGGCGAAAAGTGTGGAACGCCTCAAGGCGATGGGGGTGGTGGAGGTGGATGAGTTTCAATATATAATAAGGTGAGGATAATTGATAGTTGACAATTGATAATTGATAATTTAATAGAATTACTATATTTGCAACTTGAAGAAATACTTACTATTATGGCTAAAGGGAAACAAACTTGCAAGATCTTAAAGGAAATCCGTAGGCAGATTGCGGCGGAGAACGACATCGAATTCGTGACTTCGGAATGCACCTACAAAGGAGACTGCCTAGGTACTTGCCCGAAATGCGAGGCCGAGGTTCGCTACTTGGAGCGCGAATTGGAAAAACGCCAGCGCTTGGGCAAGGCTGCGGTCTTTGCTGGCATGTCGCTTGGCACTTTGCTCACCGCTGCCGCTTGCGATACCACGGCAAAAGTGGCGTCAAACCCCAACTGTCCGAATGGAAGCGATGTGACACAATGTGACTCAATCCCGGAGCGGCGCCTCGAAGGTGATGTGGTGGCTAATGTGCGTGAGCCCCAAGAACCCGACACGAACAATGTCGTCATTACCGACAATGATGTCATGGGTTTGGTAATGATGTATACCAACTATTTCGAGTTCAATGCCGAGGATTATAAGGCCTTGATGAAGGATAAGTTTGTGTTCCCCGAGATGCAGCACTTGTCTGTAATAAGTGGCAATATTGAATACCGATATGTTGGCGATGGCGAACGCTATGAGAATTTGGAGCAATTCATCCAAGGCGTCGAGGAATTCCGTGCGCCCTATTATTCCGGTGGAGAGCAAAAGATGTTGGAAGACCTCGCCGCCCTTTTGAAGCTGGATGCCAGCAAATACAAAGGCGATATGGAAGTGGCGTTTACGGTGTCAGTCTGGGGCGATGTGAAGGACGTTGAGGTTGTGAAGGGGATCAACAAGGCATTGGATGAGGCCGTTGTCGAAGCCATGACGCAAATGGATTGGAATTCGGGTTTATATGATTACAAAGATGTGGATATTATTGGTGGCGCTTTCGAATGCCGTTGTGTGCAGAAGATTCATTTCCCGATAAAGACGAAATAAACACATAAAACAAAACGGTCATGGCAAAAGGCAAACAGACTTGCAAGATCTTGAAGGAAATCCGCAAGCAGATTGCGGCTGAGAATGACATTGAATTCGTTACCTCGGAATGCACTTACCAAGGCGACTGCAAGGGCACCTGCCCGAAATGCGAAGCCGAGGTGCGCTATCTAGAGCGCGAATTGGAGAAACGCCAGCGCTTGGGCAAAGCAGCGGTTATCGCGGGAATGGCTGTGGGAACGCTGCTTACCGCCACTTCGTGTGACCGTATCATTCCCCAACCCCTCGAAGGCGATGTGCCCTACATCCCCGATTCCACCGAGCTGCCCAACCCTGACGACACCATTCCCGAAAAAGCCTTCCTGCTTGAAGGCGATGTGCTGGCACCTGAGCCCGATAGCCTCCAGCATTGTTCCAACAAGGATGAGTTTGAACGGCTTGAAGGCGAGCCTCCCGTTTCGCCAGACGACCCCAACGTCATCCAGAAGGATAAAGATAAATAGTGACTTTGTCACGTTAATACAAAAAACGAATAACATGAAACAAGGCAAACAAACCTGTAAAATCCTGAAGGAAATCCGCAAACAGATTGCGGCGGAGAATGATATTAAGTTGGTCATTGAGGAATGCACCTACCAAGGCGACTGCCTTGGCACTTGCCCGAAATGCGAAGCCGAAGTGCGCTATCTGGAGCGCGAATTGGAGAAACGGCAACGGATGGGCAAGGCGGCCATCTTTGCTGGAATGACCATTGGAACCGCCATTACCGCAGCGGGTTGTGGCCCGTTGGCGCCGACCCCGAATGGAATGATGGAGAATCCAAGGGATACTATTGTAGCCGCTGATACGATTAGGAATGATAGTGTCGAGGAGCCTTTCGAGCTCGAAGGCGATGTGATGGCACCAGTGCCGGATACATTGATGGAATATGTTTTTGAGCCAAAAGAAGATGAAGATCGTCCTGGCGTTTATAGTGTTGTCGAACAAATGCCAGAGTTTCCAGGAGGTGATAAAGGGTTTCATCAATTCATTGCCGACAATGTAAAATATCCTGTCGAAGCTAAAGAAAAGGGAATAAGAGGTATAGTGTATGTCAATTTCATTGTTGAACCAGATGGAAGTGTTTTCGATATTAGAGTATTGCGAGGAATCGGCGGTGGCTGTGATGAGGAATCGGTTCGTGTGTTGGAATCCATGCCTAAGTTTAAGCCTGGAATGCAAAATGGTGAAGCCGTAAGGGTTTCTTATACTGTTCCTGTTATTTTTAGGTTGGAAGACAATTAATTATGTAGAAATGAAAAGACTTATACTGTTATTTGCTGTCGCTTTGTTATTCGGTCAACTGCAAGCGCAGGCGCCGAAGAAGATCAGGGCTAAAGGAGATTATGTCCATTCTGTTACAAAAGCCGTCTTCCCTTTGCAATTGGGAGAGTATCATCGTGATAGGCTTTATTCTTTTGATAAAAAGAAGGAGAATGTGGGCGGCGTATATGAAAGTGCCAACGAACAGACCTCGTTGTCGGTTTATGTTTACCCTGCGGGGATTGGTCACGATAGACGAATACATGATGAGTATTCGGAATTGATGCAAGAATTGGCCAATATACATGGTGGATTAGATGCCATTTCAAATGCGGTTTCATACCAGAATGATGGTTTCAAGATTAATGGGCTTAGGTCGGTATTTTCTACCAAAGGTAAAAATGAGTCACTGACGCTTTATGAGTGTGGAAGGTGGTGGTTCAAGATGAGAATCACTTCGAGCGACATCGACACTTGCCAGATGTCCCAATTGGAAAAGACAGTTATGGACTATTTCGTGCCAACGAATTTTGTCAAGAATGATCCTTTGAAAGTGGGGTATGAGGTTCATGTAGCCCCAGGTGCCATTCATGATTCCCTGATGTTGGATTGTGTGCTTGGCGCCATTGTTGGGCAATTGAAATGGATAGACGAAAACGTTGATTCATTGGAGAAATTAAGTGGTTATCCCAGTCTTTACTTGGAAGCTCACATGGCAGCTGTGGAAGGGTTCGTGAAGGCGGCAAAAGACTTTCCTGATTCGCCTGGTGGAGAAGAAATCCACCATCAGTTGGAGCAGTATAATAAAATCATTGAAAATGGCTTTTTAGAGGAGTATCTGCTTGACCAATATTTTGGTTGGCTAATTATCCCGAAAGACATGGATATCGATTCTGATGCGTTTTATGAGTGGAAGGCACAGAATCCTATAGATGTGGTAATGGGACCGCATACCAATTTGCTCATGTGGTTTATTTCATGTTCAGATTCGGATTAGATTTCTTTTCGTATCGTATAGAAAAAAGCCGTACCTTTGCACCGGCTTATCGGCCGTTGGCTTTTGGCCTCTGGCGGTCCTCCCGTCTTCAGGAGATTGCGGGTCTGCGCTCGCAATGAGGCCTGGGCCTGGGACAGCCAGTAGCCAATAGCCAGCAGCCAGAAGCAATATTGAATCTTGAATTTTAAATATTAAATCAAAACAATAATGAAACAACTCATCGAATGCGTGCCGAATATCAGCGAAGGCCGCGACAAGAATATCATTGACCAAGTGACCGCTGAAATCGAGAAAGTGGAAGGTGTCAAACTGCTTGACGTTGACCCAGGTATGACCACCAACCGCACCGTCATCACCTTCGTGGGCGAGCCTGAGCCTGTGTGCGAAGCTGCCTACCGCGTGGTGAAGAAAGCTGCCGAACTCATCGACATGAGCCAGCACCACGGCGCCCACCCGCGTCAAGGCGCAACGGATGTTTGCCCCCTCATCCCCGTGAGCAACATCACCATGGAAGAGGTGGTCGAATATGCCCACAAGCTGGGCAAGCGCCTCGGCGACGAGCTGAACATCCCGATTTACTGCTACGAAGAGGCCGCCTACATCAAGGAGCGCCGCAACCTCGCTTACTGCCGCACGGGTGAGTATGAATCCCTGGCCTCGCGCCTCGGCACGGAGCAGTGGAAGCCCGACTTTGGTCCTAACGAATGGAATGAACACGTGGCCCACACGGGTGCCACCCAAGTGGGTGCCCGCGACTTCCTTGTGGCCATCAACTATAACCTCAACACCACCTCGACGCGCCGTGCCAACGCCATCGCTTTCGATGTGCGCGAAAAGGGTCGCCCGATGCGCGAAGGCGGCAAGGTGACCGGCAAGCCGATGAAGGACGAAAACGGCAAACCGATTATGATTCCTGGAACGCTGAAAGCCACCAAGGCCATCGGTTGGTTCATCGAGGATTACGGCATCGCCCAGGTGTCTATGAACATCACCAACATCAGCGTGTCGCCCGTCCACGTCTGCTTCGAGGAGGTCTGCGCCAAGGCCGCTGCCCGTGGCGTGCGCGTCACTGGCTGCGAAATCGTTGGCCTCGTTCCCAAGAAGGTGCTGATGGACGCTGGTAGGTTCTATCTTGCCAAGCAGCAACGCAGCCTCGGTGTGAGCGAAGAGGAAATCATGAAGATCGCCATCAAGTCGATGGGCCTCGACGACCTCAAGCCCTTCGATCCGAAGGAAAAAGTCATCGAATACCTCATCGAAGACCACAGCCAGAAGAAACTCGTCGACATGACCTGTACGGGTTTCGCCAACGAGACTGCTTCTGAAAGCCCCGCTCCTGGCGGTGGTTCCATCTCGGCCTACATGGGTGCTCTCGGTGCCTCTTTGGCCACGATGGTCGCCAACCTGTCGTCGCACAAGCCAGGCTGGGACGAGCGCTGGGAAGAGTTCTCCAACTGGGCCGTCAAGGGTCAGGCCATCAAGGACGAGCTGCTTGAGCTGGTTGATGAAGACACCAACGCCTTCAATAAGATTATGGATGCTTTCGGCCTGCCGAAGAAGACCGACGAGGAGAAGGCTGCCCGTACTGCCGCCATCCAAGAGGCCACCAAGTATGCCACTCAGGTGCCTTTCCGCACCATGAAGGTCGCCTTCAAGGCATTTGAGGTCGTTCGCGCCATGGCTGAGACCGGTAATCCCAACTCCGTAACCGACGCTGGAGTAGGTGCTTTGTGCGCTCGTTCGGCCGTGATGGGTGCCCATTTGAACGTCAAAATCAACGCTTCTTCGCTGAAAGACGAGGCTTTCAAGGCTGAAATTTTGAAGGAAGCTGCCGAAATTGAGGCTGCTGCTCTTGTGCAAGAGGCTGAAATTCTGCAAATTGTGAACAAGGTCATCGAAGGAGAATAAAATTTCACAAAAATGGTTGCGGGTATTCGAAAAAGTTGTACTTTTGCAGCCACATTTTGAAAGGAGTATAAGCTATGTCAAAGAAACAGAAAGATGCACGCGTGAAAGTCATCCTCGAATGCACTGAGCACAAGGCCAGCGGCATGCCCGGCACTTCGAGATACTACACCATGAAGAACAAGAAGAACACTCCCGACCGTC
>JAEEGH010031075.1_pt1 | contig 10339 bp, 8 predicted proteins | sample 9134181 | NCBI WGS metagenome assembly JAEEGH01 (sample SAMN16246544, study PRJNA631951) | gut metagenome | biome: gut microbiome; feature: rumen; material: DP-attached | host: Bos | place: Iran: Karaj | collected 2018-10 | reverse complement strand
CATTGTCAGAAGAGGGAGCCTGAAAATGGGTGATGTTATGGAAGATACTCTTTGGGGAAAGAACATCCCTTCCAGAAATATCTCGGTGGATGACTTTTGGATGGACAAAACAGAAGTGACTAACGCAATGTACAGAGCTTTTGTAAACGATGTGCTTGATTCTATCATTCAAGCGAAAATGAAACTCCCTGAATTTATGGGCGACATGGAAAGGGTTATGGCTAGCCTCTATTCTACTAACCCAATTACTGGAGATAAAAGTATTGACGGTAGTCAACTGTATTATAAATATGAGACCTACAATTCCATTGAGGCTCTGCAGAAAAAATATCGTCATCCTGATGAAAAGACATTGATTTCCAAAGATACAGCCTATGTGGATGAAAAAGGGCTTATCGTCAGAGAGGTTATTGAACGTCCCTATACTGGAGCATACGATTTTCTGAACACATATATTGTTAATATTTACCCTGACACCACTTGCTGGGTGACAGATTTTCCTCACGCAAATAACGAACTCTATACAAAGTTCTATTTCAATAGCCCTGAATATGACAACTACCCTGTGGTCGGAGTGACTTGGGAACAGGCCAACGCATACTGTGCCTGGAGAACGGAAAAAAGAAAGAAGGAACTCGGCAAAAATTACAACGAACAGCCATTCAGATTGCCAACGGAAGCGGAATGGGAATACGCTGCAAGAGGACGTGAACAAAATGAATATCCCTGGGCAAAAAAATATTCACAGAACGGAGCGGATGGATTCATGGCAAACTTCATGCCTGAAGAGGGTAACCTCACAAAGGATGGAAATATCATCACTAGCCAAGTCGGGATCTACCAACCTAATTCCAACGGTCTGTATGATATGGCGGGAAACGTCGCAGAATGGACAAGCACAGCCTATTCGGAAACTGGTGTCGAGGCCATGAATGGCATCAACCCGGAACTGACATATCACTCGATGCCCAATGACCCACCGCATAGACGAATGAAAACTGTCAAAGGCGGCTCATGGAAAGACCCGGCTAATCATGTTCAGGCTGGCTGGCGAGTCAAGGAACAGCAAGACCAACCTCGTTCTTATATCGGATTCCGATGCGCAAGAAGTCTGACTACAACCAACTCCGCAAAACCCGTTGTAAAATATAAAAACATAAGAAAGTAAATAGATTATTACATGAAAAGGTTTCAGTTCAAACATATCAACCTTATTGCTATCATCCAGACATGGATGGATAGCCCTAAAGGACTCTTGTTCCTCAACTATGCCTACAACTGGGGCGCAGCCATCGTCATACTTGGCACACTTTTCAAACTTACACACATGGCAGGAGCTGACATCATGCTGTGGTTGGGTATGGGCACAGAGGTATTTGTCTTCTTCATTTCTGGCTTCGACAGACCTTTCTGGAAAGAAAACAAGGAGGAGTGTTCTGCTGTAAATTTGAAAAGGGAAAAGATTCTTGACCTGAAGGAAAAAGAACCACAAATCGAGATGGAAATTAAATCAGATGATTTGAAAGGCTTAATGGAAATATGTTCATTGATGACACTTTCGGGATCTCAATTAACTAAGACTTTAAGACAACAACGGGATCTTTGCGATAAAGTGCTGAAGGAACAAGAAGAAAATATGGAAAAGGTACAAAGACTTCTTAAATGTTTCAACGGTATGCTCAATAGCATCCACAATGGAAAACCCGTTAACGCCTAAGGATATTCATTCTTTTTATTACATTTAATAATCACTATTTACATAAATATGATAAGCATTAAGAACAAAATAACACCCCGTCAGAAGATGATTAACCTCATCTATGTCGTGCTGCTGGCCATGATGGCACTGAATGTGTCATCGGAAGTGCTTGACGGCTTTGGAAAGGTGGATGATGGTCTAATGCTATCATTACAAAACGAGATACAACAGAATGAGGCTTTTTACGATAAAATGGAATGTGCCATGCACTCAAACCCTGATAAAACACGTGTTTGGTATAACATGGCAATCCAACTCAGACAAGAATCGAAACAACTGTTCTCGTTGACGGAATATCTCAAAGAGCAGATGGTAAAGGATGCGGATGGAAAGAAGGGTGATGTGAGGAACATCCAGCATCGTGATAATGTGGAGGCGACTACGCGCGTCATGCTCCAATTTGGAGACTCCCTCAAGAAAGCCATTGATTCTTACCGTATTTCCGTGCTCAACATGACAGAGAATGAGCAACTTAAAAAGAATGTGACATCGGGCTTCAATACGGACGTGCCAATCAATCTCATGGGCAAGAATTGGCAAGAATACCAATTCGAGAATGTGCCTGTTGCAGCGGCGGTCGTCCAACTCTCCAAATTGCAAATGGATATATGCAATATCGAAGGGACAATCCTCCAACAGCTACTGGACAATATTGACGTGAAGGATGTGCGTGTGAACGAGATACAGGCACTTGTCATTCCTAATGCACAGACCGTTGTACGAGGCGGCAAGTTCTCCGCACAAATCATTATGGCAGCTGTCGATACCACCCAACGTCCAGAAATCTATATAGGTAACACCCTTCTGAAGTCAGAGCATGGACGCTACGAGACTATCTGTGGCTCCACGGGCGATTTCACCCTCAAAGGCTATCTCATCATGAAGAACGGTAACGGCGAAACCATCCGTCGCGAGTTCTCACAGCCTTACACGGTTGTGGAACCATCTGCAACTGTGAGTGCCACGCTGATGAATATGCTCTATGCTGGTTACCAGAACCCCATCAGTGTCAGTGTTCCTGGTATTCCGAACAATCGTATCAACCTTTCTATGACCAATGGAACGTTGACGAAGAAGGACGGAGGCAACTACGTAGCTGTGCCTTCTAAGGTGGGCGAAGACGTGACTTTCACCGTCACAGCTCAGAACGAAGGTCGCCAGCAAGAGATGGGTAAATTCACTTTCCATGTACGTAAGTTACCCGACCCAACTCCTTTCCTCCTATTGAAGGATGAGAAAGGCAATACGGTAAAATATACTGGTGGAGTTATCAATAAGGCTTCTTTGGCCAATATAGAACAACTTCACGCTGCCATTGATGATGGATTTCTCGAAGTTCCTTTTCAAGTTACAGGATTTGAAACTGTGTTCTTTGACGGAATGGGTAATGCCGTTCCACTATCGTCTGACAAACAGACTTTCACCAATAAACAAAAAGAAACCTTTCGTAAACTCTCCAGAAACAAGCGATTCTACATCTCCCACATCCACGTGACAGGCTCTGATGGCATCGCAAGAACGCTCAATAACTCAATGGAGGTCATTACAAAATAATTTCTCACATCAAAATCATCATCGTATGAAAAAGTGGACATATATCATTTGTATAACACTTACCGCACAACTTGCCTTTGGACAGACAATACGGGAGTTTCCTACATCACTCGACACGGAACAGACTAATATCGAGTGGCAACGCGACATCTATCGTGAACTGAAACTCAATGACAACGCTGGACTTACAAATATTCTGCCCACTATGATGCAGATGGTATTGATACAGCAGGTTCCAATTTATGAATATGACATCAATGGCAAGGAACAACTGACTAAGGAGGCACAAACAGATATAGCAGGTGTTCTCCGTAACCTCGGTATCTATTATGAGGAACAAAAGGATATCATCATCCTTGACGAACAAGACAAGATTACGGATGAAATAGAAATGTTCTACGTGAAAGAATCTGTCTATTATGACCTCGCTAATGGCTCATTCCGTACACAAGTCAAAGCTCTCTGCCCGGTTATCCTGAGAGACGACTACCTAACGGAAAATCTGACGAAATATCCACTTTTCTGGATGAATTATGATGAACTGATGCCTTACCTAAAAGATTGTATGGTATATGCCAATAATTTGAACAAAGCTGTGACGATGACTGCAAACGAGTATTTCAGTCGAAATCTCTACAAAGGAAATATCTACAAAGTATTCAACACTCAAGGTCTCAGCTTGTCACAATACTACGAAGATGAAGAGGATTATAATGCTGAACAACTGCGTATAGAAAAGGAATTGAAACAGATTAAAAGTAATACCTATCAACATCGTATATCTAAATAAAAGTTGTATGAAGTTTCACGGGAACAGAATCAGTATCATTGCCTTGGCATGGATGATAGTCACAACAGCCATGAAAGGTCAAGTCTTCCTCGGAGAAGGAAACGTTGCCAGCGTACAAGTTAAAACAAATACGCTTTACGACGCTGCACTCTGTCCGAATATCGGAACGGAAATCCAGACTGACCTCGGCATTGCATGGCAAATCGACTACATAGGTGCATGGTGGAACAGCGATGCGAAGCACCGATACTGGTCGAACTACGCCCTCCAGACAGAAATCCGGTATTATTTCAACCATACGTCGATGGATGCACCTTTCTCTAGACATCATCTCGGTTTGTATGCACAACTGGCCACCTATGACTTCGAGTTTGGTGGCACTGGATATATGTGTAGAGACCTTGATAAGTCATTTGGATTCGGAACAAGTTACGGCTACTCTTTGCCTGTCGGTGAACGATGGAACCTCGATTTCACTTTCGGAATAGGCTATTTCGAAAGCAAATACGAAGTGTATGAGCCGTACATCAATGACTATCGGAGAACGGACAGAAGAAGGTTGACTTTCTTTGGACCTACTAAACTTGAAGTATCACTGGTGTGGAACCTCAATAAACAAAACCGCATGAGGAACAACGTGCAATCTTATAAATCGTATATTCCATGATGAGAAAATTACAATACATATTAACAAGCGTACTGATTATGACCTCCCTTTGTGCTTGCGAGAATAAAGACTTCATAGAGGATGAGGGCGATACAGTCAGCTTTAACGTTGATTTCGATTGGCAGAACGTGGATAGCATCCCTGCATCCATGCGGGTCGTGTTCTACCCTGATGATGCAGAGACAATGGCCAAAATGACACAGGGCTACCGAATCTTCGACGTACAAAATAAAATAACAGAGGTGTTCCTCCCTACAGGGAATTACAAAGCCATCGCTTTCAACAATGACACGGAACACTTGACAACTGAAGATTACGGTATGTATGGCCTTCTCTATGCATCGACCATCAATTACGAGTCAAGAGGTATTTACGATAAACCGAATGTTATTGATAGTATTTATGACTTTCAAGACATTAGGGATTATCCAGACTACATGGTGCAAGGCTCACAGTCTTTCTCGCTCAATTTGGCAGACTATGACAAAGTGCTCACCTTTACACCAGACAGCATTGTGACAACCGTGAATATTACATTCAATGGCATTGGTGGACTTTCATGGGTCAGAGACATTCGTGGGGCTATTGATCTTACGATGAATAAACGTTTTCTGAATCGTGACGAATTGGAAGAACCTGCGGTCAATATGTTCAACTGCGAATATAACGACAGCTTGGTCACTGCTAAGTTCTATGTATTCGGGATGGAACAAAGCATCTTGCAATACCAACATAAGCTGACACTCTTCTTCTGGATGAATCAAGGTAAGGTTTTTGTGCCGATGACACTTGACAGTGAACGTATCACGTTTTACAGTGAGGAACCACATCGAATCTCGATGGGCGTTCAGATGGACTTGGATTTGAGGGATTTCTTCGCTGAAAGAAACGGGTTTGAAATAGAAGTGGATGAATGGGAGGACATCAGCATCGATGTGGGATTCTAATCTTGATGTGGATTTTATCTACATATAGTTTTTATCAACTTTATTTATTAACTTTTTAATTCTTTATTTACAACATGAAAAAAAATCTTTTCTTTGCATTCCTCATGGCAGGAATCGCTGCAACTACAGTATTTAGCTCTTGCAGCAACGACGATGGTATGGATGACGCTCCTGTTTCAGCAGTATCAGCTGATCCATACGTGAAGTTCAACATCAACACTCGTGGTACACTCGGAACTCGCGGCACTGCTACCACTGCGGCTAACTTCCTGAGCCGAATCAACAATTTTCAGGTATGGGGCTACTTCACTGGTTCTGCTACAGGTGAAGGTGTTGTAGCTGGCGCACGCTACGTTGGTGCTTCTGACGTTCTGGGTACAATCATCGACGGTGACGGTAGCGGTAACTGGACACACCACACCGCTACAGATGCTCAGTACTGGCCAGCTACGACCGCTCCACTGAACTTCCAAGCTATCACTCCTGCGTCGGACGCTTCGTTCACCATTGAGAACTCACCGTCTGACAATTACGCTCATGTGACCGCTGTAGTGACAGTGCCTACTACGGTTGAAGACCAGAAGGACATCATGTTCGCACATGCTGACGCTCAGACCTCTGAAACGAATGCAAAAGTGGTGTCGCTCACCTTTAGCCACGGTCTTTCTCAGGTGGTCTTCGCTGGCAAGCTCGCATCGAACAAAATTTCTGCTTCGGTGGCTAGCATCGAACTCGTCAACATCTACCAGAATGGTAAGATCGGTTTCTTCGGGACAAACGCAGCACTTAGTTCCACTACGACAGGGGCTGCTTCCACAACCTTCGGCGTGGGACTTGTAGAGGACAAGAGCATCACTTCCACTACAGCCAAGAATCTTACAGCTACAGATGGTGCGCTGCTGATGTTGCCTCAGACTGTAACACCATGGGCAACCACTGCTGGCTCTCCTGTTACGACAGCTGCTGCTGACGCTGCTCACAACGCTTACCTTAAAATTAGATGTACCATCATCTCAGGTGCTGTGACTCTTGTGGATAATGACTATGTGTACATTCCATTTAGTGTAAACTGGCAACAGGGTAAGAAGTACACCTATACACTCGTGTTCGGTGCTGGATCTGGTGGCTTCGACGAGAATGGTAACCCACTCGACAACATGTTGCCAATCTCTTACACCGTTGCAGCCGCTGACGACTGGACGGACATAGATGGTGGAAACATTTCATTCTAAAGTCACTCGCTAATTGGCTCTCGCCGATTAGGCTAAGGAAGAGAACGTGGTTACGCTAAACCACAACTAACCTTTTCTTTCTTCTTTCTAATGAGATTATGTACGGCGGATGGCTAATATGGGTTCATCCGCCGTTTTCACTACTAAAATTCATCCTGATCATGAGACAAAACAAAAGAACATGCTTGTTGACTTCGTTGATAATGTCACTTTCATTCATTGGATGTGCTCAATCGGAAGACTTGGAACAAGAACAAGAGAAGTTGGGTATATGCTTTATGCCCATGGATATGAAAGTCACAAGGGCAACATCAACTAATGTGGAAAATATCACAACCTTTGGCGTAAGTTGCTCCATCTACCCTGCTGCATCGACTTATACATCGGCTGGATGTGGGTCGTATTTCTACAATGAAGAAATTCAAGCTGAAACTGGCTACAGCGGCTATTATTGGCCTGGCACTAACTACCATGTGAGTTTCTTTGCCTATGCTCCTTATGGAAACAGTGCGCTTTCTGTTACATCAAGTGCAAATCAACTCGGAGCACCTACCTATACATACACGGTACCTACAACAATCGCTAATCAATTGGATTTTGTCACAGCTGACGTGAAAGAACATATCGGAATCTCTGACGAACCCGTACCGCTGACATTCAACCATCAATGTGCGGAAATTAAATTTAACTGCTATAACCAAGGATTGGATGCCATCACAGTACATTCCGTCGCCATTAAGGGCGTGAAATATACTGGAACATGTACAGATGGGGTATGGACGTTGGACAACAGCCTTAATTCATTATTGGTGAATCCTTTTATACTTTCGATGGAACAAAACATTGATGGCGATGAAACTGTGGACTTGACAGGAACTTCTAACCACTTTATTATGCTGCCACAGACCGTAATGTCTGGCACGGAAATATTTGATGTCTATGCCACAGTGAACGGGGCAACTAATCATTACTATTGGACGCTTGAAAATAACCTGACCTTGCAAGCTGGAAAATCATACACATTTAGACTGATTCTTGGAAATATGCTTTTGACAGTGGATGAGGAAACGCTGATAGAAGATTGGGAATGTGACTTTAATCAAGTTGTTTCCTCAACAAATTGGAACCATGAACAAGATAACATCTTCAACACCGATGATTGGGAAAATGAAACAAACACATCATTTGGTGCTGATGATTGGATTTATTAGATAACAAACAATAATAACTCATAATAAAAATTAGACAATGAAAACAGCATTTTTTAATTTTAGTTTGGCCACATTACTTTGCCTCACTTCATGCTCGGATGACTTAATGCCGACAAACAATGAAACAACCAAAGGACGTTCCCTCAAAATCGAAGTCTGTGAAGAACCAGCGGATGCTCAGACTCGTGTTGTGTATGACCACGAAAGAACTTCTTTTGAAGAAGGGGATGAAATTGGATTGTATGCCTACAGTGGAACAACTTGTGTAGCATCTAACGTGAGATTTACCAAGGAGGAAGATGGCAGTTGGACTCCAGACATTGATGTCCCGTACAACAGCAGCTATTCATACTACGCTTACTTCCCTTATAAATCCACTGTGTACAACGTCGGAACTTCAGGTGATGTTGATACACGATTTGCTAGTTTTATCAGCGATGCATCTAACTACTTTTGGGCGGCTGATCAATCTTCATTGGCAAGCTTTACTGCTGCAAATCTTATGATATCAGAAGGTACACTGCCTGTCATAGGAGTGGTGAAGTTCACGATGCAGCACAAAAGAGGACTCATCAATATAGGCAAAGAAATCAATAAATATTATTACTCTGATGCATCTGGCACAATGTATAGTGCAACACCTGTTTTCACGGGTAACATTCCTTATGATAACGGCGAATCATTCCTCTTTCTGACGAAACCATCTGTATCAACAACGGTCGGTGGCTATACCGAAAGTTTAACTGCAGGACAAGCGGTAGGACATGCAACGGCATGGTTAACTGGCACACCTACTTATACATATTCTACTTCTACGAATCAAGGTAGCTCATGGAGCAGCTTCTCTTCAACAAAACCTTCATGGCTCACTTTAGCAGCTATCACACCAAGCGGAGAAGCAACTACATTCATCGTAACAACTACAAACTCGACATCCACAACCGTTTCTAAAGGGACAGTAAACGGTCATGCATCTGTCGCAGCAGATGCAATACTACAAGCTGCAGAACCTGTCTCTAATGTTGACCTTTCTATGGTGGACAATGCTGGAACAGCTCGTGCCTCACGCACTACCGCAAATTGCTATCTTGTTCATGCACCAGGCACATATAAACTTCCTTTAGTTTATGGAAATGCCATCAAAAACGGTTCAACAAATACACTGGCATATCAAAGCAATACATCAGCCAATAGCTATAAACGAGATAATCTTGTCAATCATGCTGATGCCAATATTACAGACCCTTGGCTAAAAAACAATAGTGCCACGCCCGATGGAGCAAAAATAGTATGGCAAGATGTAAAAAATATGATTACGGATGTTGCAATTGGTGAAGGAGAGGACGAAGATTTCCTCACTTTCACGGTGAGTGCCGATAATATTGCTGAAGGTAATGCAGTAATTGCAGCTACGATGGGAGGAACGGTCGTTTGGTCGTGGCACATCTGGGTGACATCTCAGACACTCAGTAACTTGACAAGTATCGCAACTGGTTCTCACACTTATCAGGTGACTCCTGTAAATGTAGGTCAAGTAACAGGTACAATCAAAGTGAATGCTACTGCCTATGCTGGTGACCTCTGTCGTGTGAGAGCAACTGCTAACGGTGTGACCGTACAGTTCCAAGTGACTGCGAAGGATAATATATCGGGTGGTACTACGTATTATAATCCTAGTCCTTACTACCAATGGGGACGGAAAGATGCTGAATATCCTTGTACAGGGGCGTATAATACAAGTGGAACATTGGTCAGCACCCCTTCAGTCGTGTCTGGCGGATATTCAATTGGGACGACAATTAAGAATCCAGAGAAGCACTATTATTACAGCTCTAATTATGGCCCATATAATGAAAATAAGTATAATTATTGGGATATCAATCAGACGGGGACGGGTAACATAACTACCGCTACTAAGAAAACGGTTTACGACCCGTGTCCTCCAGACTTCTGTGTGCCGACAGGGAATTTGTATTACTATGCTAACAATAATTCAGGTCAGACGGCATGACAATCTACACCTCCAGGGCGGAATTGGACTGTCGGTGGTGTCCCGGTATTCTTCCCTGCCTCTGGCTATCGTTACGGCTCGAATGCTTCCCTCAACAATGTCGGTTCCGACGGTTACGCATGGTCGGCTTCGGCCAGCGATGGCGGCTACGGTCGTAGTCTCGGCTTC
>JAEEGH010031066.1_pt1 | contig 10342 bp, 7 predicted proteins | sample 9134181 | NCBI WGS metagenome assembly JAEEGH01 (sample SAMN16246544, study PRJNA631951) | gut metagenome | biome: gut microbiome; feature: rumen; material: DP-attached | host: Bos | place: Iran: Karaj | collected 2018-10 | reverse complement strand
AGACAACACATATTCATAAATACCGTATTACAGATTCAAATCAATAAGTAATCTTGCATTTAATAATAAATTAACAAATTCCTCATTAGTAGGTATATATTTCATGTAGTTTAAATGAGTCCCCAAATTTTCAAGTCGATTTATAATAAAATCAAAATTTTTGTAAATATCTGATTTTTTATTAACTATAGAAGATAAATAAGATAATCTACGAACTGGATTTATCATTATATTTTCAAAATCATCCTGTAAGTCTTCATAAAATAATTTATATGCTGAGATTTCTGATAAATGTTCTGAAATGATTATGTCAGACATTTCCTTATCTTTTCTTGCGGCCATTTCATCAAAAATTCTTAGTAGCTTTTCATTATAATTTACGAGAATTGCATTAGAAATTCTTGTATTAATATTTTTATAAATGTTATCTGCCAATTCAATTAAATTTATTGATTCAAAACCAGAATGAGTCTTTATTCCTTTTGAGACCTCTTTTATCATTGATGAGTAATTACCATCTTTATATCTTAAATAAGAATCAGGAGTTGCAGAAAATTTTAGAGCTGTATTTCCTCCAAAAGATGCTGATAATTCTGTCATTATAGAATTATATAAGTCATTTGGAATTGAAATTGTTTCCAACGGATTATTGGAAGTTCCTATGGGCTCTGTTCTTATACCGAAACATCTTTGTAAACTTGTAGTACCATTAATTAATGTATTCATCAGAGCACCTCTTTCTTTCCAGTAACATATTCGTAAATGAGTGACTGCTTGTATTTTTCCAATTCTGTAATGAACTGTTCTTTCTGACATATGAGCGTATCGATTTGTGAACATTTGCAATCGAGATATTCGGCGATAGATTTTTGCTCTGCAATGGGAACTCTGATCAATCGTACTTGAGCAAAGTTTGAATAACGCATTGCCTGTCCATCACGAACAAGATCTGTCGTGCCGTTTAAAGCTCGTATGTAATTCTCACTCTTTAGCAGCCATTTATAGTAACGTGGATAAACATATTCCAAATTAGGAATAAGCATTACATAAGCAGAACTGATTGATCCTGATTTTTCACTGTATTCAATTCCACCTTGAAAACTTCGCATATGAATAACAAAATCTCCTGCCTCTACATGTTTCAGAATGTCAAAATCTTTCATAACAGTTACAACCCTCGCTCCTGTCATCTCCATATATTCATCCTGATATACAATTCCATGTTTCTGACTAGCTGATAATTGTCTTTCACCTTTTGTAGCCTTTTGCTTTCTTAATGAAAATAATGATTTTGGATTTGCAGTTTCCCACTCCTCTGGTATCTCACCTATCCATTCTATGCCGCTGTCTTTCATTTTGCGGTTTGGTTCAAGGCCTTTTGTTACGGCTTTTGTAATTACTGCCTGTTTGAGTTTTTTGTATTCTTCGATTGTCTGCTTTGTGTTGTCTATTGCAGACTGCAACTCGGAACATTTCGCATCGAGGAAATCCGCAATCTTTTTCTGCAGATCCTGCGGAGGAAGAAGAATATAAGTCTGTTTTAAAATCGTCTGTGTCGTGCTGAACAGCTTAACACCATCAACCTTCTCACGAATCTGCGAACGCCAGTTATCTGTAAGAAAAAGATATGCATAATATTTATTGTTCTGTTTATTATTGGAACGAGCAATAATTGTGTGATAACCAGCAAACAATTCTTTCTGTTTATCTACATAGACGCAAGCACCACAGCCTTCAACATCTTCGGAGGTATCCGCAAAAATGAAATCGCCTTCTTCAACCAAAGACTGTGGATTTGAATTGATGAAATCTTTAGAAACAAATCTTTCCAAAGAGTTATCAAGTTTTACTCCAGTATTAGCCTTTGAATGAATCTGCCCATAACTGATTACTGGTGCACCTTCTTCTATTAAATCAGCCTTTGTAATAGGCAATCCTTTTCCGAATGTGAAATGACCTTTTAATCTTTCAACTTTCCAATCGTCAGGAATCTGTCCTATCCACTTGTATCCGCTATCTTTCATTTCACCCTACTCTCCATGAAAAACTGCGTTTACGCTGTCGGCAATTTTCTTTTCCAAATCACTGATTCTGCTCTCAATAGTTTCAATGCTTTCCGGTTCTGCATATTCGTAAAAGTATCTGGTCATCGGAATTTCGTAACCTAACTTTGTTGCGCTTTCATCAATCCAGGCATCTGGGGCATAAGGCAAAACCTCACGCTTAAAGTATTCCTGAATGTCTTCTTTAAGAGGAATGTTTTCTGTATCACGAAGATTTGAATCAGGCTCATATACAGTAATTCCTTTTTCCTGTTTTAGAATTACCTTTTCAGCATCTTTATTGACTGTACAGAAAGCAGCACGAATTGCAGCAATTTCCTTTGAAGATAACTTCATTTTCTTGCCCTTATCTTCATGTTCTGGAAGAGCTTTTTCAAAATCTTTTATGAATACGTTATAATCGTTCCATTTCTTATTGTTCAGAATTTTAGCAGCTGCTTCACAATCAAGTTTATTTTCTACCTTTGTTGAAATTACAGTAGAAAAGATTTCTCTGGCTTTATCATTAACTTCTACGCTATAGCGAAGAGGACGTTCTACTACAATCTTGTTGTAGCCAAAGTCATTACAATCAAAAATCTTTGACTGACAGTAGATGTCGTCTTTGTTTCCGTAAAGTTCATTATCCTTAAATCCAGAATAAGCCTTTACAATCAATTTTGCACATTTATCAGAGATATCATTGCGTTTATTTCCGATTGATTTTCTTCGTTGTTCAAAACAATGACTTGCGTCTATAAGTTGTACTTTGCCTGCTCTTGTTTTCGACTTATTCTTATTAAAAATCCAGATATATGTACTGATCCCAGTGTTCATAAAAGAATCGTTTGGAAGCTGGATAATTGTTTCAAGCCAATCATGAGTTTCCAAGAAATAACGACGTATTTCACTTGAACCGCTGGCTGCATCACCCGTAAACATTGCGGAGCCGTTCTGAATGATTGCCATTTTTCCGTTTTCTTCGAGCTTGCTAAGACCGTTCAAAACAAAGAGCTGCTGGCTATCGCTTATTTTTGGAAGACCTGGTTCAAAACGACCAAGAGCTCCTTTTTTGAATTCCGCTTCAACTTCCTTCTGTTCACGCTTCCATTCAATTCCAAACGGAGGATTTGAGATGATGTACTGGAATGTCTTACCTTTACATTGGTCATTACTTAAAGTATCTCCCCAATGAAGGTTCTCTGCTTCATCAACAAGTTTTTGTGCTTTCTTTTTATCACCGTTTGTACTGTTACGAATAAGAATATCTGCTTTAGCTATAGCAAAAGTCTGTTCATTAATTTCCTGCCCATGACAAATTACATGAGTTTTTTCGTTTTTCTCATGAATGCGCTCTTCCATACAAGTAAGCATCTGGCTTGTTCCCATTGCCATATCATAAACACTTACTTCTGTTGTATTTGAAAGATCTTTTCCTTCCAAAAGAATATCAGTCATAAGATAGATAATGTCGCGGCTAGTAAAGTGAGCTCCAGCATTATCACCATAACTTTCTGAAAAACGGCGTATTAAATCTTCAAAAATATATCCACAATCAACGGCACTAATTTTATCTGGACCAAGATATCCATCTTCCGAGTTGAACTCTTTGATTACTTCGTATAATGCACCAATCTGTTTTAAGCGAGGAATAATTTCAGATTCAAATTTAAACTTGGCAATAATGTCTTGAACATTATCAGAAAAACCATGGAGATAACTCAAAAAGTTTTCTTCAATTTTGTCTTCTTCGGCTAAGAGCTTGGTAAAATTAAAACCGCTCCTATTATAAAAGTTATATCCAGATGCTGTTGTCATCATTGTGTTTACAACATCTTTATTACCAATTTCAGCAAAAGTTTTTGCTTCTTCCCAAGCTTTTAACATTGCATCTTGTTTATCTAATAGACAATCATGAAAACGCTTAATAATTGTCATTGGAAGAATAACCAAACCGTATTCATGTTCCTTAAAAGGACCAACAATTAAGTCCGCAACATTCCAAATAAGATTCGCCTTTTCACTAACATTTACACCAATCTGGTCTAACTTTTCTTTACTCATTTATATGTATCCTTTATACAACTTTATCATATGATAATGCCAAATAATGACACTAGCAAAAAACTTATTCTGCCTCTTTGGTTATTTCCTGAACAGGTTCATTCATCACACATATGTCACCCACATCACAATTCAATGCTTTGCAGATTTTTTGCATACTATCCATTGAAATGAATTCACCTTTGCCTAGTTTGGCCAAAATGTTAGTTGAAATACCAGCCATTTTTATAAGGTCAGTTTTATTCTTAATTCCCTTATCAATAAGCATTTTCCAAAGTTTTCTGTAATCTACATCCATATAATAATCCAGACTCTATTATACCACAGGTTCAGGGATTTTAGGGTGAAAATATCATGTTTTTACAAAAATATTTTGAAGTAGGATTATTAACAATTCTTTTCCTTTGGCATTTTAATATCTATATATTCCCTCAAATACTTAAATGGGAACGGTAAAATCGTAAGCTGGCCATTCCTTACAAAAGTAACATTCATTGTTTCAAGCAATTCATTAAAGAAGATTGGTGCTGTACCATAAGGAATTACTTTTCGAATATTTGCAGCTCTTCCAACTGTTGTATTCATGCCAGCACCAATCTGATTAACAGAATAATACGCAGCATTTTCCTTTTCTTTATAATAGATATCCAAACATCCTTTAAAATAGGTATCTCTCAATTCATTTATACGCATATTAATGCCTTCTTTTAGCCCAGCATTAATTTTCTCCCAGTCCGGATACATTATAAAAGGTGTGTCCTGTATAATATTAATCTGCCCCTGATCATTCATTACCAGGCCTTTATACTTTTCGGTTGATTTGTTACGTCGGTCCTTAGGAAGACTCATATTATTACGTTCAAAAATTTTTTCCAGAATTTCAAACTCTTCCTGATTAAATAAATCTTTCGTCTTCTCCCCAATAAGAAAACTTCCATCAGGATGTATTTTCATAAAGAAAAAGTGGTCTGTTTTTGTTTTCTTTGTATTAGGTCCATTATCATGCCATTCTTCTTCGCAATAACAGAAGGTCCAGTCTTTCTTATAACCTAAACTCTCCCAATCAAAAATGCTGATTTTTCCTTGTGTATCATTTGCTTTAGGAAGATCACTTTTTACAATCAAGTCATTTATAACGACAGGTATAGCTGCTTTCTTTGCTTCTTTTAGATTCTTATCTTCAGAAAAGCCTTCTAGAGTTACATTCTGGATTACGGTATCACCAGACTTTTTATACTGATCATCTGCTTCATTACTATCGTAATAATCCGAATCATGAATCAGGCGAATATTCAAATCATTTTTGCTTTCTTTATCTGCAATTTTGACCTGGAAATTCACTTCTCTATCATCTTTTAAGAATTTATCTGAGGTAAATAATGCCTCAATCTTTGTTTTCAGATCCTCTATAAAAAGAGTTGTAGTATCTAGATAATCAGAATCCTTAATGGTGTTTACAAGCCTTATAGTTTTACCATCAAGCACTTTCTTGATAAATCTAAGATGATCTCTTGTTTTAGCATCTGATGTTTTTATTTCCAGTTTCTTCCAATCATTTTCTCTTTTGATAACTAGTTTTACTAATCCGTCATATTCCTTATTAAATTTTTCTACCAATCGCGAAAGTACTCCCATTTTGGTACGATTATATATTTTCGGATTTACATCCAAAAATGGAGTTTCTTTTTTTGTTCCCTTGTATTGACCTAAAGTATAAAATGGTCCTACTTTGTCATCTTTAGTTCGTTTTCTCATAGTATTATTTGACTGAAGAACATATTGTGTTTTTCCATAAGAATTATCTTTTTTTACCAATGTAAATGTTACATGATTAGTTTTTATTACATAATCGCTGTCAATTTTTAACTCAATACAAAAGACCTGGCTTTTTGTCTTTTTTGTAAAATAATAGAGTTTACCACCAAGATTTGAGATATCTTCGTGTTTCTTTGATTTTGCAAGCGCGTTGAACATAGTAAGAATCATTGAATGAGGATAACTTGAAAATGGTATGGATAATCGTTCCTTTGAAAGATAACCATCATATTCTTCATTATATTTGTGAATCAGAGTCATAAGATGTTCTTCATTACGGTTATCTGCCTTCATCATAAGAATAAAGGCTGGACCTCCCGTATATTGAATTGCAAGCACATTCTTAGTAACAAGTGCATCATCAAGAAGATTGCTTTCCGGCTTAAAATCTTTTTTTTGAGGATCTTCATTCTTTATTAAGTAAAACTCATACGTTTCCCGAATTTTATCAAAATTAAACTGACAATTCTGATAATCAACAATGTTTAAGATTACTTCCTTGTTATTTTCGTTTTCCATATTTATCCTCTCACAAAATCAATAATTTTATGAAGTTTCTGTTCATTTCGTTTTACGTAATTTTTATTTGTTTCATAAAGCTTCGGAATAGTAATTAATTCCAATCCATCCTGCATTTGGTCATGTATAGCATAGTCGTTTTCTGCCAGCAAATTTATTATCAAAGCTTTTTTACCATTGCATTTTTTAAGCTTCTTCATAATATGATCCTGTAATTCTTCATTTCTTGGTAAAAACGAAGAATATTCGCTCCAATGCTTAAAATCTACATATATATCTTTTCCTGGTACCTTATAATCAAAAAGCTCAAATAAATCTGCATTTGAAATCTCTTCTAAGAAAATACCTTCTTCTTCCAAAATTGCTTTTCCTGCCACTTCTCCAAGCGCTCCTTTATATATATTTGTAAAAGCTGGCGGACATAAAACATATTTTGCCTTGTTAAAGCCTGTTGCATACCCTTGTTGAATAAATAAATCTTTTACGCAAGGAATTTGAAGCAATAAAGAGAGTCTTGCTGCTTCTGCGCTTACAGTTTCGCTATTTTCTGTTTTTGAGAAGTGAACACATACTTCATCATAATCACCTTCTCTTTCGAAATATACTCGATCATTCTCAACAGGCAGTTCTATATAGAAAGGCTTAAATCTTTCATCGCATTCATCAAATTGTTGCTGTGTCATTGTTGGAAATTTTAGGACCTGTATTCTCAAATCTTGCCAGTCTTTAATTGAATCAATTTTCCATCCCTGTCGGCCGCCTTCAACAAATTTAACAATCATTGATACACAGTATTCGGATTTTGTTGAGGCAAGTTCTTCCATGTTCTGAATACTTATATCTGGAACAGAGGATTCTGGAATATTAGCCAAGATTGCTTCAAACTCAGGATTTAATAAATTCTTATGACAAATATCACGATTTAAGAATTTACAGATTTCTGCATCATAGTAAATGTGAATCTTTGGTGATTTTTTATTTGTACGACAAATTCGTCCAATTGCTTGTACTATTTCCTTCGTTACATAAGCTGAATAACTTAGCTTATCCATCAAACTAATCTTTGGACCAATCTGTCCGTAAAACACCAATTTAAAAGCAGCTTCAATTAATTTTCTTGAAAATCTGTATGATATTTCTCCTGATTCTTTTAAATATTCAATCTGAGTAATGTATTGAACCAGATTTTCAGGCGTATCAAACTGACGGAGATTCACCAAAAGATTCGTTGGCTTATCAAGGTATACTGCATCAAAATCCTTTTCTTCTGACTCTTCGAAATTATTTACATGAACAGTTTCTATATTTTCTGGAATTGTATACTGAAGATTCTGACCGGCACCAACGGTAGCATAAGTTGAAATTACCAAGATCTTTTCACCGTTTGAAAGCCTTGTTTTTAATTCTTCCCTATTTGCCTCATATTCTGGACCGCCTTTTAATATGTAAACATTTTTTTCAAAGGTAAATTTCTTATTTCCCAATAAATTGAATATTTCTTCAAGAAAGCCTCTGTTCATGGTTTCCTTACCAGCAGGAAAAGTAGTAAGTAAACACAAGAAGGATTTTATATCCTCAGTATCGATGAACTTTTTAAATACCTGTGCTACGCGAAAATATCTCTTTTCATAGTAAAAATCATTATTATTTTCGTTTGATAATAATTGCTGCAGCTTTGTATATATCTCTTCTGCATCTTCTTCATCGAACAGTTCTTTCCAGACATCTTCTGAATAATACTCGCTAGTCTGAATTGCCGTTGTTTCAATGTATACTTTTCCATATTCACTAATGGAAGCTTTAAATCTTTTCTCAAGAATCTTTAACTCATTCTTGTCTAATTCGTAATAATGTTTATTGAGTTTTGGAATAAGATAGTTCTTTAATGCATAGTTCCCGAGTAACGTGTCATAATTTGCAGTTGCAGATACTCCAAAGACTCTGTTTTTCTTGCAGATTCCCAATAAGATCTTCTCAGGTGTAGATTCAAGTTCTGTCATAATAATTGCAGAACGTAAAGAATGGTCATTTTCGTCTTCAATTGAATAAAAAACGAAACCATTCTCAAAGAAAGTAGCATCAAATGCGTTTATACGATTCTCATCTTTTGTAGTGTAATACAGCAAAATTGCATCTTTGAAGAATTTTCTATATTCATTATTCTCTCCTGGAAAGAAATTATCCAGAATTGAATTCACTGCATTATCAAGAGTATATTCCTGATTAGCCTCATCCTTACGTTCTTTTAAGTTCGTTGCCAGAATCCATACACCACCACAGAAAAATCTTAAAAATCCACGGACATCTTTTACCATATAGGTAAGACTTTTTTCATCTTCTAGAATCTCATCTGTAAGATAGATTTCATTCTGTCTCTTTTCTGCATTTGTTTTAAATACAAGCCTGTTTTTGTCTTTAGTTTTAGAAACTAAAAGACTATGAACGTTCTGAAATAAGAATGTCTCATTATCCGAAATATCTTGTTCATTCTTGAATACAAATTCCATATTGAATCTGTTCGTAATTTGCATTGCACGTTCAATCCAGCCAGGAATAACCTTTTCAAGCCGTTCTTTACCGTTCTCAGATTCTGCCTGTTTTTTAGACGGAATTGTCATCTCTTCCGGCAGCTTTCCCTGAATTAACTTATCCCTGATTTGAGTAAAAGCTGAAACATAATCAATTTTATTTTTTACAGCATTTTTTATAAGACTTGCGAGAACAGTTTCTTTTGTTGCATCAAATTCATCAATAAATAGAATTGAATTATCACAAAGCTTTTTATATATAAAATAAGAACCTTCAATAATTGGATCATTTCTCAAAAGAAATTTATCCATACTCATAACATAAACTTGTTTCTCATTAGTAAGAATCTGAGGATAAAGTTTCAGAAGCCACTGCCAGTCTTTCTTCCCTATGCCATTAATATAATCAAGCTTTAATTTATATTTTGCATTTTTTCCAAGATTCTTTTTGAACTCATCCTTGAGAGTTTGTTTAATGTAGTACCTGAAGTTAGGCTCCAGTTCTTGCCTTATTTTCTCTTTACGTTCATTTACTGTATCTTGAATTTCCTGAGAGGTTATATTTTCGTATTTATTACAAAAATTAACTGCACTTAAAAGCTTTGTAAAAACTGGTAAATCCAGGATCCTTTCTGGAATTTGATTCTCTTTTATTAAGACGGGTAAATTATCCATTACACAATCGATATTGGATTTTAGAAAAAGGATATTTTTATCATAAAGCTCTATATCATCATTTTTTTCAAATACTGATTTTAGCGCATCTATTTGTAAATTCTTTTTTAATGAAGTGATAAGTATTATTTTGTCTTGAGTAAGATTCTCTTTGAGAACGGCATAAATAAAGTTAAAGATAGCAGTGCTTTTTCCAGAACCTGTTGGTAAAGGAATCGGCAGGAAACCTTTTCCATCCATCTTACAAAAAGCATAATCTGCAAAAATACCTTCAAGAGACCCTTTTTCTATAAGCTTACTATCCATATCACAATCTTCCACTTCAATATCAATTATATATTTGATACATTATAGCACATTACAGTGCCAATGAAAGGCATTGTGATTTAAAAGATATAAAAACAGAGACTTAAACTTCGTCTACCAGCTCAAACCGCCACTTTTGCTGCACGTCAGGGTATTTGACGTGATCCGTTTCACTCAAAAATTGTTTTTTCTCCCGAATCCAAAGAGAATTATCACCATATAGCCGTCTGTAAACAACATATTCTTCCTGTGTTTCAGAATGATATGCAACATCCTCAACGATGTAATATTTGTTCTTAAAGTGCTTATATATCCCGTGGATTTTTACTTCCCGTTTTTCTTCTGACATTTATAGTTCCTCCAGTTTTTTCAATAATTCTGCTTTCAAGTAAT
>JAEEGH010031058.1_pt1 | contig 10344 bp, 10 predicted proteins | sample 9134181 | NCBI WGS metagenome assembly JAEEGH01 (sample SAMN16246544, study PRJNA631951) | gut metagenome | biome: gut microbiome; feature: rumen; material: DP-attached | host: Bos | place: Iran: Karaj | collected 2018-10 | reverse complement strand
CACGGACCGCTTCGAGAACTCTCAAAACACCTGTAGCGTCAACATTTGCCGTATATTCGGGAACATCAAATGAAACCTGAACATGGCTCTGTGCCGCAAGGTTATATATTTCATCCGGCTTAACCTCGGTTATGAGCTTAACAAGGCTGATGGAATCCGAAAGATCTCCGAACTTTAAATGAAAGTTGGGATGACCCTCAAGATGAGCGATACGCTCACGGAAATCCACCGAGGAACGTCTGATCATTCCGTATACTTCATAGCCCTTCTCAAGAAGAAACTCTGAAAGATAGGAACCGTCCTGACCCGTAACGCCGGTGATCAATGCTTTCTTTGCCATAAAAACCTCCTGAAACATAACATACCCATAGATTATACATTATATTTGAAGAAAGTTGTAAAGATTATTGTATTTTAGTATAATTTTTTTGGCTTTAAGCACACTTTTCGTATTGGTACGATGGGATAAAATGATGAAAAACAACAAGACTGTTCTTTCAAAAATATTCATATTCATATTCGCGGCAGTGACGCTTGTCACTGTATTCCTGACCCACAGAGCGGTGCCTTTCATGATGGACGATCTGTGGTACTCGACGATCCTTGCTTCGGATAAACCACTTTCGGGCATAGGCGACATACCAATGGCCCAGCTCTGGCATTACTTAAACTGGGGCGGCCGCAGCATGACACATACCATCCTCCAGCTGATACTTATAAACGGTCAGATGTTTGCGGATGTCTTAAATACCGTAGTAACGGTGATCCTTTCCTGCGTTATCCTTCTTGCGGCAAGGGATGTTGCCGACGTTAAGATCGAAAGCTTTTCAGAGTATGTTCTGTGGATAACCATGATCATCGGCTGTCTCCACGGCCTTAATGCAAACTGGCGCATGAGCATGTATTGGCAGTCCGGAAGCGCAAATTATCTGTATATCACGATTTTTGTTCTTCTTTTTATATGGGCATATGTCAGGGAACTTAAGGAAGAAGAACCCGCGCTCCTCAAAGGTATAAACTTCTGGATCATTCCCGTAGCGATCCTTGCGGGCTGGAGCAACGAAAACATGGGCCCCACCGCCTGGCTTATCAGCTTATTTGTGATGATATATCTTAAAAAGAAAGCCCGTCAGGTCAGGTCATGGATGATCGTCGGAAGTATTCTTTCCTTTATCGGATCCGCAATGTGCATCCTCGCACCCGGTAACTTCGTAAGAAGCGCCGAAGCGGCAGAAGAGGGAAAGGGCATCATCTGGCGCCTCTACTTAAGGCTTTATTCCGAATGCCGCGGAGCCTTCGACTACCTCTTCCCCGTTGCCATCGTTGCCCTTCTTTTTGCAACAATATACTTTGGCGTAATGAAAAACAAAGCGGACTTAAAGATCATAGTTTATGCCTCGGCAGCAGTCATAGCCTGCGGTGCCATGATCCTCTCCCCCCATTACCCCGACCGTGCAACCTTCGGTTCCCTGGTCCTTCTTCTTGTAGTGATCATCGCCATTGCATTGAAACTAGCCAAATCCGAAGAAAGGTCAAAACTCTGGCTCATCCTCCCCGGCACCCTCATCTGGCTCCACGGAATGTTCTATCTGATGGAATACCTCGGAATGAGTTACGGATGGATACTTTGATAAAAACTGCCATAACGGTGTTTGGGAAAGCGATATGATAAAGAACATTATTTTTGATCTTGGAAATGTACTGATAGATTTCAGATGGGCGGAGTTCCTTCATGAAAAGGGATTTGAGGGAGAAGTCTTTGAGCGGATAGCGAAGGCGTCGGTTCTCGGGAAATACTGGGGAGAATTCGACAGGAGCGAATGGAGCGATGAAGAAGTGATAGATGCTTTCATAAGCTCTGAGCCGGAACTTGCAGACGAGATACACTACGCTTTTGACGATGTGCAGGGAATCGTGAGTATGCGCGATTATACGGTTGGATGTATAAAGGCGCTGAAAGAAAAAGGATACGGTGTTTATTACCTTTCCAATTATTCAAGGAAGGTGCATGTTCAGTGTAAGCATACGCTGGATTTTCTTGAACTCATGGACGGAGGTATCCTTTCTTATCAGGACAAGGTCATTAAGCCCGAACCTGAAATATATGAGCTTCTGCTTAAACGCTACGGACTGGTCGCTGAAGAGTGTGTCTTTTTGGATGATACTCCGGTAAATGTCGACGCGGCGGTAAAGCTTGGATTTAACGGAATTCGTTTCGAGAATATACAACAGGGAATGGAAGAATTAAGAAGAATGGGTGTTGATGCACCTGAGATTGTATAAAGAGTGAGGGTTGACATTTTGATGTGTCAACCCTTTTTCTTATTGTTTTTCTCCTTCTTGTATCATATAATCAGGGTATGAGTAATCGAACCTATGTTTGTATCGACCTCAAATCCTTTTACGCTTCGGTGGAGTGCGTGGCCAGGGGGCTGGATCCTTTTTCGACGAATCTTGTTGTTGCGGATCCGGAAAGATCTGATAAGACGATCTGCCTGGCGGTGTCCCCTGCAATGAAGAAGCTGGGAGTGCCGGGGCGATGCAGGGTATTTGAGATACCCAAGAATATCGAATACATAATGGCCGAGCCGAGGATGCAGAAATATATAGATGTGTCGTCGGATATTTACTCTGTCTATCTTAAATATGTTTCAAAAGAGGATATCCACGTTTACTCCATCGACGAGGTTTTCATGGATGTAACGGATTATCTTAAGATGTATGATATGACCGCCAGGGAGTTTGCGGAACGCATCATGCAGGACATTTTCGATGTTTCCGGAGTGACTTCCACCTGCGGTATAGGAACGAACATGTACCTTGCCAAGATCGCCATGGATATCTGGGCCAAGCATGTGGAGGATCATATCGGAATTCTGGATGAAGAAACCTATCGCGAAAAACTCTGGGATCACAAGCCCCTGACGGATTTCTGGCGCATCGGCCGGGGAACGGTGGAAAGGCTCAGGAAAAGCGGTATTGAAACCATGAGAGAGATCGCCCATGCGGACGAGGACCTTCTTTATCATCTTTTCGGAGTTGACGCGGAGCTTCTCATCGATCATGCCTGGGGCAGGGAAACCTGTACAATACAGGATATCAAGGCCTTCCGTCCAAAAAGCAATTCCGTTTCCTCCGGTCAGGTACTTCCAAGGGATTACGGCCATGACGAGGGACGCCTTGTTGTGGGGGAAATGGCGGACGAGCTGTGCCTTGATCTTGTGGACAAGGGCCTCATAACCGAGTCCATAACTCTGCACTTAGGCTATGCAAACAGGATCAACCTTGAGCCCGCCCACGGAAGTGTGCACCTTCCCGTAGCTTCAAGCTCGTCGAAATATATAGTGCCTTTTGTTCTTGAACTTTACGATCGGATCAAGAACCCCTTCCATGATATCAGGCGGATCATGCTCGCCTACAACAACGTGGTTGATGAAGCTTATCGTCAGTACGACCTTTTCACGGATCCCGTTGAACAGGAAAAAGAAAACCGTATCCAGAAAGCCATGATCTCCATCAAGCACAAATACGGAAGCAATGCCATCCTAAAGGGAATGAACCTGGAACAGGGCGGAACCATGATCGAAAGAAACGGCCAGATTGGCGGCCATAAGAAAGGAAAGTCATGAGCACACTGAGACCTAAAATGAGCCGTGAGATGCGTGCCAAGCAGTTCATGCCCTTCGCCGCTTTAAAAGGCTACGAGGAAGCGTTAAGGGCCAAGGAGCATATTGTTGTTCCGAGAACGGAGCTTTCAGAGGAGAGGTTAAACGAGCTTGACGAAGTCTTTTCGCTGCTTTCCTGCGGAGATATGGTGGAATGCATCTATTACAGCTCCATTGAGGAAAATTATATACAAAAAACGGGAATCCTCTCCAAAATAGATGAGGATTCCCGGATCATCAAGATCGTTAATACGATTGTTAAGTTCGATGACATTTATGACCTGAAAAAAGTCTGATCAGTCCTCTTTTTTGTCGCCCTTGTTCACGGTGTCGATGATGAAAGGAGGACGCGTTCTTGATGCATCAAGGGTACGCCAGAGGTATTCTCCCAAAATTCCGAGGAAGCTGATTATAAGCCCCGCAGATATCAAAACAACGCACATCAGGGATGACCATCCCGCGATGGGAGTTCCCGCCGTGAAATATTCCACAACTACGTCAACAAAAAGAATAAGTGCGAGAAGATCGAATATGAAGCCGATGGCAGTCATGCATCTGATGGGGAAATAGGAAAAGCTCATCATGGAATCCATTACGAGCTTGACCTTCTTTGATAAGGTCCAGCGGGATTTGCCCACTTCACGATCCTTTCTCTTAAAGTAGATCTTGTCTGTCTTAAAGCCAACCCAGAGAACCTGAAGCGTTAAGGAGGAGTTCTTCTCGTCAAGACGCTCAAGGACCTCAATGACCTGACGGTCAAGAAGGTAGCAGTCGCAGCCGCCCTTGGGCATGTTCTTGTTTATTGTTTTTCTTACCAGGGCATAGTACATGTTGGCGAAGAATACCTTGATGGGATTCTCATCCCTTTCTTCCCTTACCGCAAGTACAACCTTGTTGCCCTTTTTCCAGCTTTCGTACATCTCAAGGATGATGGTTGAATCCTCCTGAAGATCCGCCTGTTTTGTAACGGCGCAGTCACCGGTGCAGGTTGAAAGTCCCGCAAGGAGCGCTGCATGTTCGCCGAAATTCCTTGAAAGCTTAACGCAGACAACATTGGGATCCTGAGCCTTTATATTGTTCATGACTTCCCAGGAATTATCCCCTGAACCGTCATCCACAAAGACGATCTCGTAATCGCCAAGTGTGGGAAGGATCTTCTCCTTCATGTCCGCATATAACATGTCAAGGGTGTCGGAATTGTAGTAGACGGGTACAACGATTGAAATCTTACTCATCTTTAAGCTTTAAAACCTCTTTCTTATATTCCTCGTAATCTCTGATATATTCGGTTCCGTCGTAGTGCTCGCTGGCAAGAACAAGCAAAACGGAATCGCTTGAAAAATCGTACATATCCTTCCAAAGCATGGTGGGCAGATAAAGCCCCATTCTCGGACGGTTGAGCTCGTAGATCACGGTCTCCTGACCGTTGTTGACCTTAACCTTGCTGCTTCCCGCAACGTTGATAAGGACGAACTCCGTTTTTCTGTTTGCGTGCTGGCCCCTTACGACAGTTGAGTCGGAACCGTATATGTAGAAAACTCTCTTGATGTCAAAGGGAGCGCCGAAGCCTTCACCTTCCACAACAACAAGATTGCCCCTCTCATCCCCAAGATCCGGGAATTCGAGGATCTTTACCATTTCTTCGATCTTCTTCACAAAAAACTCCTATCCGCGATATGCGTTAAGTGCTTCAATAACGTAATCCTGTTCTTCTTCCGTCATTCCGTTATACATGGGAATGGAAAGAACGTCTCCGGCCATTTTCTCGGTGATGGGGAAATCCCCTTCCTTAAAGCCGAGATACCGGTATGCTTCCGAAAGATGGGGCGGGATGGGATAGTGAATTATGGTCCCGATCTCGCGCTCATTCAGATATTCTATAAGCTTATCACGGCTGTCACACCTGATAACGAACTGATGCCATACGCAGGTTGCACCCTCGCGCTGCTTGGGAAGGGTGATCAGGGGATTGTTCAGGCGTTCCAGATATCCGGCCGCTATCTTCTCCCTTTCCTTTGTAAGCTCCGGAAGATGCTTAAGCCTTACCCTTAAAAGACCTGCCTGCAGCTCATCAAGTCTTGAGTTTAAACCAACTTCCTTAAAATAATAGCGCTTTTCACTGCCATAATTTCTTAATATTCTGATCTCCTTAGCGATGGCCTCATCATTTGTGACAATGGCTCCGCCGTCGCCGAAGGCTCCCAGATTCTTCGAAGGATAGAAGGAAAAACAACCCACATCGCCGAATGTGCCGCTCATCTGCCCGTTAAAGGCAGAGCCGTGGCTCTGGGCACAGTCTTCAACCAGCTTAAGATCGTGCTTCTTACAAAAGGAAAGGATATCATCCATCTTGGCATTCTCGCCGTATAAATGAACAACAAGAACCGCCTTTGTCCTCTCGGTAAGTGCCGCCTCAAGCTTCGTCGTATCTATCTGATAATATTCATCGGGTTCAACGATAACGGGAGTTGCGTTGTTCATCGTTATACCCATGACACTTGCTATGTAAGTGTTGCCCTGTACGAGAACTTCATCGCCTTCGCCGATATTCAATGCCCTGAAAGCAAGCTGAAGAGCATCCAGTCCCGATGCAAGGCCTACGCAGTATTTTGCACCCACATATGCGGCAAATTCCTCCTCGAAAGAAGAAACCTCCTTGCCAAGTACATACCAGCCCGAGCGCAGTACCTCAAGAGCCTTCTGCTCAAATTCTTCTTTATACATTTCAAAGCCCCGGTCCATCCGGTTGGGCATTATCTTCATGGCGATTTCTCCATACAAAAAGTGGCAGATGCAAATGCGCCTGCCACTTGATAATACACTTTATTTTGCTAAAAGTCCACTTTATTCGGCTTTTGCGTACTTCTGCTTCATCACAAGAAGGAAGATGACTGTCATGGCGATACCGATGGGGATCGAAAGCCATGTAACCCCTGCCTTATCAAGGATTCCGGCGAACAGATATGCCACGAAGGAGATCGCCGCTACCGTTATTGCATAAGGAAGCTGTGTCGATACGTGATCGATGTGGTTACAGTGCGCACCTGCGGATGACATGATGGTCGTGTCGGAAATGGGTGAGCAGTGGTCGCCGCATACAGCACCTGCAAGACACGCTGAAATGCCTACAAAGAAGAGGCTTGAGGTTTCCGGGAATATAGCGGAAACGATGGGGATAAGGATACCGAAAGTTCCCCATGAAGTTCCCGTTGCGAAAGCAATGACACAGGCAACAACAAAGACGATGGCAGGAAGTGCCCACTGAAGTCCCGTTGCGTTGCTCATTGCGCTTTCAACGAATTCGGAAGCTCCGAGAGCATTTGTCATGCTCTTTAAGGAAGTTGCAAGGGTAAGGATGGTAATGGCGGGAACCATTGCAACGAAGCCCTTGGGAATACATTCCATCGCTTCTTCGAAAGTAACTACTCTTCTTATTACAAGATAAAGGATGATCACAACAAGTGCCAGGATACTTCCCCAGGGAAGTCCGACATAAGCGTCGGTTGAAGAGAATGCATCGATGAAGCTGCCGCCTTCTTCTCCGAGTGCGTCAAAACCGTTCTTTAAAAGTCCCCATACACAGAGGATTATAAGAACAACAATGGGAATGATAAGGTCGAAAAGCTTTCCGCGTCTGGGATCCGCAGGTCCTTCTTCTTCCAGCTTTCTTTCCTGCTTCTCGTCGTTTAATGCAACCTCGAGGATTCCGAGATCACCCTTCTGTGCTTTGATCTCAAAGTCTGCCATCTTACCATAGTCATAACCGAGGATCGCAATCATGATCACAAATACAAGAGTGAAGATGGAATAGAAGTTATAAGGGATCGCACGAACAAAAAGCTCGATTCCCGAATACTTTTCGCTTTCAACACAGCCGGAAACCGCTGCAGCCCATGAAGATATGGGAGCGATCATGCAGACCGGAGCAGCCGTTGCATCAATGAGATAAGCAAGCTTAACACGGGAGATCTTCTTGGAATCGGTAACGGGAGCCATTACTGAACCTACCGTTAAGCAGTTGAAGTAGTCGTCGATAAAGATCAGAACGCCGAGTAAGAAAGTTGCGAGCATGGCACCGGTCTTTGTTTTTATATGGGTCTGGGCCCACTCACCGAAGGCTCTTGACGCGCCGGACTTGTTTACCAGTGCAACCACGATCCCGAGGATCACCAGGAACAGCAAAATGCCCGCATTATCTGCAATGGCTGTGCTCAGAGCATCAACCGTGAGTTTGTCCATGGTTCCGAGGAAGTTGCACTTTGCAGACATCAGAGCACCGAGTACGATACCGATGAACAAAGAAGAATAAGCTTCCTTGGTGATCAGCGCAAGGACGATGGCTACAAGGGGCGGAACCAGTGCCCAGAAGGAGCCTGCAAATTCAACGCCTGCGGCGTTTACCCCGGCGATCAGTGCTACCATTACAGCAAAGATGATCAGGGCGATCAAAGCTGATTTCTTTTTCATAAAAATTCCCTCCAAGTTTTTGATTGTAAAAAACTGTCACAGAAATCCCTTTCCCGTGACAGCCTTGTCAAAATCAGTTTAGTAAACGCTCTTTACTTTGTCAAGATAGAGAGTTAAAGTGATGAAGATTTTCTTGCCACATTTTTCCCATATGATACAATCTGCTCATGGACAACACTTTTTCTTTTGACAATTACATATTCGATCTTTACGGAACGCTTATAGACATCCACACGGATGAGCACTGTGACGAAACGTGGATAAAATGGCTTAAAGTGCTGGACGCTCGTGGCATAAAGCATCCGCCCCTTGCCGATTTCAGAGAGGAATTCTTTGACAAGGACAGGGAGTACAGGCTGCGACCCACCCCCTTTGACTATCCCGAGATCGAAATTCTGGAAGTATATGACGAACTGTTTTCTTCTTACGGAAATCCGAAGATCCCTGAAAAAGAACTCTTTGAGATCTCATATAAGTTTAGAGAAGCTTCCATGGATTACCGTCGGCTGTTTGAGGGTGTTCCGGAATTCTTGAAGAAGCTGCATGATCTGGGCAAGAAAACCTTTATCCTCTCAAATGCCCAGCGCTCCTACACTCTTTACGAGATCCTGGATTTCGGCCTTGATAAAATGGTGGACGATTATCTCATTTCCTCGGACTTTCGATGCATGAAACCGGACAAAGCCTTTTTCACCGCTCTTGTCGACAAGCACGGGCTGGACCGTTCCCGCTCGGTGATGCTGGGTGACAGCTACGAAAATGACTACATGGGGGCCATCAATTCGGGGCTGAATGGCATTTGGCTGAATGGCGAAAATGCCGCACATTTATTTTATAAGGAAAGAATATAAAAAAGAGGCCTGCTCGAGTGAGATTATCACCGAGCGTGGCCTCTTTAATGTTATGCCGCTTTACATTACTTGCTTGAAGTAGGTAAGAAAGGAATAAGTGCGCTTGCAAGAGCGGATACGGGCATGGACTGTAACCAGATGCGTCCGGGACCGGAAACAACCGTGTTGAAGAGTCCTTCGCCGCCGAGAAGAGCGTTCTTAAGGCCGGGAACGGTCTGAACGTCAACTGTGCAGCTGCCGGTCATTGCTGCAAGATAGCCTGTGTCGACAACCATGCTCTGACCTGCCTGTAATTCATACTCTTTGATATATCCGTCAAACTCAAGGAAAGCGGTTCCCTGACCTGAAAGCTTCTGCATAACAAAGCCTTCGCCGCCGAATAAACCGGAGCCTAACTTCTTCTGGAAGAATACGGAAAGCTCAACACCCGCGGAAGATGCAAGGAATGCGGACTTCTGCGCAACGATCTCCTGTCCGGGAGCGATCTCGAATGCTCTGATGCATCCGGGGAAGCTTGATGCGAATGCGATGGTTCCGTTTCCGCCTTCAGCGGTGTACTTGTTCTGGAATAAGCTTTCACCTGAGAAAGCTCTGCCGAGCATCTTACCGATTCCGCCGCCGGAAGTGGTATCCATCTTCATGTTGGGTGTCATCCAGCTCATAGCGCCTTTCTCGGTGATAAGAGTCTCGCCTGCTTCAACTTCGCAGATGACAACGGGTAAGGGTTCGCCCTCAATACTGTACTTCATAAAAATTCCTCCTAAATAGTTTTTTGCTATTAAATAGACTGCATCTATAATTTTATTTCGCGAAAACCGTTTGTCAATTGAAATAAGTAATGAATATTGCACCGAAATCTTGTTTGTTTTGCTGACTGTGGTTATAGTAGAAGAAACGGAAACAACAAGAGGCACTTTATGGCAGGAATATTATATGTGGTGGCAACACCGATAGGAAATTTAAATGACATGACGCCCCGAGGGATACAGGTGTTAAAGGACGTGGACCTGATAGCGGCGGAGGATACCCGAAACACGATGAAACTCCTTGCCCATTTTGACATCCACACTCCCATGACGGCGAACCACAAATTCAACGAGCATACCGCGGTTTCGGGCCTTCTTTCGAAGCTCCTTGAAGGAAAGAATATCGCAGTGGTTTCCGACGCGGGCACTCCCTGCATAAACGATCCGGGATATGTGCTAATAAAGGCAGCAGCAAAGGCCGGTGTACAGGTCATAGGCGTTTCGGGGGCATGCGCAGCTGTAACGGCGGTATCCGCTTCCGGCCTTTGCGCCGATACCTTCAGATTCATGGGCTTTTTCCCCCGGGAGAAGAAGGATGCCCTTGCCATCACCGCC
>JAEEGH010031057.1_pt1 | contig 10344 bp, 9 predicted proteins | sample 9134181 | NCBI WGS metagenome assembly JAEEGH01 (sample SAMN16246544, study PRJNA631951) | gut metagenome | biome: gut microbiome; feature: rumen; material: DP-attached | host: Bos | place: Iran: Karaj | collected 2018-10 | reverse complement strand
CGCGCCTAGTCCGCGGCACTTCTTTTGCATGCGCAGGGCGGCGAGAAGAAACATTTCGGCTTACGCCGAACGCCGCCCGCGCGCGAGCAGAGCGGGTAAAACCCCTCTGCTCGAAAATAGGCAGGGCGGCGAGAAGAAACATTTCGGCTTACGCCGAACGCCGCCCGCGCGCGAGCAGAGCGGCGAAAGGAGGGCAAGAAAAGAGATGAGGCTCGATAAATTTTTGAAGGTTTCCCGGCTGATCAAGCGCCGCACGGTGGCGAACGAGGCCTGTGACGCGGGAAGGGTCATGGTCAACGGAAAAGTGGCAAAGGCTTCGACCACGGTGAAGGTGGGTGACGTGATCGCGATCCAGTTCGCGCAGAAGACCTTGGAGGCGGAAGTGCTGAAGGTGGAGGAGACGGTAAAGAAAGAAGAAGCGGCAGATTTATACAAAATTCTTTAAAAAGAGATTAAAATTTCGGAACAAACACTATAAAACAGGCAAAACCCTTGCTTTTTAAAATATAATTGTATATAATTTGATTGAAATTTGGCATTTTTTGCCAAAAATTTGATGGTAGGAAGCAGGTATGGCAAGGCTAAGGAGAAGTTCCGAAACCAATACGGGGAAGATAACGGTACTTCTGATCGTGACCACCCTGGTGGTGATCATGATGATTCAGATTGCCAGTTTATACCGTAAAAACGTGGATTATGCCGCGCGGCAGGAGGAACTGGAGAAGTCGCTGGAGGAAGCGGCGGAGGAGAGAAGCCGCCTGGAGGACTACGAGGAATACACGAAGACCGACGATTATATCGAGGACATTGCCCGGAGCAAGCTTGGCCTTGTGCATGGGAACGAGATCGTATTTAAGGAAAAGTAGCATGGGCATCCCCGGTTTTTGCTATCAGGTGTATAAATATGTAATGAAAAAAGGACTGATCCGCGAAGGAGACCGGGTCGTCCTTGGACTTTCTGGCGGAGCGGATTCGGTCTGCCTTTTTTTATGCCTTTTTTTCATGAGGGACCTGCTCCCCTTTTCTCTGACGGCGGTGCATGTGAACCACGGGATCCGCATCGGGGAGGCTGATCGGGATGAGGCGTTTGTGAAGGCGCTGGCGGAGCGCTTTCGGATCCCTCTTACCGTCGCGCATGTAGATGCGGTTGGTTATGCGAAGGAAAACGCCCTTTCGCTCGAGGAAGCGGCCCGCGTCCTTCGTTATCGGGAATTCCGGAAGATCGCGGAGCCGGAGGCCGCTCTGATCGCGGTGGCGCATCATATGGAGGATCAGGCGGAAACCGTGCTGTTTCAGATGATCAGGGGGTGTTCTCTTCACGGGTTGTCCGGAATGCGGCCGGAAAAGGACGGGATCATCCGCCCGCTCCTGTTTGCACACCGGCAGGAGATATTGGAATTTCTCCGGGAACAGGAGCAGGATTTTTGTACGGACAGCACCAATAAAGACACGGAGTACGCCAGAAATGCGCTGCGGCTTAAGGTGGTTCCGGAGCTCCTGAAGGTCAATGAGGGCGCCGTTGACCATCTGGCGAGGCTGGCGGAAGAAGCCAATGAGGTCGAGGAATTTTTGGAGGAGCCGGCGGAGGAAGCCTGGGAAAAGGCCGCGTTTTGGCAGGGGGAGGAGCTTCGCCTCAGAAAAAAAGAGATGGACGCCCTTCCGGACGTGCTGAAGAAAAAGGTGGCTTACCGGGCGCTTTATACGGTTTCGGGAGAAAAGAAGGATATTTCCGAGGTACATGTGAACTATGTGCTGCATCTTTTTTCCTCCGAGGGCGGGAAAAAGATCGCTCTTCCGGGGCGCATGACGGCCGAGCGAAAGAAAGGTTTTGTCATCCTGACGCGGGAGTAAAAAGAAAAGGTGCGAAATTGAGCAATTTGTGATAAAATACTAACGTATTTTTTGTTTAAGGCATGAACAGGAGAGAAAAGCATGAGAGAGAGCGTACGGGTTATGATTCCGGAAGCAGAAGTGGATGCCATGATCGAAGAGATGGGTCAAAAGATCAGCCGGGACTATGAAGGGCAGGAACTGCGGTTGATCTGTGTGCTAAAGGGAGGCGTTTTCTTCGCCTGCGAGCTTGCCAAACGGATCACCATACCGGTTTCACTGGATTTCATGTCCGTGTCAAGCTATGGCGCCGGCACGCAGTCCAGCGGCGTGGTCAAGATCATCAAGGATCTGGACGACAGCATCGAAGGGAAGAACGTGCTCGTGGTGGAAGACATTGTGGACTCCGGGCGGACTTTGAACTATCTGCTGGATAATTTAAGGAGCAGGAGGCCGAAGAGCCTGGCGTTATGCACCATGCTGGACAAGCCCTCCCGCCGTGTCGTGCCGGTGAAGGTGGAATACACCGGTTTTGAGATCCCCGATGAGTTTGTGGTGGGGTACGGGCTTGACTACGCGCAAAAGTACCGGAACCTGCCGTATATCGGCGTGATCGAATTCAGCGAATAAGAAAGGAAATGTAGAACCAGTGAAAAGATCGTACAGGGGCATAGGCTTCTATGTTATTTTGATCCTGATCATTGTCCTGATCTGGTATCTGATGAGCAGAGGACAGAACACCGGGATCTCCTATACCTACATGCAGTTCCAGAAGGACCTGCAGGAAAACCAGGTCGTGGCGGCGGAAGTGTCGCAAAATCAGGAGGTTCCCACCGGCGAGATCCGCGTAACGCTTGTGGACAGGGGAACAAGAGAGCTTTTCGTATCGGATGTGAAGGAGGCGGAGACGCTTCTTGAGGACGCGGGGATCGATTATATCGTCCGCGACGTGCCGAAGCAGAGCTGGATCATGAGCCTGCTGCCGATGCTTTTGATCTTCGGAGCCATGTTCATCCTCTTTATGATCCTGAATAGCCAGCAGAGCGGCGGCGGGGCCAACAGCAGGATGATGAACTTCGGAAAGAGCCGCGCCAGGATGACCACGGATGAGAACAAAAAGGTGAATTTCACGAATGTGGCCGGTCTGAAGGAAGAAAAAGAAGAACTGGAAGAGATCGTGGATTTCCTGACTTCCCCCGGAAAATACACTTCGGTCGGGGCCAGGATCCCGAAAGGTGTCCTCTTGGTGGGACCTCCCGGAACGGGCAAGACCCTTTTGGCCAGAGCGATCGCCGGAGAGGCGGGCGTGCCGTTCTTCTCGATCTCGGGTTCCGACTTTGTGGAAATGTTCGTCGGTGTCGGCGCATCCCGTGTGAGAGACCTGTTTGAGGATGCGAAGAAAAACGCTCCCTGCATTATCTTCATTGATGAGATCGACGCCGTAGCGAGGCGCCGCGGAACCGGCCTCGGCGGCGGTCATGACGAACGCGAACAGACCCTGAACCAGCTGCTTGTGGAAATGGACGGCTTCGGTGTGAATGAGGGGATCATCGTCATGGCGGCGACAAACCGCGTGGATATCCTGGATCCCGCCATCATGCGGCCGGGACGGTTTGACCGGAAGATCGCGGTGGGAAGGCCGGATATTGCCGGGCGCGAAGAGATCCTGAAGGTGCACGCGAAGAATAAGCCTCTGGGCGATGATGTGGACATTCAGCAGATCGCGCAGACGACGGCGGGCTTTACCGGAGCGGATCTGGAGAACCTTCTGAACGAATCGGCGATTTTGGCGGCAAAGCAGGACAGAAAGTATATCATACAGGACGACATCCGCAGATCCTTTGTCAAGGTGGGGATCGGCGCGGAAAAGAAGAGCCGCGTGATCAGCGAGAAAGAGAAGAAGATCACCGCTTATCACGAATCGGGGCACGCGATCCTCTTCCATCTCCTTCCGGATGTGGGACCGGTGTATTCGGTGTCCATCATCCCGACAGGGATCGGCGCAGCCGGCTATACCATGCCGCTGCCGGAGCGGGACGAGCTGTTTAATTCCAAAGGAAAGATGCTGCAGGAGATCACGGTGGATCTCGGCGGCCGTGTGGCGGAATCCATTGTCTTCGGCGACATCACGACCGGCGCATCCCAGGATATCAAGCAGGCGACGGCGATGGCCCGCTCCATGGTGACGAAATACGGCATGTCCGATGAGGTCGGCCTGATCAATTATGATGACGATTCCGATGAGGTGTTCATCGGTCGGGATCTTGCTCATGCCAGAGGGTATGGGGAAGATGTGGCGAAAAAGATCGACGGTGAGGTAAAACGCATCATTGATGAGTGCCTGGAAGAGGCGAAGCGTCTCCTGAACGAGCATCGCGAGATCCTCGACCGCTGCGCGGCGCTGCTTATTGAGAAGGAAAAGATCTCAAGAGAGGAATTTGAAGCCCTGTTCCCCGAGAGCGAACGCAGGACTGAGCCGGCGGAAGGCGAAGGGATCAAGATCGCACCCGGGTCGGATCACGAGTGATTTTGTTTATATTGCATAAAAATCAATATCTAAAATTAGTAACTTTGTGAACACTTATTGAAGGGGGAGTGCTATTATACTACATGTAAACCCCCCAATACATAAGTTTTTGCTATACCCCATAGTAAAAATACCTTCTCCTGAAAAAGGCATCCAAACGGATGCTTTTTTCGCGTTCTAAATTATTCTGTTAAAAATCCCATGTGATCCTGCCCATCTGCCGCAGAGCCTCATATAGCTCCTTATCACAGAACTTTCCGCCCGGATAGTATTCCGTCCACGGATGATCCGGATCGGAAGCGAATTCATAATGCCTGTCGGCCCAGCGGGCAGGGATCAGGTATTCGTTGTAGTCTGCCCGCAGCAGTTCATCCCAGGCGGCCGGTGCCGGGAGATCCAAAAACTCAAAGGGGAGCAGGATCCTGTCCGCATACCACTGCCGCTTATAGGCATGGCCGTTTCCGAGCCAGTTTTGGATATTGGCCACCAGCGGCTCGCCGTAGGTGTGTTCGGCGCTGAATCTGCGGAATTCCTCGAGGACCGCGTCCGGACCCGCAGCAGAGAGGGTCATGATCTTTTCCGAGGAAAGATGTAAGGGTCTGCCCATTTTGACCTCCTCCGCCAGCATCGAGGGGTCGCAGGCCAGAAGGAGCAGCTCATATTGGACCCGGTGGATCTCATCAAACGCCGGTCCTTCGCCGATATCATCTACGGGAAAGATGTCGATGCCGATCCCCTGGCTGATCTCGGGAGGATACCAGGGAAATTCGATGGCGGACGTGCGGTCGTCCCGGATCTTGCAGAAGGTGTTCGTGTCATAATTCAGCGCAAAGGAAAAGGGAGGGGAGAGCTCTTTCGGCGCGATTTCGATAAAACGCTGATAATCCGGGCGGAGCATGGAAAAGTCGCAGTCGTCGTCCCATGGGATAAAGCCCTTGTGGCGGACGGCGCCGAGGAGCGTGCCGTAATCCATGATATAAGGGATGTCGTGTTTTTTGCAGATCCGGTCCAGCTCCATGACCAGCGTAAGACTTGCGGCCCAGATCCGCTTTTTGCGCGCGTCGATGAACTCGCCGCCTCTTTCTTCTTTCATATAGAAGCTTTCGGGTATCTGCTGCATCATGAACCTCCCCGCTCAGGCCTTCAGATCGATGGCAGTACCTTCGTTTCCGAGGCTGCGTGCATAATCTTTAAGCTTTTTCAGGAATTCGCTGTCTTCGCCGAAGATCTTTTTGACCTTATTGGGGCTCGCTTTGGCCAGCTTGTCCTTGTCAATGGAAAGCTTTCCGCTGTCTTTCACGGTGATCCCGATCTCTTCCAGGGATGATTTTTCCGAAGAGGACAGGTTCTTGATGTTCTTCATGAGCTGTCTTGCGCGCGTGTCGTCGGTGTTGGAGCCGGAGCTGATCGTGTTGTTATAGGTGTCTCCGAAGGCCTGGATGGCGTTGAAGATGCTTTTTCCGCTGAGATCTTCGTTACCATAAATAGAAGCGAAGGTGTTGATGGCCCGGGTCAGCGCCTTGGTGTCGGCGGAGACAAGGGATCCTTTCGTCATGGAGCTCCGGGATTCCTCCCTCCTGGCGTTCTCGTATCCGGAATAGAAATTGCGGTAATATTGGGATTTGGTCAGATTAACATTCATAGGAACCTCCCTGTTCTTATTATATATGGAAAATTTTAGCACGAAAACAGCTCCGCGCATGCTCTTATATTTCTTTTATCGACAATTTTAAAAAAAATATTATAAAGGGCTAAAGGAAATTAAAATCATGCCGATATATGGGGTAAGAAGCAGAAAGGAATCTGTTTCGCAAGTGTTTTAGAAAGGAGACACCGTTATGCGTATTAACAATTATAGCAACATCCCGCAGGTCTATAAACTGAACCAGGCTAAGAAAATGAACGCTGCGTACGGAGCAAATGCATATTCCAAGGACGAAGTATCCATTTCTCAGACCGGCAAGGATTTTCAGACCGTGTATCAGGCGCTGGCAAGAACACCGGATGTCAGGGAAGAAAAGGTGGCAGAGCTGAAATCTCAGATCGAGAGCGGGAACTATAACGTGAGCACCGCTGATTTCGCGTCGAAGCTGCTCGAAAACTACAACGCAGCTGCCTTATATTAAGAGGAGATGGTGAATGGCCTCTTTGATGGATAACCTCCTGAACGTTTTAAAGGAGGAAGAGGATAAATACCATGTTTTGATCGACCTGGCCTGGGAGAAAAAGGATGTTCTGATCCGGGCGGATGTAGACCGGCTTTCCAAAATAACGGAAGAGGAGCAGACCATTACCGGCGAGCTCCATTCCCTGGAGGGAAAACGGCGGGCTGTGATCTCCGATATGGCGGTAGTGCTTCAGAAGGACCAGAAGGAGCTTACCGTGGACAAGATGCTTGAGATCTTGAGCAGGCAGCCGGAGGAACAGGCAAAACTGAGGGAGGTTCGGGATTCCCTTCGTGCCACCCTTGATGAAATGAACCGGATCAACGGACAGAACCAGATGCTGCTCCGACAGGCCATGGAGATGGTGGAATTTGACCTGACCCTGTTCCGGAGCCTCAGGCAGGCCCCGGAAACAGCAAATTATAACCGGTCAGCGGCGAACACCGGAGATCTCCTCGGCAGAAGCGGATTTGATGCAAAGCAGTAAAAAAAGGAAAAAGCGTTCTGCGTTCTGAGAAAGGAAGACGAAGATGGCAAACAGTATGGGCAGCCTGTACATTGGAAGCGCAGGCTTGAAAATGGCTCAGAACGCGATCAATACAACCGCAAATAACTTGTCCAATGTCAATACGACAGGTTATGTGCGGCAACAGGTCCTGTTTACGGACCGTGATTATGTCACGACGGATAAGAGCTTCAAGAAAGTCGGATATCAGCAGGCCGGGCTCGGCGTGTCGATCGGCGATGTGGTTCACGCTCGTGACACTTTTTTGGACCAGTCTTACCGGAGAGAGTGCTCCCGGTCTAATTTCTATTCCAGTTATTTCAACGCCGTAGAAGAAGTACAGAATTATTTTCAGGAGATGGAGGGGACGCAGTTCCAGGAATCCATCAATAATTTCTGGACGGCTTTACAGACCCTGGCGGATGATCCCGCGGATACGGTGAACCAGAACCTGGTGGTGCAAAAAGCCAGCCTTTTTCTGGCGCGCTCCCAGGCGGTACAGGATAATCTGGAACAATATCAGGATACGATCAATGTTCAGATCAGAAATGATATCAAGAGGGTCAATGAAATAGGAAAAAGGATCTCAGAGCTGAATACGGCGATCCAGGCCGTGGAGGCCGCCGGAAATGAAACGGCGATGACGATGCGGGACGAGCGGGATAATCTTCTGGACGAGCTTTCGAAGTTCGGCAAGGTCGATTCCCAGGAGCTTTTCAACGGCATTGTAAAGGTCAGCTTTGAGAATACGGAATTTATAGATGAAGTTACCTGCCGCGAGATGGGGTATGAAACAAACCCGGTCAGCGGCTATGTCAGCCCTCTGTGGCCCCACCTTTCAGAGCAGTATAACCAGGATACCGGCACCTACAACAAGCCGAACTATGTTTATCAGTACCGGGAAAACACCGTAACCTGGAATGAGACTACCGGGAAGTATGAAGAGAAGAACCCTCCGGAATATGTGCTTCAGTTCAAAACGACCGATCCCGAATATGGCGCGGATACGGGAGAACTGAAGGCGCTTTTATTGGCCAGAGGCGATAAAAATGCGAATTATCTGGACATGCTGACAAGCCGGACCGGAAAGGAGGTTCCCTACTTCACAAGCGCCGATTACCAGGATGAGATCGGCAGATGCATTATGGAAAACACGGAGGCGGAGACGGATCTTCTCGTGCATTCCATCGTGACGGCGATCAACGACATTTTCTGTCCGAATAAGGACCTTACTCTTGCAGCCGGCGATACGGTTACCTTGAACGGAACAACGTATAATGTCGGCGATGAGATAGAGATCAACGGGATGAAATTCACCCTGGGCACGGATGAGCTGAAAATACTGGATAAAGAGAACGCCTATGTAGGCGAGGACGGCGAGCTGCCGCCTCGTGAACTCTTTGTCCGTGACGGCTGCGAACGCTATACGAAGGTGCAGATCAACGGAGAAGATGCCTGGATCTATAACCCGGAGAACCCGAAGGATTCGTCAAAGCAGTATACGTCGAAGTGTCTGAAGGTGAATGAGGAACTGAAAACCCAGCCCTCGCTCCTGCCGGGCTACCGCAAGGTGGACGGGAAAGTGGCCTATCAGCTCGGAAACGCGATCAACAAGGTCTGGGACGAAAAGAGGATGACCCTGAATCCGCAGGACACCGAGCAGTGTACCTTCAAAGAGTTCTACAACAAGATGATCAACGACATCGCCATCAAGGGGACGGTGTATAAGAGCACCAGCGAGAGCTATGAGGGCGCCGTGCAGTCTATTGAGAACAACCGCCAGCAGGTTTACGGCGTATCCTCCGACGAGGAACTGCAGAACCTGATCCGGTATCAGAACGCCTACAACGCGTCCAGCCGGTTCATCAACGTGATCAGCTCCATGATGGAAGCTCTGATCAATAATCTGTAAAGGAGGCAAAGCCCATGCCAAGTCAGTTTTTTGGTTTAACCATCGCAGGCAGCGGGATCACTGCCTATCAGGCCGCCATCAACGCGACCGCCAACAACATTGCGAATGTCCAGAAGGAAGGATATTCGAGACAGAAGGCCTATATCAACTCCGCGGATGCGCTGCGGGTCAACACGCGGTACGGCTCCATCGGCGCCGGCGTTTCCACGGATGCCGTCAAGCAGCTGCGGGACGAGTATTATGACCGGAAGTACTGGGAGAACCAGAGCCGGGTCGGGTATTACGAGAACAAACTCTACTATATGTCACAGGTGGAAAATTATTTCATTGATGATGACACGATCACCGGCTTCACCGCGCTGATGATGGATATGGACAATTCCCTGAACGAGCTGAAGGCAAACAACGCCGATGAAACCGAGCGGAAGGCGTTTATCAGCAAGTGCAAGAGCCTGACCAATTATTTCAACAATGTGGCCAATGAGCTGCAGGGACTTCAGTCCGGGATCAACGACCAGATCAAGACGACGGTGGAGAACATCAATTCCATCCTTCAAAAAGTCGCCCTTTTGAATAAGGAGATCAACGTCATCGAGATCCAGGGCGGATATGCCAATGAGCTCAGGGATGAACGGAACCTCCTGGCGGATGAGCTTACTTCGATCCTGCCGGTGGAGATCAGCGAGGTTGAGATCGTGAACAGCAACGATCCCGACATGTATCTCGGAGCGCACGATTACACGATCAAGCTGCAGGGGCAGTATCTCGTGGACGGCTACACCTTCAACGAACTGGAATGCGTGGCCAGGGAGAAACTGCAGAATCAGAGCGATACGACAGGGCTTTATGATATCCGCTGGAAGGGGACCGGGGTCACCTTCAATCCGTACTCGAACGAGATGGACGGGGAGCTGAAGGCCCTGTTTGAAATGCGTGATGGGAATAATAATGCCAATTTCCAGGGAAATGCGGGGCAGGCGATGGAAAACTATTTCCTGACGGTCAGGGCGGATGACCCGTCTATGATAGCTGCGCTGGAAAACGGAAAGGAAGGGAAAGTCACGATCGACAACAAGAAATACGAATATGATGGTTATTCCGTCTCCGGGAATGAAGTGACGTTTCATATCGTGAACGGGGATGATGCTCTGAAGACAAGCAGCGCGGCGCTGAAAAATGTTACAGTTGCTGATGTACCGACCTTCAATGGTAATGCTACTCAGGAGGCTCTTCAGGATGAAGATATTTATACATTGCCTATTCAATTCACGGATAAGACTCCGACGGATGTGTACAGCCTGAATTTGCCCGAGAAGGGAATCATTACCGTGAATAACCACAAATATGAGTACGATGGTTTTTCCTATACGACCATGATCGGCGATGACGGAAATGAGACGATCAC